>Ga0210049_1005545_pt1 | contig 10758 bp, 8 predicted proteins | sample CryGeyCG2014_300_2_FD_183964 | JGI IMG/M metagenome (GOLD analysis project Ga0210049, IMG submission 183964) | Groundwater microbial communities from aquifer - Crystal Geyser CG06_land_8/20/14_3.00 (SPAdes) (version 2) | ecosystem: Environmental > Aquatic > Deep subsurface > Groundwater | place...
GATAAAGCGACGCAACGCTTAGCGAGATAAAGCGACGCAACGCTTAGCGTGATAAAGCGACGCAACGCTTAGCGAGATAAAGCGACGCAACGCTTAGCGACACAACACTTAGCGACGCAACGCTTATTAATAATGGTACTCATATCCTTCGATGAGCAAAATTTCATTTATCATATTGTAATTTTCAGCGGTTACACCTATAATATTATTATATCTCAAACTGACAGAATCGTTATCAAATAAGAAAGCTATAGATTTTTCAATATCAAAATTGTCATAGGAATTAAAGAAATAATTTGTGTGAATGTTGCTGTTAACCATACCAAATTCATCATTTTCTTTAGTTTTTAGTTCGTAAAAATTATCTTCCGTAAAATTTTCTAGCGCATTTCCGGATTTATAAAAACCACTTTTTGCTGTAAACTCGCCGACACTATTTTGGTAATTTAAAGCATAAGTGTTAATTAAAATTTTACTAATTACGCCTAAAACTAATTTATTTTTCATCGCATCCATATTTACTTCCCATTGAACATCTGTGGTTCCAGAAAAAGTCTTTTGCTCGACTGCTGAGGCAATCGAATTATAAATAGGAATTTTTTTCCCATTAAAATAATTAATCATCTCATTACGATCGGTTGTACCGAGTGATAAATAATAAACAGCTAATTTTGGAGCACTCGGGAGCCAGATTCCTCCTCCATTGGATACATAGATATTTGAAGCAGAAAGATTAAAATAAATACGATAAATTGGACTATTTGCGACGCTGATAGGCGGCATTACACGGGAATAAAATTCTCTATCACTGCTATTTTGAATATTTTGGAAATATGGACAGTTTAGAATAAATCTAAATCCAGTTGCAGATTTTGTTGAATAATAATTGTTAGCAGTGTTTAATTCAGTTTTTTTATCACTAGACGCCATATTATATTGAGTTTCAGCCATAAAATGCTTGTCGAAGGTTTGAAAAACATTGCCATTCATCCAAAATTCAATTTTTTCTATGTTTGTGAGAGGCGCCCAATCCATATTGCCAGCTGTACCGGTTAAGTTCCAAATTTCGGAAAATTTTAAATCGACTATAAATTCATTTGTGGGGATAAGAAATTCGAGATAAGATTCCTGTCCGCTGCTAAAAGATCCAGTTGAGATAGGATTAATATATTTTTTTTTCTTGGCTGACGGTTTTACGTTGAAAAAACCATTTGGTACATAATTATTTTTACCCTGTATCGAATACTGTGAAAAAACAACGCTCGGTGAAAGTTTCGTAATTGTTGACATTTTTTTTACTTTGGCTTAATTCTTTTGTTAAATAAAAAAAATATTTTCTTTTTCAAATTTATTAAAAATTTATTCAAAATTTAATCAAATCATTGTAATTGTTGAGCCAGCCATATCTCCTATATAATTTTCTCCAATAAATGAAAGAATGTCTGTGATTGACGGATTTACACCCCCAAAATATCGTTTGTAAGCATAAAATATACCAACATCAATAAAGATGTTATAAGGATAAAACTGGAGTTTTACTATATCGTTTGATTCGAGAGTTACTTCATTTGTGGTTGAATTTAAAAAATAATCGAGAATCATAGGTTTTACAATCAGTGTAAGTCCTTGAAGAGTGATTTGTTCGGTAATATTAAATGTTTTCTTAAGCAAATACTCACTATTAAGATAATTTGTTGCGATTCTGAATGCAGCACGACGAATTGTTGAATAATTAAGTTTGTCCATTTTTTATGTTTAAAATATTTTGCTTTTATGATACAAAAAAAAATTTATTTATGTTTTCATTTTTTCTTAACAACTCGGCACTTAAATATTTAGCGAGATAAAGCGACGCAACGCTTAGCGACACAACGCTTAGCGACACAACGCTTAGCGACACAACACTTAACACTTAGATTAATATTTTAGAATAAAATTTTAAAACAATAAAAAAGCCAACGATCAAAATCAACAGTATTGGCCAGATAAATTTTAGAATATTCTGCCAGGTCAAATTATCCCATACAACACGTTGAAGAAATTCTTCGATTTGTTTTTTTGTGTCGATTATGAATTTGTCCACTTTATTGATCAGATTTTTAATATTATCCCAAATATTTACCATAAAATCATTTATTTGTTGCTTCGTGTTTTCTATCGTAGAGTCAATTTTATCAATCATGTTCTGAATATTCGTTTGTATATCGTTGACAGTTTCATTAAATTCAGTTATTTTATTTTCTGCCATTTTTAATGAAGTTGTGATAGTATTATTCAATGGATTGCTTATATCTCGAACAATGTCGCTCACATTTATACTTTTTCCTAAAATATCAATTGTTATATCCTCATTAGAATTATTTTCTGGAGAGAAAACAAGTTTTTCAGCTAATGTGTTTGTATTTTGAGTGTTTGCTTGGCGTTCTTCAAAATAAGTAAGATGTTTAACTGCTTTTTGATTCATTTTTTATTAATGTAAAAAATTTTTTTCTATATGATTGCTAATATTCCAAGAATCTTTAAATCTTGGAAATCAATTAATTTTGAAATGCCATCAATGAAAAGAACGTAAACACTAATATCAAAAGAGCTTAAAACATTTCCAAAAATATTTTTTGTGTTAATTCTTTCGTAGTCTTGTAAATTGTATGAATAATTTTTATTATCACTGAATGAAAATAAATCAGAAGGTAGGATAAATTGATATTTTTGATCAAAACCTTGAATAGTTGAATTTATGCAAGATAATTTTACTCCAAAACCATTAAAAGGGTACAATTTTGCAGAATAGATACTGGTAAAAGTTGTAGTTGAACCATCAGGATCTATTTTAAATCCCAGATAATTTTTAATAAAACTTCCAGTCATTGAAAAAGTGACCGTGTTGGTAATTGTGACTAAATTTGTGTTGTCCTCGATAGAAACTGTAAAATTAGGGTTTGAAGCTTGCAAATAAGTTTGAACCATAGATATTAAATCACTAATCGTTGTATAAAATCCACTTTTTAAAATCACATTAATATTTTCTCCACCAATATTATAAGTTATTGTGTTGCCAAAATTACTTTGAACATTCATAAACGGTGGAATGGTAATTTTGTCAAGATTTATGTTTTGTCCGCGAATATAAAAGCCGCTGGTGTTAACAGTACTATTGTTTTTGGCATTGAAAGCAAAAAAATTTTTCATTTTAAATTAGTTTTTTTCTTTTAAAAACCAAAAAAAAATCTTTACTCTTTTAATTATTTATCGTGATAAAGCGCTTATGAGTAATACATACGGTTTGAATTTTCCTTTTTTCGCTCCTGATCTCGGCGATATTAATGAAAATGTAGTAATAAATTCACCAAATAATTTAGATGTTGGAGGACGGGTGCAGATCAGCTCAAATAATGAATATCACGGAGGAAAAGAAATTAAAAAATATGTTTCTTCAGGCGGGGATTACCAAGAAAATGAAATAAATGATTATTATGAGGATACAACATTAAATTTAAAAGAATCCCTGCTTTTGAATGCATTTGCTTTTTCAAATAGTGTTTTTCATTCTGAAATTTTTCAAACCTCCACCACTTATAATGGAAAAATTATACGAAGTTTGTTAGGTTCGGCGATGTTATGGCTCCAAACAACCCTGGAAGATAAAAGTGTGTTTTTTTTATTCGGATTGGTGCCAAACCAAAATAGTTTAACTGGCAGTCGTTATATTGTTAATATTTTTACTGCAAATTCATCAACATATGATTGTTACGAAAAACTTTATAAGACAAACAACGGTACGATATTTAAAACAGTGGATTACATGACTTTTAATAAAACCACAGGAAAAAATGTTCAACGACAAATACGTGGTGGAAAAATACTGTTTAGCAATGATTTTACAGAAAATCACGAAATTACTGGCGACGCTAGTAATCCAACATTTGAATTTAGGACTCACAGCCAAAGTTACAGCAATTTACTGCTTCTGAAAGATAATTACAACAGCAATGGGTCAATAGTCGGTATAAGTTTCAAAAACAAACTAAATAATGTGAATAACTGGAGAATTTTTGCTACGTTTAATGATTTTTGCAATTCTGTAGTGAATCAAGGAGGAAATCTTATTTACGAACAGGTGCATGTGACTAGCCCAAGCTCTATTACAAATCGTAGAGTTCGGAAATATTTAATTTCAAGTCCCAGTCAGAATGGTTTGACTATTTTCACAACTGCATTTTCCCTCTACAATCACGGCCAAATAATTACAAACGGCGGGCATTTATTTTTAAACAATAATAATACAGATACATTTGACCATAATATATTATTTGATTCTGAGCTAAGCTCATCTAATATCATAATAAATAACAAATTAGGTCTTTTCGGTGGGGCTATTAATTTTGATCCAAATAACGGAAATTTTGGTTTTTATATCAGCCCTGACACTACGTTAAGCACCGTTGAAAATGCTTATTTTGCATTTAATAATGTTGGTGATTTTGTATTTCAAGGTTTAAATACAAATTCTTCTGCGTTATTTAATAATGTTGTGTATGATTCCTCAACTGGAACTTTTTTCGAGGATGTGTCATCTATAAAATATAAAGAATTGAAAAATGAAAAAAATTATATTGACAAAATTTTAAAATATACACATGAACTTATTAATAATTTAGTCATAAGAAAATTTAAAAATAAAAATAAGAAAGAAAATTCATTCACAAAAGGTTTAATTGCTGAATCAGTGCCAAATTTTTTTCAAACCAAAAAAAATAATGAAGTTAATGGAATATCACAGAAAAATTTGATTTATGGATTATTATCATTGGCAAAAGAACAAAAAGAAAAAATAATTCAACTTGAAACAAATTACCAAATATTATATGAAAATCAAAAATTACTGAATAATGAATTTGCGATATTGAAGGATGAATTTTTGTTACTTAAAAAATCAATTACTTAAAAAATCAATTACTTAAAAAATCAATTACTTAAATATTTTGTGTAATAAAACGACGAAACGCTTAGGTCTTATATAAATCCGCATATTCATTCATATTCACGCTACTGTTTTTTTGTTCAATAACTGGTTTTATTGTTGATTGTTTGGTTTCTATTTTTTTTGGTTCTTTAGTTTCTATTTTTTTTGGTTCTTTAGGCAATTTGACTAAATTCTCCATATAAACGCCAAAAAGGTCTCCAGTATATTTTATCGCAAATTCAATCTCAGGTTCCACATTATTCAAAAATTTAATTTGATGTTTTTGAGCGATTTTATCAAATAAATCCATGTAATCAGATTTTTCAGTTGATATTTTTTTGTTTAAAGACTTCATATAATAAAAATTCTGTTCAACCACATTATTGACAATTTGAAAGCCAGTCCATGCGGTTTTATTTAATAAATTTGAAGAATATTCAGATCTTTGTGTTTCTTCAATTGTTTCTTGTGGTTCTGAAATTGGAGGCTCTGATAATAAAAATTCTGTTGCTTTTAATACATTTTGCTCTTCATCATCACCAAATTCTGGAAAATCATCATATGATTGAGTATTATCTGGAACTTGAATTTCGGGCTTAACCAAATTATTAAGCACAACAGATTCTTCTTCTTCTTCAAATTTTTCACCAGTACATTTATAAAGATGTTTTTTGAAAGAATCAATTCTGTTATAACGCTTTCCACACTTCTCGCACAGATATTTTTTGTCTCTTGGTTTTGTCATTTTTTAAAAAGTAAAAAATTTTTTCCATTTCGAAAATGCGGTTTCTGAAAAAAGTTTTTCATTTATTGATTTTTGTTTTTGTTTTTGAACTTCCGGCTTTGCTCGAGATAATTTTTTCGAAAATTGAGTTTTACAATTTACTCGAGACAAAAAATATTTTTTCACTTTTAAAAAAAGATTTTAAAAAATGGAAAAACTTATTGACGAACTTGCTGAAACAGATAATGTTTTGGATGCAATTGATAATGTATCTGACAACAACAATGCTAATAATGATAATTTACTTACTAATCAAGAAAATAACGAACTACTAGATGACTACTTGATTGATGACACAGGAATAGATATAATTAATGTAAAAGAATGCAATGACATACTTTGTGCTCAAGATCGTCATTTTTTTATTATTTACGGTCCATCTGGGAGCGGCAAAACATATTTTCTTGGAAGATTAATGCCATTCTTCCAAAAGAAAAGAAAAGGCATCTATATTAGGCTACGATCGACATTGAAAGAGAAAGAAGAAAAAAAAATTAATAAGCTCGTTGAGTTGGATATAAATGAATTAAATATTTATAAAATAAGAACTCTATGTGAACATAATATGCTGTTAAAAGAAGAAAATAAAAAAACTCTACCTATTACTATTATTTTTGACGATTTCCAGTCCTTAGAGGGGAAAGATAATAAAGATTTAAGGATCGAAGTAAATAATTTTATCAATTGGTTATCAAAAAACGGTGGTCACTATGATATTTGGGTGTTTTGCCTAGCTCAATCATTAGTTGGACAAGTTGATAAAAATACTCGAGCGAATTGTTCAGTTCTATTGTGCCTTACTCCGGTCAACAATGAATATAAAGATTTTATGACAATTTATTTTCCAATCCTGAAGAAAAAAAATTTCCTCAAACACAAAGTTTTGGCGTTTGTTCAAAAATCAAATCAAGGTTATTTAGTAGACTAAGCGTTGCGTCGCTTTATCACGCTAAGCGTTGCGTCGCTTTATCACGCTAAGCGTTGCGTCGCTTTATCACGCTTATAAATGAAGAGTTTAAACGTTGTGTAACTAAGCGTTGCGCCGCTTTATCACGCTTAAAAATGAAGAGTTTAAACGTTGTGTAACTAAACGTCGTGTTATAACAGTGAAATAATAGCTTTTTTTTCAAAATCATAACAAAATTTTTCATCACCATTTTCAATATTCACAACATTTAATAAATCAGTAAATTCAATTGTTATTTTTTTATTTAAAAGTACAGGCGCAACGATTTCATTATTTTCATTGACTAAATCATAATTTACAGGAAGAAAATATTTAACCTCAGATCCTTGGTTATAATCTTTTGTAAATGCTGATAATATTAACGTTAATTGTGCAAAATTTGGTTTTATTTCGATTTGCTTAAATTTTTTTTGTTTTTCTTGTTTCTTGAATAATTTAGTCGCCGATATTAAAGTGGATTTTTGTTCAATATTTTTCTGTGATTCGTTTATTTTATTATAAAGTTCTGTATCATCTTCAATTTTGCGCTCTAAATGTTTTATAATATCTGGAATCCTTTCATCGATTATTTTATTAATTTTCTTTGACATTTTACTTTTTCTTTTATCAATGAAAAAAAAACAAATTTAATCTTTTCATTTTTTTCTCTTAATTGTTTAGCGAGATAAAGCGACGCAACGCTTAGCGACGCAACGCTTAAATATCCATTCTCAAAATTTTAATTTTCTTTTGAAATCTTCGTCGTAATGTACTTTAAAATTTCGCTCAAACTTAAAAATTTTCTTTGTTTTTGATAAATCAAACTCAATTTGTTTTCCATTGTAAAGTTTTTTGTACAGCTCGACCGGATCACCATAGTCATCTAAAGCTTCTACCGAAATGCCTTTCATACGCAAATGATAATCAAATTCTTCAGGATTTTCTTTGTTTTTTAGTCTGTCCAAATAACATTTTTTACCTAAAATTATTAATAAATCTGAATAAATATTTGGTCCCTTTTGTTTATGAAGAATAAAGTCGTTGTGGAATTGTCCAAACTCTTTTCCGATGAGCTCTTTATTATTTTGTTTTTTATACTCTTTTTCGATTTTTTTAACATCTTTTTCAGAGACATGCATTGAATCGGTATCTTGATAATATATTTTTGCTCCTACTTGGTCAGCAATATAAAAAATCTCATTCATTATCTTTTTACTGGCTGATAATATTTTGGAACCAACGTGGCATGCGTTGTAATGCTTGTTTATTGGTTTTTTCACCTTTATCACACTATATTTGTCACCTGGTTCAATATACATTATTGTATGATAGTAATTCAGAACAAATTGATCAACCTTATCTTTTTTTATTAATTTAATCTCGCTCGTAATTGGTTTTAAAATTGATCGTCCATAAACGCTATTCATCATTAATTTGTAAATATTTTGCATAGGATTGTCCAAAGCTTTCAGTTCATTTCGTTTTTCTCCCAACTGTTTTTGAATTTTCGATATTTTATTATTATAACCAATGAAGTAATAACCATTTATAACATTAAACTTTATATCGTGCATTTTAACCAAGTCTTGTAAATAATAATTGTCAACAAATAAGTTCTCAGCAGGAATATCATTGGTATAATTTATTATTCCTTCTTTTGTTCGTTCATATAACAAAGGAAACGACCGTTTTTTATTTACTTCATTAACTTTAATTTGCACATAAAATGCATTTCCATCTAATTTTCCAGTTTCTTCAATTATTTTTTTTTGTTTATCGTTAATAATTAATGGCTTTCCTGTTGGAACCGTTGGAAATAATACCATCGCGCTCGGATAAAGCGAAACGGCGTCAAAATCATTAATAATTTGATTTTCTACACAGTATTTCTTATTTTCTCGACTCATGACACGGCCACCTAGAATTGTTTTTTGAATAAACATTTGTGGAATATTGCTCAGTTCATAAACATCATCAAAACAACCTTCTTTCAAAGCATAATTAAAAGCTATACTGGAAATTGAAACGTAATTCAAAGGATCTAAGCCTGTTATTTCTTTTATTTGTTTTCTAAATTGCATATAACCATTTTTTAGAATTTTTACGTCTCTCTCACAATAATAAACTGCATATTTTATTTTATCAAACATTCCATTATTATTTTTCATCATTTTTTTACAATTGTCAATAAATTCATCTTTATCTTCTTTTTTGACGTAATTTGAAACTTCCTCAATTGTGTGTGAAGGTCCTTCGATCGCAAAATTGTTAAAATAATCGTATGGCATTATTTCTTTTTCTTGAACAAATTCAGAACCAAATAATTCACTAAATTTACTAAGTTTGTATGGAATTATAGACAATGAGTCAAGAAATTTGTATCTTCTTTTTATTCCATTTTTTGTTATGTATACTGCATCAGCGCTTAATATCCTATTTCCTTTTTTTATCATTTGAATATCATCTAAATAATTAATTAAAAAGGTAAAATCAAAACCTAAATTATGAAAATAAATATAAGACCTCGATGGAATCGCTTCTAAAAATTTAACTGCACAATTTTCTCCATACTCAGAAAAAATCTTGTCAGAATTTTCAAAGCTCCATGAAATTAAATATTCTTTAAAATTTTTATCTGTCCCAACATAGGTCTCAAAATCCGCAAAAACAATGAAATAATAATTTTTGTCTTTATTTTTTCCTTTGTTGAAACAATCGCCAGCAATTTTTGGTTTATATTCCATTTTTCTGCAATCTTTTTGTTCGTTGTAAGACAGATCATCGAATACCATCTCTTTTTTCTTTTCTTTTTTATATACAACCGAATTTAATATGGATTGCTCAATTTTTTTAAATTTTCCTAGCTTATCCAACAATTTGATTACCTTAAAAGTATTTACTCTATGTTGATTTTTTTTGCAATAACCTGGATATATTCTTCCCTTGCGATCTTTGTTAAATTGCATAATATTTTCTGGATCTTCATAATTATCGATTAATTTTTCATAGTTTTTAGCATAAAAATAAGTAAATGGTAAATCAAAAATCAGAAAATAGTGATCTTTCAATAGTCCCAGCTCAATTTTTATTGTTGATGATGGATCTCCGTACTTAGTTATATTATTATGAGATTTTGTGTCTAAATTTTTTACAAAAACTAAAATATCAAATTCTTTACAAAAATCTTTAATCTTTTTTTTTGGTAAATCTCTGTTTTGTAGGAATAATCTCATTCTATTAATTGTTCGTTCATCAAAATTGCCCGATGCAATCATCGCCAAAATAAAACAATGATCTTTAATTTTTAGAATTTTATCTTTTTCTTCTTCTTTATAAATTCCTGCCCTAGAAAGATCTATCGGAGTTGTATTATAATATTCAAAGAATTCTCCTATGATTTTTTTTCTAAAACGTTCTGGTGGTTTCACATAATCAAACTCAAATGATTTAATATAGGTCTTATAGTAAAATATTAATTCGTCAGATGAAGGAGTTAAATTATTAGTTTGTTTGATAGTTCCAAGTTTAATCAAAAATTTTTTCTGCAAATTATTCAGAACCCCAGAATAATATTTTTCTTCACCATTCACAATATAAGTAATTCTAAAATAAATCTTTGCATCATTATTGACTGTAAAATCAATAATCTCGTCAATATTCGAAAATGCTGAAAAAAATAAAATTTTATTATTATCAGTTTCTGCGACGAAGTAATCATAATTGGTTTTATCTGCAACCGTATTTTTAAGTTGCAATATTTTTTCTTTTATCCAATCTTTCGCCTCGCTAAAACTTTGTACGAATTTAAATAATTTTTCATTTATAATTCCTGAAGGTCTAATTTTTGCTTTTTTTATTTGTTTTGCTTTTTTTATGTCTTGATTTGATTTTTTTGTATCTTCCCAATAATAATCTTCATAAGTTATACGTTGCAACCCTTTCGACGCTAATATTCTCGAAAATAATGGTTCAATTAGATTGCGTCCAATTGATATATTGTATTCTCGGGCAACTGCTCGTTTTGATGAAAATTTTCTTAATTTTTTTTTTGTTCGATTATTGTCT
>Ga0210049_1005551_pt1 | contig 10751 bp, 9 predicted proteins | sample CryGeyCG2014_300_2_FD_183964 | JGI IMG/M metagenome (GOLD analysis project Ga0210049, IMG submission 183964) | Groundwater microbial communities from aquifer - Crystal Geyser CG06_land_8/20/14_3.00 (SPAdes) (version 2) | ecosystem: Environmental > Aquatic > Deep subsurface > Groundwater | place...
AAGGTGAGGATATTTAGATGAGAATTATCAATTTTCAATCAATTTTCAATTTTCATTTTGACCTACGGGATGGTTAATCGTACCCGGATTACACCCGCTCCCAAAGGCGCCAGCTGTTTAAAAGCATCAGCGGATAAATCAATAATTGCCCCGCCTTGGATGCCGCGGTCAATGATGGTTACCACCACGCTTTTGGCGTTAGACAAGCAAGTAACTTTTACTTTAGTCCCATAGGGCAGAGTGTTGGAAGCGGCGGTCAGGCCAGAAATCCAATCATACCAAGTCGCCATCCCCTGCCCTAAAACCACTTCTTTAGTACCTTTGAGAATAATTTTATCCTGCGGCTGTTGGGTGATTTTTTCGGACACAAGAGTTCTAGAAACCTCTTGGCCGTTTTCCCGCACAACTTTGTAAATCTGTTGTTTGCTTCCCCGCTTGCCCCCTTGCTCAACTCTTGTTTTGCCTTTGTCTAAATTGGGATCATCTTTATTAATTGTTTTAAAAGCAATCGCCACATTTTGGGTAATTTCTGCCTCCTGCACGCGGGTAATTTTGATTTCTAAATTGCGGGTGATTTTAGAATCAAGCGAAGGGGTAATTTTATCTTTGCCGGCTAAATCAATATTTTTTTCAGCTAAAAAATCGGCAATTTTTATTTTGAAAGTGCGGTATTGACTCGGTTTGCCGGCATCAATTACCGTCACTAAAATTGCCCGTTTGATAATTATTTGCGAGCCGATGCCCAAAGCGGGATTTGGAAAAGTGCTGATTTTGTCTTCAGGAAAAACTTCTACTTTCAGATCAGAGAGTATATCTTTTAAATTTAAAAAAGATGGCTTGCCAAAATAATTTTCCACTAAAATTTCTGGATTTGCCGGCGCTTCATTAATAGATGTTTGTGCGCCTAAAACTGTCCCCTGCGGCTTCTGATTGTTTTTCCAATAAAAAACTGCACCAGTTATTAAACCAATAAGGACTAAAATTAAAAATATTTTCTTAAAAATTTTTTCTCCTTATATTTAATTAATACTATTGGTTAAAATAATGTGTTTATGGTATTAGGAATAGCGAGGCGACAGTCAAAAAATTTATTGGCAAACACACAGGAAGGACGAGCTTTAGCGAAGGCCGCTCCTGTAAAGCGAAAAATTTTTGACGCGGCGAGCGATAGCTAAATTTATCTAAATTTTCTCAATCAAATCTTCCGGAATTTCGTCTAAAAATCGCGACGGGGCGTTGGCTAAAACCTGCCCGAAATAATTGCGGCATAGCGCATAAAGCAGGTAAAGCCGCTGCTTAGCGCGCGTCATTCCCACGTAGCAAAGCCGCCGCTCCTCCTCCAACTCTACCGCTTCCAAAATTGAGCGGCTGTGCGGAAAAAGCCCCTCCTCCATACCAACGATAAAAACCACCGGAAACTCCAGGCCTTTGGCGTTGTGCAAAGTCATCAAGGAAACAACTTGGCTGTCTTTTTTGTAATTGTCCTGGTCGGAAACCAAGGAAACTTTTTCCAAAAATGAGGCCAAGTCCGGACAGTTTTTGGCGACAGTTTTCAATTCGCGGATATTTTCCAGCCGACTTTCACCTTCCTCGGGCGTAAACGGGCCTCCAGCCCGGAGGGGCTTCTGGCCCGGAGGGCCTTTATCCGGCTGTGTGAGGAAATCCGAATAACCGGATTTGACTAAAATATAATCAATTAAATCCGCCGGGTTAGTTTTTTGGGCGTATTGGCGCAAATTCTCCATCATTTGCAAAAAATCGGTAATTTTGTCGTTTTTTTCTCCTTTGCGGAAACTTTCAATAGTTTTAGGGCCAATACCCCGCGGAGGCACATTTAAAATCCGCTCCAATGACACGGCATCTTCAGGGTTAACTATCAGCCGCAGGTAAGCGAGAACATCTTTTATCTCTTTTCTTTTATAAAATTCCAAAGCGCCGATAATGCGATAAGGTAGATTCTCCTGTAAAAAAACTTCTTCCAAAGCGCGCGATTGGGCGTTGGTGCGGTATAAAACGGCGAAGGAGGAAAGCGGCGTCAAATTGGCCAGCGCTGATATTTCGCGCGCGACAAAAGTGCTTTCAGCAATTTCATCCTCCGCTTCAAAAAGGCCGATGGGCGCGCCTTGCGGATTTTGCGTCCAGAGATTTTTCCGGCTGCGGTGCAAGTTGTTTTCAATAACTTTTTGGGCGGCCTGTAAAATATTTTTGGTGGAGCGGTAATTTTGTTCAAGTTTGACAACTTTGGCCGCCGGAAAATCTTTTTCAAAATTTAAGATGTTGCGGAAATCTGCCCCGCGAAAGCCATAAATACTTTGTCCGTCATCGCCCACCACACAGATATTTTTGTATTTGCTGGCCAAAAGCTTCACCAGCATATACTGGACGGTGTTGGTATCCTGATACTCGTCCACCAAAATATAGCGGAAAATCTGCTGATATTGGGCCAAAATCTCTGGCCGACTTTGGAACAATAAAACTGTTTTCAAAAGCAGGTCATCAAAATCAAAGGCCTGCGCCTTGCGCAGATTTTCTTCATATCTTGGGTAGACCTGCGCCACCACTTTTTGAAAATAACCTTGAGAGTAATTTTGATATTCTCTAGCGGTGACCAACTCTGATTTGGCGCTGGAAATGGCATTGGCGATAGCTGACGGATTGAATTTTTGACTGTCAATATTGAGGTCTTTTAAAACTCTTTTGATAGCGGCGATGCTGTCCTGCTTATCATAAATGGTAAAAGATTTTTTGTAGCCGATTTCCGGCGCTTGCTGGCGAAGAACACGCACGCACAAGGAATGGAAAGTGCCCATCCAGGGCAAGAAAGCTTTATAACCCAACAGTTTCTGGATGCGCTGTTTCATCTCATCAGCGGCTTTGTTGGTGAAGGTGGTCACGAATAAATTGTAAGGAGATATTTTTTTCTCCAAAATTAAATAGGCAACTCGGTGGGTTAAAACGCGTGTTTTACCGCTGCCCGGCCCAGCTAAAACTAAAAGTGGTCCTTCTGTTATTTGGACCGCTTGCTGTTGTGGTTCATTTAGTCCAGTTAAAATTTTTTTCATCCCCTATATTCTAACAAAACTCCTCAAACTTGACAAATCCTTGACCCCGTAAAATTCCTTCCTGTTTACAGAATTACATTCTGTCACTCAGGAGCGTCGTCACGGGGTCTGCGCCCTGAGCGCAGTCGAAGGGCTTGACAAACAGCTGGTTTTATGCTATTATAAAAGGGTTTCAACCATTAGATATGGTTGGATGAACCTTGAAAAAGGAGAGGCAAAATGTCCCATTGCAACTTAGTAGATATTGTAGATTACCTTGATGGTGAACTTCCACCTAACAAAGAAAAGGCTGTCAGAACTCACCTTGAAGAGTGCGAAGAATGTGATTTTGTCATGTCTGATATCAAGGCACTTCGCGCCTTTGCTGCTCTAATCGGGCTCAGCTTCGAAGGGCCTATCAATTCAACTTGAACAGGAGGAATGGCTTTGAAAAAACTGATGAAGATTTGGGTCTGGTGGCTAGTTTATAGTATTTTATCCTGGGTAACGGGTGTTAGCGCCCTTGTACTTTTCTGGATTTGGGCAATCCATAGCGCTATCACCCACCAATTGGTGACAGGTTGGCTTTTTGCCTGGGTGAGTTGCTTTGTCGCTACCCTTTTGGTCACTGCTCTATCAGAGAAATTCTCACAACCCTTACGGGAGAAATGGCGCATCGTTATTGACACCGGTCACGCCAAAATCGCTGAAAATTCCTGAAAAGGAGGAAAAACATGGATGACGTTTGGAAGGCTCAATGTTCGGCATGCACAAGTACATATAGCGTGAGAGCTTCTTCCAAAAAAGAAGCTATTGCCAAAATCAGGAAAGCTCATGAGGAGGATCATGGTCAAAGGTTGGCGTGGCATTGCGACACACCATTTTTCAACCCCGATGCAGTTTTCAATCTGACATGCCCCTCTTCTCCCCTTGCCCCAAGAGGGTGGTAGTAGTTCTGCTATTGTCATCCAAATCCCGAAGGAGGAAAAAACAGTAATGAGCAAACGCGAAGAAAGAAAGTGGAACAGAACTGTCTACGCGGCTATTGTCGTAGCGGTCATACTTTTCTTCATTATCCCACCTCTCCAGAAACGGCAGACTGAAAAACTGATCAATCAGAGCATCATCGCCACGAAGATGGCCCAAACCTACGAGGCCACGGTTCCGGCCAGGGTCATTGGGTTAGATCCTAATGACGCCAAAACATTATGGCTTGAAGCCTCTCCCGGCGACATTATAACTATTACTCCTCCACCAACAGAAAAGTTCAAAAAGGGAGAGGAAGTTGTGGTGGTAGAACTCCGTCGAGAATTCGACGGCAGTTTAGTCCGTCGGTATATCTCAACGCAACCCGCAACAAATCCTTTACACTAACTTAACGAAGCCCGCCCGAGTGTAATCATTCACAAAGGCGGGTTTTTCTTTTACCCAAACCCTCGCCAAACGCCCTATTCTATGCTATTATACAAAGAGCGATCAACTTTGATCGTCTTAACAATTTCAAAAAGGGAGGTAATGATGACAGGACAAGATAACTTAGATCCTCAGATTATTCAAGCTGCAATCGAGAAGGTTAAATCAGATTTTGGCGTTGATGCTTCTTACGAAGGACGGTGTGAATTTTCTGATCCCGATAGTAAACTACGGATTCTCTTTAAATGCTCAGTGACCCTCGAAAGGTCCGGAAGAAAATTTGTTGTATTCTTTAGTGAAGGAAAGCCGCTTAGTTGCTACGAATCATTCCGAAAAAATTCATCTGAACCTTCCCCAAGCACCCATACCGCCCTGAAGTAATTAGGGCGGTTTTTCTTTATCTTTTTATTTTAAATTTAAACTTTTACTAACTTTACACCTTTAAACAAACTTTCTAATTCCCTGCTCTCAACCGTTTCTTCTTTGATTAACTTTTCAGCTAATTTCTTTAAAATGGCTTTATATTTTTTCAAAATTTCAATTGCCCGTTGTTCGGCTTGAAAAACAATTTGAAAAACTTCATCATCAATTTGCGAGGCGATTTTTTCGCTATAAGTTTTGTGCTCGCCCAATTCTCTGCCCAGAAAAACCAGCTCTTCTTTTTCGCCCAAAGTCACCGGCCCTATTTTATCCGACATGCCATACTGGGTCACCATATCGCGGGCGATTTTGGTGGCGCGCTTGAGGTCGTTTTGAGCGCCGGTGGTAACCTGCCCAAAAATCAATTTTTCCGCCACGCGGCCGCCCAAAAGTTGGGCAATATCATCTTCAAATTTGCTCTTGGAATAGAGATATTTATCTTCTGCCGGCCGACTCCAAGTGTAGCCCAAAGCCATACCGCGGGAAACCACCGAAACCTTAGTGACAGGATCGCAGTTGGGCAATGCTTGGCCAATGGTGGCGTGCCCGGCCTCGTGATAGGCGGAGATTCCCTTTTCTTGTTTGGAAACCACCCGCGATTTGCGCTCCGGTCCGAGCATCACTTTTTCAATGGCTTCATCCAAATCCGCTTGCAACACAGTGGAGCGGTTTTTGCGGGCAGCTAAAATGGCGGCTTCATTGCACAAATTTTTCAAATCCGCGCCGGAAAATCCTGCCGTGGCGGCGGCAATAAGCTCCAATGAAACATCTTTATCTAAGGGTTTGCCTTTAGTATGAATTTTTAAAATTTCGGCTCTATCTTTTTTATCAGGCAAATCAACGACAATTCTGCGGTCAAATCTACCTGGACGAAGTAAAGCGGGGTCCAAAACGTCGGGGCGGTTCGTCGCGGCCATGACAATAACCCTGGTATCAGTTTCAAAACCGTCCATTTCTACTAAAATTTGATTTAAAGTTTGTTCCCGTTCATCGTGAGAACCACCTAATCCTGCTCCCCGTTGTCTGCCGACCGCATCCAATTCATCAATAAATAAAATTGCCGGAGAGTTTCTTTTGGCTTTTTGAAAGAGGTCGCGCACGCGGGCCGCGCCGACGCCGACAAACATTTCCACAAATTCGGAAGCGGAAATGGAAAAGAAGGGCACACCGGCTTCGCCGGCCACCGCTTTGGCCAATAAAGTTTTACCTGTCCCTGTCGGACCGACCAACAGCACGCCTTTGGGAATTTCCGCGCCTAACCTTCTGAATTTTTCCGGGTGGCGCAAAAATTCAACCACCTCGTAAAGTTCCTCTTTGGCTTCTTTTAAACCGGCTACGTCATCAAAGACGACTTTGCGCATACCGGTAAAAACTCGGGCTTGCGATTTGCCGAAAGAAAGGGCCCGGACGTTGGCGCCTTGGGCGCTGCGCAGCATAAAAAACAAAAAACCGCCGATTAACAGGAATGGTAAAACGATTGATAAAAATGTCGGCCAAAATGAACCTTTGTCCGGATTGGCCACGTCAATTTGCACTTTGTCAGAAGTAATTCCGTAATCTTTCAGGCCGATACCGCTTTCTTTGTAGGCCTGCAGCTGACCGTCGCCCTTAACCTGCGCGGTAATTTTATTATCCTGCAAATCAATTTTTTCTATTTTGCCTTCGTTGACCTGATTGGCAATGTCTGAAACAGTCGTTTGCTGAATATTGTCTTTTTTCTCAGCGAAGAAATTCATAAAAGAGAAAATTAAAAGTCCGATGACGGTTAAAAAGATAACATTTCTGATAAGGCTTGCTTTCATATTTGAATCCTTAAAAATTTAATATTATTGCAACGATGTGGTCCCGTTACCTTCCCCCATAAAATTGCTTCCTGTTCAATTCGGATTACATCCGTGTCTGAACGGAGCACAATTCACGGGGCATGCTTTCTGCAAAATGGATTACATCCTCTACTTGCAGAAGCGGAAGCTACGGGACGCACCTATCTAAGCTTCGCCTTTCGGGCTCGCTTAACAGGTGGCTGAGGGTGGATTCGGACCACCGACCTCGGCCTTATGAAGACCTCGCTCTGCCACTGAGCTACTCAGCCTTAAGATAATTTTTTAACTGCTTTTTAAGATATTTATAGCCTGAACCACCTTTGAGAAATTTTTCTCGATTTTGCGCATCATTTTGATTTAAATAACCTTCAAAATAAATTAAACTCCAGTGTCGCGATTTTCTTGTCGTTTGGGAGCCTTTGCCAGAATTGTGATCTTTTATCCGCTGTTTAATATTTTTTGAATAACCAATATATATTTTATTTTCAAGATTTTGTAAAACATAGACATAATGCATTGTCCCGAAAAGCTCCTTTCTTAAAAACGAATTGCATTCTGTTTTATAAGAAGCGTCGCCTCGGGTCTCACGAAAAATTCCTTAATTTCTATGGCTTGCCACGAGATGACGCTCCTGTGTGACTGAATGAAATTCAGTAAACAGGAAGAAATTTTTCGTGGTAGCGGGGGGAGGATTCGGACCTCCGTCTGGAGCTTATGAGACTCCCGAGATACCACTTCTCTACCCCGCGGCATTTACAAACATTTAATAACCTTTGGCATCAAAAATATTATATCACAAAAAGAAAAAACTAACAACCCGCCTACGCTCTTGATATTCCACTCTGACTATTCGTCCGTGTTCCATTCAGGGTGCTTCGGCGGGCAAGCAGCTATTTAGGAATGTCATATTCCATCTGTTCCAAAGGTATATTAGCCGAAACAAAAGGTTTTGCTTTAGTAGTGGCGATGATACCTCCAAGGTAAAGGTGGTGATATTTGCCATCATTTCTTACTTTGATTTTGGCTGGAAAGTTATAGTCTTGCTTCAAACAGATTAGATAATATCTACCTTCTGGAACAATAAAACCATATTGACCAGATTTGTTGGTGAGTTTGGCTTCCTTTAGCTTCTTGTAGAGGGCATCATAGATTTTGACCATCGCTCCTTGGATTGGTTTTTTGGTTTGAAAGTCGTAAACTATACCCCAAGTTACCTTCTTTCTTCTATCTTTGATTTCCTTGTAGATTAAGAAGATATACAAGATTAAAAAGATTGGACTGTAGTATTCGAAGAAGAAGAGGAGAGATAAAATGGCTACCAGGGTACCAATAATTAACAGGGGTAAAGTCAGATGGGCAATAAAGATACGCAAGGCTTGGTAAGATTTGGTAAGTGATCTAGTGAGAAGATTTCTTTCAATTTTTGCTTGTTTTTCTTCAAGGGTCATGGGGTCAATCGGGATATTGGAATTGACAATTGTTCTGTCAGCTTGGCATGAAAGCACCGCTCCATGATATAAGTTGGTGTAAATATCATCTTGAGGCGTACCTGCTTTAATCAGCTTAGAGGCAAAGATAAAGCCGGGTTTAGTCACCGTTACAAAGTAATTACCAGCTGAAACTGAAAAACCAAAACGACCTTCGTTGTCAGTAACTCTGGTTTCTAAAAGTTTACGCTGTGGATGAGAAAAAATTCTCACTACGGCGATAGAGATTGGGGCTTTAGAAATGGCATCATAAACAACTCCCCAAGGTAATCTTTTTTTCTTTAGGCCTAATCTTTCTAAAAGTAAATTAAAGAGATAATACAAATACCAAAGGATATTGTAAAAACCAGTGGTCATCAAGATAGATAAAGTGGGGACAATAATAGCTACTGGTTTGGCTACGGTGTTGAAAACAGGTAGGTTTTCTTTAATGGCTCTAATGGTTTGTTTGGGCAGAATCTTTTCTAAGGCTTTTTCCAAGAATGACGGTGGAGCAGAAAGGACTTTTTCTTGTTGTTTCTCAAAGATATTAGAGATAGTTTCTAAAATCCCGCCACCTACTTGAAATTCTTGAATATTAGAGTCAGGACTTGGCATATTATTAAGGTCAGTTAAATTACCCCAAGTTTGGTGAGAACCTGGTACAATTTGATCTTTGGCGTTTGACAATAGATATTGCCAATTACCATTTTGATCTACTTGAGCAAATACCGTTGTGGGAGTAGAAGCGATATTGAGAGAAATAATTCCAAAGTCAGAGGCAGTGCCAGAGATAGTTAAAATATTATTGTTAATTTGGGCTTTTTGGATAACTGGTGGATGAGGAAGAATTTCAATGGTTGTTGAGGTTGATGAAGCATTGCCATCATTATCTTGAACAATCAAAGAAACAGCGTAGCGTCCGGTAGTGTTGTAGGTATGGGTGATTTTGGATTGGGAAGTTTCTTGAGCAAAAACAGGAGTCAAAAAGGTTTCTTTTTTACCTTGACCTTTAATCAAATCCAAAACTTTATCCCAACCCTTTTTCAAACCTTGACCAATACCTTTGAGGGTGTCCTTAGCTTTATCAACTAAAGATGGTTGGGCTGGGGGTTGTTCTTGAGTAATTTCGACGGTCGGTTGGGTTGTCGTTGGAAGCTGTGTGGTTTGCCCCCCAGTATCCGCAAAATTCCAAGTATACTCAACAATTTGACCATCAGCGTCATAAGAGCCAGAAGCATCAAAGACAACTTCTTCTCCCCTTAAAGCCCATTTAACAGCTGTGATAACGGCGACTGGTGGATTACCACCTGTAGGTGTAGGTGGAGGAGGTGGGGGTGAAGTGAAAGTAATGGTTGGTTTTTGATCTAAAGTTACACTGTCAGTTTCATCTAAGGCGGTAATGGTGGTTTGGCCTGAGGTGGAAGAAGTGATATACCCGACTGTTACGCCAGCTGAATCAGTCAAATTAGCTGGTTGGGTAATTAAATCAGTGGAGCCCCGAGAAGAAGAAAGGGTGATTTTTTTACCAACAACTGGGTTTCCTGCCGTATTTTTTAAGGTTATGGTGATAGTTGAGGTTTGACCAATATCTAAAGAAGTAGGGTTGGCAACTACGGTTGAAAGTGAGACAGAAGTTTCAGCTAAGGTGGCAAAAGAAACGCAAGAACCATAGCCAGTGCCGCCAGAATTGGTGGCATAGGCTTTGTAAGAATAAGTAGTGTTGGCAGTCAGGCTGGTCAGTTGCAGTGAATAAGCTGCGGCGCCAAAACTGCCGTTTTCTGATTTGTCATTTATAGTGCCGGTGCAATCAGAAGATTGATAATACTTAAAGCCCCGGGTGGTGGCGTTCTCGCCGCCAGTAGCAGTAATGGTGCCATTGGCGTCGGCTGTGGTCTGAGCAAGGTTGGTGGCACCCTGGGTGGTTACTGTAGGCGGATTAGCAGATAAGGTATATTCAGAAGCCCCAGCCCCTAAAGCAGTAGCCTCACCATCCTCATTTTTCGCTTTAACTTTGTAGGTGTATTGGGTGTTAGGTGAAAGATTAATATTATTAATACCTGATGTTTCTCCCCAAGCACTATAACTTTGCCAAACTTCAGAAACTTCATCAGCAATACCATCAGCGCCTAAATATTTACCTAAGGTTTCGTTGTAGATGGCGTATTGGGTATCACCAGGTAAAGGGGGATTATTATTTATTTCAACATACATTGCGAAGCATTTGGTTAGATTTACATTTATTCCACTTCTTATCAATCTTACTTGTAGATTATCTAAATCTGTCTGGTTCCAACTTCCAGTATAAGTTATTGAACCCCAGCTTGGAGAGCCAGGCGTTCCAACGGTAAAAGTTCCAGGAGCCTGCCAAGCGCCACTAACATAAATATTTCCTTGAAAAATGGCTTGAGCAGCAGGACTTTCCCCATAAACCCAGACTTTAATCTGGGTTACTGTTGCGGCAGTAAAAGTGGTCATATTAAAATCATCCTGACCACCAACATCCCCCGCAGAAATATAATCAGTCGTATCTGGCACTGTCGGTTGCCTTATTGCATCATTTATTGTCGTAAAATGAGTACCTGAAG
>Ga0210049_1005570_pt1 | contig 10723 bp, 7 predicted proteins | sample CryGeyCG2014_300_2_FD_183964 | JGI IMG/M metagenome (GOLD analysis project Ga0210049, IMG submission 183964) | Groundwater microbial communities from aquifer - Crystal Geyser CG06_land_8/20/14_3.00 (SPAdes) (version 2) | ecosystem: Environmental > Aquatic > Deep subsurface > Groundwater | place...
AAAAAATTGGCTTATTCACTATCATTCAAAATTATACCAAAATAAAAAAATTAATACAATAGACGAGGGCGTATCTGGATTCGAAGCTCCTCGGTGCCATCCTCGGTGCCGAAACAAGGAAACGGGGGTAGGATTCCACTTCGCCCTGCTCGCTTTTTAACTTAGGTGGACTTGAGAGGACTCGAACCTCTGACCCCGCACAAAGCTTCGCTTAGGCGGGGCAGGCCTTACGGATGTGAACCGTACGCTCCCCGCCCGCTTCGCCTTGCGTCCATTTTTTATGTGGGTTTGGGAGGACTTGAACCTCCGACCTTACGGATGTGAACCGTACGCTCTAACCAGCTGAGCTACAAACCCAAAATATGTACAGACGCATAATCATGCGTCTCTACATCCTTGATCCGACTTTGTCAAAACCTTCAAAATGAATATCATCATCATTAAATACCTCAATCACTTTATATTTACCCTTTGTCCAGACTTCATTATTCTCAACAAAATGCGTAGCTTCTAAAATTATAATACTGGCCTTTGGTCGGGACAAATCCTGATTGCCCCTGGTTTCAAGCAAGGGAATTTCCCCAAATAGCCAATAATTCCTTTGCTCTTTTTTAAGAAAAGGATAAATTTTCCCGATCTCTAAATTTTCCGGAATGCATTCTTCAATTTTTCGATTACCAGCTTTAAATTCAGAAATATTTCGTAACGCTAAATCCGGGTTAAATTCAACCTTAATACCCATATATTTAAAAGATTAATAATTTTTTCGCTCTCTATTTTTAGCATAGGATTTAGACAGATTTAAACTGAATCCTAATCCCTAATTACCTAAGTACCTAATTCACTTCTAACTTCTTACTTCTTAATTTACTCTCCCCGATCCATGGCCTTATTTGCCAAAGCATCCGCTTCTTTATTTTTTTCCCGTGGCACATGGTGAAAATTTACTTTTTTAAAACCGATTTCTAAATTATAAATCTGCAAAAATAAAGGCGCTAAATCCGCATTTTTCACTTTATATTCTCTTTTTAATTGTTTTACTATTAATTCGCTGTCCAAATAAAATTCCAGCTCCTGCCCCCCTAACTCTTTAGCTTTTTTCATAGCCGCGATTACCGCCTTGTACTCGGCCTGGTTATTGGTAGCGTGGCCGATATGTTCAGAAATCTCCGCTAACTTTTTTTTATTGGCATCATAAATCACCCCGCCAATCCCGCCCGGTCCGGGATTTCCGCGCGCCCCGCCATCAGTATATATTGTAAGCTTCTTCATAAAATATAATGCTAATACGCGAATGTATGCCACCGCCATCGGGCGGGGTCCCGCCCTCATAAAATTAGAAGTGGCGGGGACGAATGACGCTAATTAATTTCGCATATTCGCGTCATTTGCATTATTCGCATTAAATTAGCGTTACATTCCTAATATCAATCAGCTTTAACTGCACCTCGCTCCGGCCATTAAAATTATTATTCTCCACATAATAAACTATGTCAACTCTATCACCAATCTTAAAATCTTTCCACTCTTCGCTCCGGCCAAAAGCTAAGGCCCAAAGCCCGTTAAACCGAAACTTTATGTGCTGGCCATCAATCCCCATATTTATTATATCTTTTATCTGCGCTTGCTGGCTGATAAATTTCGGCCTCGGATTATCCTGGCCAAAAGGAGAAAAACTGGCTATGTCTTTTACCAAATTTTGGCTAACTTCTTCCAGGCCCAGTTCGGCTTCTATTTCCAGTTTCGGCCGCAAGTCAACTCCGGCTAACTTTATCTTGGCAATTTCTTTTATTTTGGAAGTAAATTTTTTTATATTTCCTTCTTTTAAAGAAAAACCGCAGGCCGCCGGATGGCCGCCGTATCTTTCCAGAAATTCCTTGCCTTCTTCTAAGGCGGCAATAATATTAAATTCAGGAATGCTCCGGCCTGAACCCTTATAACCTTCCTGGCCTTTGGTTATTACCAAAACCGGCCGGTAATATTTATCGCAAAGTTTGCCCGCCACCAAGCCGATTACCCCTTCGTTCCAAACTTCTCGCTCCTCTTCCTCCTTTAAGGGGCAAACCCCAATAATTATTTTATCCATTTTCCCGGTGGCAATCTTTTTCTCTATTTCCGCCATAATTTCTTCGGTAATTCTCTGGCGGTCAATATTCCGGTTATTTAATCTTCTGGCCAAGGCTTCCGCCTCTTCTTTATTTTTAGTCGTTAGCAATTCAAAAGCGGTATTGGCGCGCTCCATCCGACCAGCGGCATTAAGCCGCGGGGCAATCTGGAAGCCGATATTCCATTCTTCAATCCTGCCATTTATCTGCGCTACTTTTATCAACTCGTTTAAACCCATTCTCTTGTTTTTATTTAAAACTTTTAATCCTTCTCTCACCAAAATTCTGTTTTCGCCCACTAAACTAACGCAATCAGCAACAGTTCCGATCGCGGCTAAATCAAGAGTCTGCTCTCTTAATTTTTTCTTTATTCCTTCCTCTAATCTTGCCCGGCTTATTATAGCTTCGGCTAACTTGGCGGCTACTCCAACTCCGGCTAAATTTTTAAAAGGATAATTCTCTCCGGCTACGTTCGGGTTGATTATAAGGCAACCGGGGAGATCTTTTTCTTCCGGCGCGACATGATGGTCAGTAATAATAATATCTAAACCCTTTTTTTTGGCATCCTCTACTTCTTCCTTGTTTCTGATGCCGCCGTCAACGGTAATAATCAGTTTTAAGTCATTTTTTAAAAATTCATCAATGGCTTTTTTGTTTAGGCCATAACCTTCGCCGGCCCGGTCCGGAATATAAATTTCAATTTTGGCTTTAAGAATTGTTAAAACCTGGGCTAAAATCGCGGTTGAAGTTACGCCATCCGCATCATAATCCCCATAAACCACAATCTTATTTCCGGCTTTGATGTGCTTAATTATTAAATCAACCCCGGCCGCCATATTATTAAATAAAAACGGGTCAAAAAAATCGCTGGCCGAAGGATTTAAAAACTTCTCCATTTCTTTCTTATCTTTAAGGTCCCGGTTAAAAAGCAACTGCAAAACAACCCGGCTGTAGCCAGAATTTTGTTTCACGAATTCATCTTCAATTTTCGGCATTATTTGCCAAATCTTTTCCATATTATTCGCATATTCGCGGATTGGTATTTATTCGTAGATTAGCATTATATAAATATCAAACCGATTGTCCAGATTACCATAGAGAGAATAATTATCACTGATATTATCATCCAGGCAATTTTAATTATTTTTCTTTGTTTCATATATATTATACACGAAGTTAACGAATAGAAACGAAAAAACGAACTCATTTACTTATTCTCTCTGCGCTTACCAGCGATTCCTGGGTGTTTACGATCATTAGTAAGAATTATTCTCTTAATATATAACTTTGGGCTTCTGAAATTAACAAAAATTCCGAGCTCAAAATCACTTACTTTTAAATAACTATATATCTGGTCAACAAAATTCTTCGGAATTATATCAACGGCTTTTACTTCTAAAATTATCTTATTTTCGATAATAAAATCCGGCCTATAAACGCCAACAATTTTACCTGATATCGGGGAGTAAATATTAATACTAATTTCTCTTTTATACCCAATTCCGTACATCCGCAACAGTTCCTCAATAATATTGCAGTAGACTTTTTCTTTAAGCCCGGGGCCGTATATTTTTCTCGCCTCTATTAATATGCCCTGAACCTTATAACTCAACTCTTTATATATTATCTCCCCTCCTTGATACATATTTTACTTTTAATTTAATTAGCCATAGAAACATCATTCGTTTTTTTCGTATTTTTTCGTTCTCTTCGTGTCTTTTATCTTTTTAATATCTTAACAAACGCCTCGGGCGGAATTTCCACGCTTCCCTTGCCGGCGGCCATCATTTTTTTCTTGCCTTTTTTCTGCTTTTCCAATAATTTTCTTTTTCGGCTCACATCTCCGCCGTAAAGCTTGGCCGTCACGTCTTTGCGCCTGGCCGATAATCTTTCCGCGGCAATAATTTTCCCGCCAATCGCCGCCTGCAGTTTTAGAACGAACATTTGTTTCGGCAGAGTTTCTTTTAAAGCTTCCACGATTTTCTTGCCTTCCCGAAAAGCTTCATCGCGATAAGCAATCATAGATAAGGCCTCGACCGACTCTTCCGCCACCAAGATATCAAGCTTAACCACGTCCGCCGGGCGGTAATCCAGATAATCATAGTTGATAGAAGCGTAGCCGGAGCTGATACTTTTTATCTTATCATAAAAGTCGGTTAAAATCGCGGCCATCGGTATTTCGTAATGGAGAATAACCGTGTCTTTTTCCAGATATTCCATATTTTTATAAGCCCCTCTTTTATCCCGGGCCAGCTCCATCACCGCGCCCATATAATTTTTAGGGGTGACAATATCCAAAGACACCCACGGCTCTTCCACCTGCTTTATTTCCGCCTGATCCGGCAATTTTTGCGGGGTGCGGATAATTATTTCCTCGCCGTTTGTTTTCTGGACCTTATAAGCCACACTCGGCAAAGTTACGATTAAATTAAGGTTATATTCCCGCCGCAATCTTTCCTGAAATATTTCTAAGTGAAGAAGACCTAAAAAACCGCAGCGAAAACCAAAACCCAGGGCCTCGGAGCTTTCCGGCTCATAAGTCAAAGCGGCATCATTTAATTTTAATTTTTCCATCGCTTCCCGCAAATCCTGGAAATCACTGCCTTCGTGAGGAAAAACTCCGGCAAAAACCATCGGCTTTACTTCTTTATATCCTTGCAACGCCGTTAAATCGGCAATCGGCAATCGGCAATCGGCAATCGTCACCGTGTCTCCTACCCGGCATTCGCTTACATTTTTAAAACCGGTAACAATATAGCCGATTTCTCCGGCTTCCAATTTCCCCGTGGATTTATATTCGGGTTTAAAGATGCCGATATCCAAAGCCTCGCTTTTCGCTTTCGTGGCCATCAGAAAAATTTTTTCTCCTTTTTTTATTTCCCCGTCCATAACCCGGACATGCGCGACCACTCCCCGGTATTCGTCATAATTAGAATCAAAAATCAAGGCCCGCAGTCGAGACGAACGGCCGTTCGTCTCCACGGGTGCTGGCACGCGGCTAACCACCGCTTCTAAAATTTCCGCTACCCCCTGGCCGGTTTTACCAGAAGCTAAAATTATTTCTTCTTCCGCGCAGCCAATCAATTTTATAATTTCCTCCTTAGTTTTGGCTATATCGGCCGCGGGCAAATCTATTTTATTAACCACCGGAATAATAACTAAATTCTGCTCTATGGCCAAAAAGAGATTGGCTAAAGTCTGGGCCTGAATCCCTTGCGTCGCATCCACTAATAAAACCGCCCCTTCCACCGCGGCTAAAGAGCGGGAAACCTCATAAGAAAAATCAACATGCCCGGGCGTGTCTATCAGATTTAAAATGAATTTGTCATTTTCGGATTTCAGATTTCGGATTTCGGATTTGTTTGGAAATTGAAAATTGAAAATTGAAAATTTAGGAGTATACTCCATTGTCACGGGCTGGAGCTTAATAGTTATTCCTCTTTCCCTTTCTATATCCATCCTGTCCAGAAACTGGTCTTTCATTTTTCTTGGCTCAATCGTGCCGGTAATTTCCAGCATCCTATCAGCCAAAGTTGACTTGCCGTGGTCAATGTGGGCCAATATAGCAAAATTACGAATATTATTCATAAAAAACAAAAGTAATTTCTCTTGCTTTATAACTTTATAACTTTTTACTTTCCACTGATTTTATCTTATCTTTTTTTACCCTTTTGGTCAAATAACGAAAAAGGGGGTTCAACCGCCAAATTGGCGGTTGAACCCCTAAATGCTTACCCTTCTTAGCTAAATAAAAACAGGGTGGACATTTCTATCCACCCCTTATCCTAAGAATTGTTCGACTGAGCTCAGGACGAAGTCTTAAGAGTCCTAAAAATCCCAAGAGTCCCAAGGATCCCAACAGTTACCGCAGGCCCAAAACGTCCTGCATGTCGTAAAGACCCGGTATCTGACCTACGATCCACATTGCCGCCCGGACTGCGCCTTGAGCAAAAGCGTCACGGGAAGAAACGCGATGAGTAAGCTCAATCCGCTCTCCCGGACCGGAAAAAATAACCGTATGTTCGCCCACTACGTCGCCCATGCGGAGAGCATGAATGCCGATTTGGTCTTTCGGCCGAACGCCGGTCATTCCTTGCCGGCCATAGCAAGCGACATTTGCCAGCTCCAATTTCCGGACGCCAGCGACAATTTCCGCCAATCTCCTGGCCGTACCGCTCGGAGCGTCTTTTTTCTGATTATGGTGGGCTTCAACGATTTCAACGTCATAATCAGGCCCCAGAATCGTCGTCATTTTTGCCACTAAGGCAAACATTGAATTGGCTCCGACACTAAAATTCGGCGCCAGAATACAGGGTACGCATCCAGCCACCTCCCGGAGATAAGACATATCCTGTTCATTCAGACCGGTTGAGCCGATTACCATTGGTTTCTCCTGGCCAACAACCAAGGCCGCATTGGCCATAAAAGCTTCCTGGCCACTTACATCAATAACGACGTCAGACGAAGAAATAACCGAAGGCAGGTTATCAGAGTCCTGGGGAGCAAAAGAAATCTTCGTTCCCGGAATCGAAAAACCTGTCAGCTTTTCTGCCTTTTCAATTGCCCCAGCCAATTCAATGCCGTCAGTTCCGTTAATCATCTGAACCACCAGGCTGCCCATTCTACCAGCAGCACCAATCACGATTACTCTTACACTTTCCACGGTGTTTCTCCTTTCTCAAAATAGTTATTATTAATAGGCATCTTCAAAAAGAACATCAAATAAAATTATCACGATATCAAAAATAAGTCAAGGACTGATAACACGGACTAACGCAGACTTAGGCGGACTTTTGCGGAATAAAACAGGGCGAACATTTCTGTCCGCCCCTCATCCCAAGAATCTTAAGAATTTTAATAATCCTAAAAATCTCACCTATAACCATTCATAAATCGTCAATCGTCAATCGTCAATCGTCAATCCCTAGATTCCCCGCGCTTCTCCCTGATCATCGGTCGTAACTTTCTTCCAAGGCAGGCGGCAAAACTTATATTTAATCGGCGTCCAGACGGAAATAAACTCTTCACTGCGAAGAAGCGAGCAGACGGCGGCGTAAATAAATATGCCGGCCAATCCGGCCGCCAGGCCCTGGGTTAAAACTCCCAAGAATTTAGTCATATCAACAAAGGGCCAAATTATTACTTTCACGCCCTGAACCGTAATCCCGCAAGCTAAGCTAGCGGCCGAGAATTTTATCACGGCTACTAAAATTTTTATCTCGTCCATCTGCCCTAGAGAAAAACGCAGGGCCAGCCAGAGAAGAATAAAATTAAGAATAGAAGAAAGGGAAAAGGCCAAAGCCAGACCTTCAACGCCCAGTCTCTTCGCCAGCCATAAAGAAAGAGCCACATTAACGATGGCGGAAAATAAACCGATAAGAAAAGGAGTTTTTGAATCATGCCGGGCGTAAAATACCCGCACTAAAAGCGGTAAGGAGGCCTGGGCGAAAAGGGACAGGCAGAAAAAAGCCAAAGTGTTCATGGTTAAAACCGTATCTTCCCAGTCAAAATTGCCCGTGCCTAAAATAACGCGGATAACCTGGGCGCGCAAAGTAATAAGCAAAACCGTGGACGGGACAATAAAAAATAAAATCTGGCGCAAAGTGGAAGAAAAACTGGCGATTAAATCTTTTTTAGAAAAAGCCACGGCGGAAAAAGCGGGAAAAGCGGCAATGGCAAAAGAAATGCCGAAAATCCCGATCGGGAAAGACTGCAGATTATTAGCTAAATTAAAAACCGCCAGAGAGCCGACGGCCAAAGTGGAAGCGACAATCGTAATCACCACTAAATTTATCTGGGAAATAGCCAGGCTCATGGTCCGCGGGATCATCATCAATCCGATTTTTCTTAAATCAGGATTACTAAAATCAATTTTCAAGCTGTGCCGGAATCCTAGGGCAAACGCGGTCGGCAGCTGGATCAGCATATGAAGCAAAGCTCCTAAAACCACGCCCCAGGCCAGGCCGTAAATCCCCAGGGCCGGCACAAAATACAAAGCGCCGATAATAATGCCAATATTGTACATTATCGGCGCCAGAGAATAGACAAAAAATCTTTTAAATGATTGCAAGACCCCGCCTAAGACTGCAGAAATTCCTAAAAAGAGAGGCGATAGAAACATTATTCGGGTTAAACCGGTAGTTAAGGCCTGCTTTTCCGGAGAAAAGCCGGGAGTAATTAACTTAGTCAGCCAGGGAGCAAAAATAATCCCTAAACCGCAAAGGGCTAAAAGCCCTAAAACTAAAATGTTTAAAACATTGCTCGCCAGTTCCCAGGCCTTTTTATTCTCTTGGCCGGAAAAAAAACCGGTAATTTTTTCCAGAGGATTTTTAAGCAACCCGACAAAAATAGGGATAAAGCCGGCGGACAAAGCCCCCAAGACCAGTAAATTAAAAATTAAATCCGGAATCCGGAAAGCGGCGTAATAAACGTCTAAAGTGTCGCCCGCTCCGAATTCTCCGGCCAGGATCCTGTCCCGGAAAACGCCTAAAAAGCGGCTGACTAGCGAAGAAACTCCCACCAAAGCCGCCGCCGCGGTTATACTATTAATTTGTCCGTTAAATAAACGCTTAATCATTTTATTGAAAGTTCAGCTCTATAAATTTTTCCTTCATCAATTATATTAAACCCTCTTTTCTTAAAAATATGATGCATAACCTTATTATCCTTTAAAAATTTTGCATATATATGTTTTATCTTTCTCTTTTTAGCTATCTCTAAAATATAATCTGTAAATTTACTCTCCAGTCCCAAATTTTGCCAACGATCTGCGACCGCGCTTGTGAATTCCGCTTCCTCACCGAACGGACTGCTAGCCAGCTCAACCACTCCAATTACTTTTGCCTCAATCGATCCCTTAAAACTTTTTTTATCTTTTATTCTGGCTATAAGCACTACTTCCCGGCCATAATCAATTTTGGTGCATCTCTGCATTATATAAGAAGAAATGTTTTTAGTTTGACCTAAAAATCTTTGCCTTAATGTTTCCTTGGAAAAATTATTAAACATCTCCATCCAGATTGGTTCATCCTCCGGCCGGATTGGCCTGATTTTAATATTTTGCCCGTTTTTCAGTTTATATTTAATAACATACTCTTTTGGATAGGGCGATATCACCAAATGAGAATATGGTTTGCCGCCTTCTTTTATTACTTTCTTATCCAAGATAACCTTGGCGTCAAGCACCACTCCGCCATATTCATCAATGGCAAAGGGATTGACATCAAATTCTTTTATTTCGGGAAAATCCACCATCAAATAAGAAAATTTATACAATAAAAATTGGATGGCTGGCAAATCAACTCTGGGAATATTTCTAAAACCTTTTAAGAGTTTATAAATCTTCGTATTGGCTATCATTCTCATTGACAAAGACATATTAAGCGGCGGCAGCCCGACTCGAATGTCTTTAAAAATTTCAACGGCCAATCCGCCCATGCCGAAAACTAAAGCCGGGCCGAATATCGGATCTTTCTGGCAACCTAAAATAAGTTCGTATCTTTTATTTATCATCTTTTCAACAAATACGCCATGAACATCCGCCTGCGGATTATGGCGCTTTACCGAAGACATTATCCCCCTAAACGCTTTATAAGCCTCTTTTTTTGAATTCACGTTAAGCTTGACTCCGCCAATATCGGTTTTATGAACTATATCCGGCGAAAGGATTTTCATTACGACCGGAAAACCAATATTAGATGCTATTTTCACGGCTTCCCGCGCTGTTTTAGCTAGGCCGCTTTTGGCCACTGGGATTTTATAGTTTGCTAATAATTCTTTGGCCTCGGCTTCGGTTAAACTGTCTCTATTATCCTTGATCACGGAATTTATTAATTCTTTATTTTTCTTAATTCGGGGTGAAAAAGCCTGGGGAATCGTTGAAGGAACTTCATTTAAAAGATTTAAATTTTTTGAATAATCATATACTGACGCAAATGAACTAATTGCATCTTCTGGCGAAATATAAGCCGGGACATTCCCCGCCTCTAATCTTTTTATTCCCCTGGCCACGCTATTTCCACCCATCCAGCTGGCTAGCAAAGTTTTTTCTGTATTTTTTGAAACCTTTACTAATTCTCTGGCGATAGCCTCCGGGTCAGTCATAGACTGGGGCGTCAAGATGGTTAATATCCCATCCACATTTTTATCATCTAGGCAAATTTTTATTGCCTCCCGATATCGCAAATGATCCGCATCACCCAGAAGATCTATCGGGTTCCTCTTGCTCCAGGCCGAAGGTAAAATATTATTTAATCTTTTAATCGTTTTTTTCTCCAAATTAGCGAGCTTGGCGGAAGAATAGGCAATGGCGTCAGCCGCTATAACGCCGGGTCCGCCCGCGTTGGTTATAACTGCCAATCTACTGCCTTCCGGCCTGTTCTGCATGGCCAAAAGTTTTGCGGTACAAAATAAACCATCCACCGTATCTACCCTGACGATCCCGGCTCTTTCAAAAACGGCGCTAAAAATCGCATCGTTGCCTGTCATGCTTCCTGTATGAGATCGGGCCGCCTGCGCGCCCTCTTCACTACGGCCGACTTTTAAAACTACAATGGGTTTGGTTGCGGAAAAGGCCCTGGCGGCGCTGATGAACTTTTTCGCTTCTTTCAAAGACTCCA
>Ga0210049_1005576_pt1 | contig 10712 bp, 14 predicted proteins | sample CryGeyCG2014_300_2_FD_183964 | JGI IMG/M metagenome (GOLD analysis project Ga0210049, IMG submission 183964) | Groundwater microbial communities from aquifer - Crystal Geyser CG06_land_8/20/14_3.00 (SPAdes) (version 2) | ecosystem: Environmental > Aquatic > Deep subsurface > Groundwater | place...
GTTTGAGGATTTGCAGGTGTTGAAATCAGCCGAGGTGATCGCGGACTCGATCTGGAAACGCGTCGTTGAATGGAACGAGTTTGCGAAGGATGTTGTCGGCAAGCAGATGGCGCGGGCGGCGGATTCGGTTGGAGCGAATATTGCAGAGTCGTTTGGGCGATATAACTTCGGCGAGAAACTGCAATTTCTGTACTACTCGCGCGGAAGTCTGTTCGAGACCAAGTACTGGCTCAACCGAACGCAGACACGCGGCCTGATGAATTCGAGTGAAGTTCAGGAGTATGTGGACGGCTTGACTTCATTAGCCCGCCAATTGAACGCCTTCGCGAGCGGACTGAGAACGGTTCGCGCGGAACAACCCAAGAGTAAGCCCGCCGCCGTCCGCGAACCCGCGCCAGAATACAGCACCGCGAATCTGGAAGACATCCCCGAACCTCTTTTCTCCGAAGCTGACCTCATCTCTCTTAGCCGCTAATTACCAAGCACCAATTACCAACCACCAATTACCAATCCCCAATTACCAATCCCCAATTACCAATTACCGAATCGAACACCAATGGTCAGCAAGGAGCAAATATGAACTACCAAATCAACAAAGCAGTCGTAGTCGGCGCGGGGACAATGGGCGCCGCGCTGGCGGCGCATCTTGCCAACGCGGGCGTGTCCGTGACCCTGCTGGACATTGTCCCAAAGGACGCGGCCGCGGGGAACAAAGCCGCGCGTAACAAGATTGTCACCGAATTGTGGGATCGCTGTCTCAAGGCCAAGCCCGCCAACCTGATGGGCGCGGACTTGAAGACGCTGATCTCGCTCGGAAACCTCGAAGATGATTTCGGCGCGGTCGCGGAAGCGGACTGGATCATCGAGGCCATCGTCGAGAATCTCAAGATCAAACAGAGTTTGATGACGCGCATTGACGAGGTCCGCAAGCCGGCCTGCATCGTCAGCACCAACACCTCAGGCATCCCCGTCAAAGACATTGCCGCGGGGCGCTCGAAGGGATTCAAACAGCATTTCCTCGGCACGCATTTCTTCAACCCGCCGCGCTATTTGAAATTGCTGGAGATCATCCCAACCGCGGACACGTCGAAGGATGTCACCGAGTTCATTTCGTGGTTCGGCGAATATCGTCTCGGCAAGGGCATTGTGCTGTGCAAGGACACGCCCAACTTCATCGGCAACCGCGTGGCGTTTGGCACGGGCGCGTTCGGGATGGATTTCATCATGTCGAACGGCTACACCGTGGACGAAGTCGACATGATCACGGGGCCGCTGGTTGGAAATCCCCGCACCGCCACCTTCCGCCTGATTGACCTGGTCGGCGTGGACGTGTGGGAACACGTGGGCAAGAATCTCGCGCCGTTGGTCCAACACGACAAACTGGCCGTGAAATATCTCGAAGCCGAAGCGCCGAACAAACTCATCCACAGCATGGTGGAGCGCAATTGGCTGGGCAACAAGACCAAGGTTGGCTTCTACAAGGAAGTTCGCACCGACGACGGCAAGAAGGAATTCTATTCGCTCGACCTGCAAACGATGGAACACGTCGCGCCCAGTAAGCCGCGCTTCGACTCCGTCAAGGCCGCGAAAGACCTCGAGGGTCTGGGCGACCGCCTCAAGGTCATGCTCGAAGCGGACGACAAGGCCGCGAAACTCGTCAGCGCGTTGACCCTCCAAAGTTTCCAGTACGCCTCGTCCATCATCCCCGAAGTGGCCGATACGCCCAAGCCGATTGACGACGCCATGCGCTGGGGCTTCATGCGCGAAGCGGGTCCGTTCGAGACCTGGGACATGCTCGGCGTGCGCGAGACCGTCAAGAAGATGAAAGCCGCGGGTTATCCCGCCGCGAAGTGGGTGGACGCGATGCTCAAGTCTGGCGTCGAGTCGTTCTATCAATACAAGCGAAGCAGTCCTGCGGACAAGAACGGCGACAAGGTTTCCGTGTACGATGTCGCCAAAGAGAAGTATGTGAAGATCAAACAGCCAACGGGCATGGTCTTCCTGAAAGATTTGCGCGGGACGAAGAAGGTCATCGCGGAGAACGCGGGCGCTTCGATGTACGATATCGGCGACGGCGTTGCGCTGGTGGAATTCCACACCAAGATGAACGCGCTCGACGACGACATTTTCAACATCACCACCGAAGCGCTCGACCGCGTCGAAAAAGATTTTGACGGGCTGGTGGTCGGCAGCGAAGCCGATAACTTCAGCGCTGGCGCGAACCTGTTCATGGTGGTGGTCGCCTCGCAACAAAAGATGTGGGACACGCTCGACGGCGCGGTGAGCAAACTGCAGAAGATGAACATGCGCATGCGCTACTCCCCGAAGCCCGTCGTCATCGCGCCTGCCGGACTGGCGCTGGGCGGCGGTTGCGAAGTGACGATGCACGGCTCGCGCGTCGTCGCCTCCTCCGAGACCTACATCGGACTCGTGGAGCTCGGCGCGGGCGTCATCCCTGCGGGCGCGGGCACGAAAGAGATCATGCGCCGCGTGATCAACCCAGCCATGAAAACGGACGGCGCGGAAGCCCTGCCGTTCCTGCAACGCGCCTTCCTGCAAATCGGCCAGGCGAAGGTTGCCACCTCCGCCGAAGAAGCGCGCGGCATGGGCATCCTCGGGCCGTGCGACCGAATCGTGATGCACCGCGAGCGCCTGTTGTCCGAGGCCAAGCGCGAGGTCCTGGCGATGGTCGCGGCGGGTTATCATCCGCCCGCGCCCGAACCGATCTACGCCGCGGGCCGCGATTACCTCGGCGCGCTGCGCGTGGGCGTCTGGTCGTTCGCGGAGGGCAAGTACATCACCGAGTACGACCTGCGCATCGCCAAGAAACTGGCCTACGTGATGACGGGCGGCGAACTGAGCAAGCCCGCCTGGGTCAGCGAGCAGTTCATCCTCGACCTCGAGCGCGAGGCCTTCCTCTCGCTGTGCGGCGAAGAGCGGACGCAGGCGCGCATGTGGTCGCTGTTGAATACGGGAAAGCCGTTGAGGAACTAGTGTGTACGTGTGTACATGTCTACGTGTGTACGGTATACAGGTACACATGTAAACAGGTAAACACGGAAGGAGACTTACTATGACTAAGGAAGCAGTAATCGTAAGCGCTGTTCGGACGCCCATCGGCAAAGCAAAAAAGGGAGGACTGGCAACGGTTCGTCCCGACGAAATGGCGGCCACCGTTATTCAAGAGTTGCTCAAGCGGACGCCGAATCTCGACCCCGCGCAGATCGAGGACGTGGTGTTTGGGTGCGCCTTCCCCGAAGGCGAACAGGGCATGAACATGGCGCGCATGATCGCCCTGCGCGCCGGCCTGCCCGATACCGTCCCCGCGGAGACCATCAACCGCTATTGCTCGTCGGGCGTGCAGTCCATCGCGCACATCGCGCGCGCCATCCAGGTGGGCGACATCGAAATCGGCATCGGCGGCGGGACCGAGTCCATGACCATGGTGCCGATGGCGGGTTACAAGTTTTCGCCCAATCCCTACTTCGCGCAGGACTTGCCGCACTATTACACCAACATGGGCATCACCGCGGAGAACGTCGCCGCGAAGTACGGCATCAGCCGCGCAGACCAGGATGCGTTCGCGCTTCAGAGCAACCTGAAAGCCTCGAAAGCCGTCGAGAGCGGACTCTTCGACCCCGAGCTCGTGCCGATTGACGTGGAACTCGTCGAGTACGCGGACGGCAAAACGGCGAAGCGGCAATTTAAGGTGAAGCGGGACGAAGGTCCGCGCGGGGATACGACGCTCGAAGCGCTGGCGAAGTTGAAACCCGCGTTCAAGGAGGGCGGCTCCGTCACCGCGGGCAACTCATCCCAGATGTCCGACGGCGCCTCCGCGGTCATTGTCATGTCCGCAGAACGCGCCGCGCAGTTGGGACTCAAACCGCTGGCGCGCTTCGTCACCTTCGCGGTCGGCGGCGTCCCGCCCGAACTGATGGGCATTGGGCCCGTGGCGGCCATCCCGAAGGCGTTGCAGAAAGCGGGACTGAAAGCCGAGGAAATTGACCTGTTCGAGTTGAACGAGGCCTTCGCGGCGCAGTCACTGGCCGTCATCCGCACGCTCGAGTTGGATCAGTCGAAGATCAACGTCAACGGTGGCGCAATTGCCCTCGGCCATCCGCTCGGATGCTCCGGCTCCAAACTGACGACGCAACTCATCTACGAGATGGCGCGGCGCAAGTCCAAGTATGGCATGGTGACGATGTGCATCGGCGGAGGGATGGGTGCCGCGGCGATCTTCGAGAACCTTCAATAGTTTGATAGTTCGATAGTTAGGTAGTTAGGTAGTTGGGTAGTTGGATGACTTCGGGCGGAAGCCTCTGAGGGTCACCAACTACTCAACCGCCAACTACAAAACTACTCAACTACAAAACTACTCAACTACAAAACTACTCAACTACAAAACTATGTAACTAATTAAGGAGAAACAAAATGCCCCTCACAATCGCAGACCTCATGTCCAAAATGCCGGGCGCGTTCCAGCCGGAGAAGGCCCCCGGCCTGGACGCCGCCATCCAGTTCAAGTTCACCGGCGCGGAAGCGGGGAACTGGTACGCCGAGATCAAGGACGGCAAATGCGCCACCGCGCAGGGCGAGCATCCCTCCCCCAAGATGACCCTGTCTGCCGATTCGTCCGATTACGTCAAGATCTTCACCGGCGAATTGGACGGGATGCAGGCCTTCATGCAGGGAAAGATCAAACTGGCAGGCGACCTAAACCTGGCGATGAAGTTGACCCAGATGTTCAAGATCAGGTAACGGGTCAAAAGTCAAAGGTCGGAGGTCGCAAGCCTCCGACTTTTTCATTTTTGGAATTGCAGTTACAATACGCCCATTCCATTCAAGGAGTGTAACTGTGGATTTTAGCTGGATTTCTAACCCCGAAACATGGATCGCGTTGGTTACGCTGGTCGCGTTGGAACTGGTGCTTGGCGTGGACAATGTGATCTTCATCTCCATTCTGTCTGGCAAACTTCCGCCCAAGGACCAACCGCGCGCCCGCACGACAGGCATCATCATGGCGGTCTTCACGCGCATCCTGTTGTTGTCTTTCCTTTACGTCATTATCAGCCTGGATGAGACGCTTTTTGTATTGCCAATTTTCAAGATTGACATTACAGGCAAGAGCCTTGTCCTGCTGGCGGGCGGACTTTTCCTTCTGTGGAAGAGTACGCGTGAAATTCACGATAAGCTCGAAGGCGAGCAGGGACACTCTTCCGCCAAGGTTGCCGCGACGTTTGTCAATGTGATCATCCAGATCATGCTGCTGGACATCGTCTTCTCGCTGGATTCGGTCATCACCGCGGTGGGCATGGTGGAGCATATCGAGATCATGATCGTCGCGGTGATCATCGCCGCGGGCGTGATGATCTTCGTGGCTGGATCCGTCAGCCATTTTGTAGAGCGCCATCCGACGGTCAAGATGCTCGCCTTGAGTTTCCTGCTTCTCATCGGTTTTACCCTGGTTGCCGAGGCCTTCCACGTGGAGATTCCGAAGGGATATATCTACTTCGCGATGGGATTCTCTGTTATGGTGGAGGTTCTTAACTTGCGCGTGCGAAGCCAGGTGCGCCCTGTCAGCCTGCGCGAAGCGTATGCCGCGGAGAAGAAATTGGAGTTGCAGCCTGTGGCGGTGGAAATGAGTATTCCCGCCGTGAAATCAACGCGGAAGTCCGCGCCGAGGACGAAGGGAAAGGCGGCGGTCAAAGCGAAGAAAAAGAAGTAAACGAAAAGACGCCTTCCGAATGGAGGGCGTCTTTGTTCGATGCTGCCAGCGGGTTGACCAGCGACTCCTCGCCGAAGGCTGGATTGCCCCTGTTTATGATGTAAAGAAACTTCCGAAGCAAGATTGCCTTCGGAAGTTTTGAGTCCTGACCTCATACCACGAGATTTTTTTACGTCGCGTTTGCCCGTTGCGGAATTTTGGACACCTTTAAAATCAGTCTCAATGCCTCGTTCACAGCCTCGTCGTTGGGAAAAGCCTTCGCCACATCGGGTTCGAGAACGATGACATTATTTCCAATTCTGCGTTCGGGAGAAAAACGTCCCTTGGGCAGAATCGTCATTTTGGACAAGTCGTATTCGTCCCTGAGTTCGTAATCATCCTGCTTCGGCATAGAATTTTTCTTCATTTTTGGTCGCCTTTCTGGCGCTGATAATTCGGATATTCTCGTTGCGTTCGGTATGCGCTACCATCAGTATGCGTTGTTTGCTGGACAGTCCAATGGTGATGTATCTCTCTTCGTCAATGGAATGTTCATCGTCCAGCGCAGTGATGAACAATGGATCATCGAAAATCGTGCTGGCCTCATCGAATCCGATGCCATGCTTTTGAAGGTTGGTTCGGGCTTTCTCATCATCCCACTCGAAGTGACGTTTCATCGGGCATGGCTCCTTGACTGAAATTATAGCACTCTTTGACTTTCCCCATCGCGGTATAATGTCGTTGGAAATTCACCCTTCATCTCTCATCCTTCATCCTTTATGGACAAAAAACTCCGCGTTTTCCTCTGCCACTCCTCCATGGATACCACTTCGTGGCGCTTCGCCGCCCATCCTCCGCGAGTTGACCAGCGACCCCTCGCCGAAGGATGGGTTTGACCCTCTTTATCTAAACGGCAGATAAATCACCAATCCCTCCCACTCGCCTAATTGACTCGTTTCTGCAATAAGAAGAATATCTTCGATTGCCTTTCCAATCGGCACATCGTCTGGGACTTCGATAACCCCTGGCATGGACTTTCCCGCCCTGACCCTGTCGTAGGCATAGTCAATCATGGTTGTTGAATCGTGCGTAAGCAGGATTCTACCTTCGCTTGCCGCCCATTCCAGAATTGCTGGGTCATCTCTTCCTGAAAAGCCCACATCCTGCACGCGGACAATATCCAAATCAGGCTTGCGGCGAAGCAAGCCGCGCACAATATCGTTATTGAAATTCTCGTCGGACGCGAAGGAAAGCATGTCTACTTTGGTTTTCGAGCCAGTAATCGTTCTCGGATTCCGCTCTGGTCGAATCGCTTTTCATTCTCTTCTCGAACCGCCTTCGCTTTGCTTGCCCGCTGTTCCAAATATTTGTCCACGGCATATTTGTTTTGCAGATAAAAACTGATCGTGGCGTAGATATCCGAAAGGGACAGGGACGGATATTGCTGCGCGATCTCTTCCGCTGTTGCGCCTCTCACAAAGGCATGCGCCACCGTATCCAGCGTCACCCGCGTGCCACCGACCCGCGCGACGCCATCAGTATCAAGCATTACGGGGAGTGGAATGGGCTGAATTTGGAGAGTAGTTTCCATAAAACTTCTTTCTTGCGCCGAAATTATAGCACTCTTTGACCCTCGCCCTCGCGGTATAATTTCACCAGAAATTCAGACGCGCAGATTCGCCATCGTGTCCTATTCGTGGACGGCAACCACTAAACCCATCTTCCGCGAGTTGACCAGCGACTTCTCGCCGAAGGCTGGATTTGCCCCCATGCGATCCATCCACGAATTTCGACCACGAATAAACGAACGCGGACTTGCAAATTCGATTATTCGTGGCCTATTCGTGGACGGTGGCCACACAAACCCATCCTCCGCGAGTTGACCAGCGACCCCTCGCCGAAGGCTGGATTGACGTATAATTACCGTTAGAGGAAACCATGGTACAACAAATCAAAATTATCGTTGAAAAACATTCCGATGGCTACGTGGCCTACCCGCTTGGACTGAAAGGCGTGGTTGTCGCGGAAGGGGACACCTACGAAGAAGCTCTCGCGGACGTGAAATCCGCCATTCAATTCCACATCGAGACTTTTGGCAAAGAGGTTCTGAACGTGGGAACTCCAATTCTGGAAGCGTTTGTTGCCGAGGCTGGGGTGGTAGTCTAATGCCCAAGTTCCCCATTGACGCGCCGAAGGGAAAGGTGATCAAGGCGTTCGAGCGTCTTGGGTTTCGTTTGGTTCGGGAGGAAAATCACATTGCCATGCTTCGTCAAAATGCAGATGGGACAAACACCCCGCTGACCATGCCCAATCATCGTACGATCAAAAGTTCCACTCTTCGCACGATCCTTTCGCAAAGTGGAATTTCCCGCGATGATTTTCTGAACGCGTACGAAGAGTAACTCTCATGCCCGACCGTAAACTCCGTGTCTTCCTTTGCCACTCATCCACGGGCAAACCCATTGTCCGCGAGTTGACCAGCGGCTCCTCGCCGAAGGCTGGACTTGACCCCATGCGATCCATCCACGAATTTCAACCACGAAATAAACGAACGCGGACTTGCAAATTCGAGTATTCGTGACCCCATTCGTGGACGGTAATCACAAACCCATCCTCCCCGCGTTGACCAGCGACTCCTCGCCGAAGGTTGGATCGCCCCACATACTCCATCCACGAATTTCAACCACGAATAAACGAACGCGGATTCGCAGATTCGCGTATTCGTGGCTTATTCGTGGACGGCACTTTTCGCCAATAGCCCATGCGCGAGTGCGTCGCACCTCCCCCGTAGACAAATCCCATTAAACGGATAGAATCTACCCCAAGGATGAATCCCATTTTGAAAGGTGCGACGCACCCTCATGCCCGACAGAAAACTCCGCGTCTTCCTCTGCCACTCCTCCACGGACAAACCCATCCTCCGCGAGTTGACCAGCGACCTCTCCCCGAATCCCGCACTTGACCCCATCACCCGCCAAAATCCGTTCCTGTCCGTTCATCCGCTATGAAATCCATTGACCGTAAACTCCGCGTCTTCCTCTGCCACTCCTCCACGGACAAGCCCAGCGTCCGAGAGTTGACCAGCGACTTCTCGCCGAAGGCTGGATTGATCCCTGGCTGGATGAAGAAGAATCTAATTTACCATTCCACTTTGACGGGATATTGTTTGACCAGCGGGTCTGCGCTGATAAGGACTGCATCCTCAACAAGAGCTTGCGCAACGAGTAAACGATCAAACGGGTCTTTGTGATGATTGGGCAGGGAATCCAACGCAAAGACGTGTGACGCCTCGACGGATAAAATCTCAATTCCGTTTTCCTGCTCCTGGCGGATAATCTCCGCAAGCGGTTTATAGAGACGGAGTTTCCCCAATTGAAATTTGATTTGTAATTCCCAAATACTGGCGACGCTTACGAAAAGCGCGTTTTCGGAATCTTTGCACATCTCCAAAACGCGGGGCGATAGTTTATCAGGTTCGTTATTCCACCAGAGAAAAGTGTGCGAGTCTAACAACAATTTCATATAATACCCTCGCCCAACCAAAACTCATCAGGCAACAGATCATCAAAATCTGAACTAATCCATATTTTGCCAGCGCTAAGACCAGGCACACGCTCTGCTTTCACCTTGCGCGAGACAGGCAAAAGGCGCGCCACAGGCGACTTGCCTTCGGTCAACACAACCTCAATGCCCGAAGAGACAAGTTCCAACAGTTTTTTCAGCGGCATATTTTCTTTTTTTACATCAATCAATTTTGTTTCCATAGGGACGCTCCTTGCTTGCCTTGATTCTAGCACATTTGAATTACGATTGCGGAAACCCTTTCTTTCAGGTTCTGCCGAGTATAATTGGAAAACCAACCCAAATTCATCCTTCCCATGAGACTCCTCCGCCTCTTCCTCTGCCACTCCTCCACGGACAAACCCATCGTCCGCGAGTTGTACCAGCGACTCCTTGCCGAATTCTGGACTTGACCCCATGCGTTCCATCCACGAATTTCAACCACGAAATAAACGAACGCGGACTTGCAAATTCGAGTATTCGTGACCCCATTCGTGGACGGTAATCACAAACCCATCGTCCGCGAGTTGACCAGCAACTTCTCGCCGAAGGCTGGATTGACCCCTCTGTCCGCCAGAATCTGTTAAAATCCGTTCATCCGCTATGACATCTGTTGACCGCAAACTCCGCGTCTTCCTCTGCCACTCCTCCGCGGACAGACCCATTGTTCGCGAGTTGTACCAAAAGCTTCTTGCCGAAAGCTGGATCGATCCTTGGCTGGACGAGGAAGAGCTTTACCCGGGTGACGATTGGGATTTAACGATTCAAAAAGCAGTTGCAGAGTCAGATGTTGTGTTAGTATGTTTGTCCAATAATTCAATTACGAAGAGAGGTTATATTCAGAGAGAATTGCGTTACGTAGTGGATGTTGCTCTTGAAATTCCAGAAGGAGAAATATTCCTTATTCCTTTGCGTTTGGAAGAATGTACTCCGCCACGCAGTTTGCGCGATTGGCAATACGCAGATTATTTTGAGGAAAAGCGTGAACGCGCATATGAAAGATTGCTTTATAGTTTAGAAAGGCGCGCTGCTTCGCTTGGGATGAAAATTAAATCAAGTCAACTTGCTTTTCAAGCGTGGCTTGAATCACTCGCGTACAAACCAGGGACGAGGGCAGATGAACTTATTACTCGTCAGAAACGTTAATTTTTTACCTCTTCCAATTGGATGAAAAAAACTGGTTGAAATAAGAATATAAAGAAACTATCTGCTAAAAAAACTCAATATTGATTTAGATGATATCAATGATATGAATAGGCGCGATGATATTGGATTTCTTTTGGTGACCACTCCACCTCTTTCTTAATAATTCTTGCCGACTTCTGATATGAAAATAAATTAGGTGGCGAGCGGGACTTGCCTTTGCTGGAGCGCAACCTGAAAACCGAGATGCTCCAAGCGTTTTACAAGTCGTTTAGCCGTTGTTTCAGGACGACGCTTGTCAAAA
>Ga0210049_1005584_pt1 | contig 10707 bp, 9 predicted proteins | sample CryGeyCG2014_300_2_FD_183964 | JGI IMG/M metagenome (GOLD analysis project Ga0210049, IMG submission 183964) | Groundwater microbial communities from aquifer - Crystal Geyser CG06_land_8/20/14_3.00 (SPAdes) (version 2) | ecosystem: Environmental > Aquatic > Deep subsurface > Groundwater | place...
CGGCCGTGCGCGATGAAGGTTGGGGAGAAAGAGTAGAGGAAGAGAGCCAGAAGCGCCGCCTGATTACCAAAGATTTCCCGTGCCCATTTAAAGATGTAGAATCCCAGAAGCAGAAGAATAAGAAGCATAGGCAGCCGGCCGTAATAAATCATTGAGTCGGCATTATTGCCCGAATGGAACAGAAGTGTAGAGCCGAAATCCCATTGCCCGTTAACGTCATCTTTCCAGGCTTTGATCTGGTTGGGAAAGTTTATTGTAGTGCCGCTGATTTTTGACCAAAGCCAAACGCCTAATCCGGACATATCCTTCATTAATGGCGGGTGTTCTGGATTCAGGCGCATGTCGTGTTGGCTGACATACGAATAACCTGCCGGCAAATGAGCCAGTTCGTCCATGGTTAGAGAGTCTCCTAGCGAGGAGAAATAGGCGAGGCCGAGCATAATAATCATCATCAGCGCGGCGAATGTGTAGGTGAAACGATTGCTCATTAATTTCGAAATTAGAATTTCGAAACTCGAAACAAATTTTAAATTCTAAATCCAAATGACCAAAACAGACGTTTTTCACCCTTCGGGTGACCACCCGTAGGGCGGGAATTTTGGTCATTTGGTATTATTTCGGATTTCGAATTTCGTGTTTCGGATTTACCTCAAAACTCCAGATATCTTTTTGATCCAGAATTTTCCCTTCCGGAAACATTTCTTGCAGCTGGTTTAATATATTCTTATCGTATTTCATTAGCACGATGGTTGATTTGCCGGTTACACTCTGGAGTTGTTCTGGTTTGAGATAGGCAATGTTGGGCGTTCCGTGCGTGATAAACATAATTGTTTGGGCCGGCATGGGAATTCCATCGGGAAATGGGACTGGCACCCCACCTTCATTTACAATCACATATTTTTTCGCGTCGGCAGGCAGACCGTTCAAATAATTGCCGATATCAACGAAATGTTGGGTATAGGCGCCTTGCACCTCCGGATTTTTTCCCCAATCAATGAAGTAGTAATTATAAGTATGGGCAAGAACTACGAGTAGAAAGGTTGTTATGGCAATATTTTTTACGGTCCGAAACCTATGGCCTTGGGTTCGAAATTTTTCGATTAGCCACGCTCCTCCCATTCCGGAAAAAATAAAAACAGGTGGGATGGCGCCGATGGCGCGAAGCGAGTGAGGCAAGCCCTCGCTGCTCAAAATTTCCGGCAAAAGCAAAGAAAAAAACCAAGTTAGTAAAAATAGAGAAATCTGAGCGGAAGACCAACCGATATTTTGGTTGTTGTCTGTTTTTTGGCGTTTTAGCAAAAATAATCCCTCGAAGAATTGTTTAAACGCAGTGGCGAGTCCAATCAAAAACAGAATGCCGACCGGCCAAAAAATTTCTGGCTGGCAGGCGTAGTTGTGCCGCCAGTTACAGTCACCGCTGACGTTGAACATGCCCAAGGTTTTGACAGTATTGACAGCCAATTGTTTAACGGGATTTTCGGAAGCAAAAATCGAAACTTGAGTGGAGCGTCCCATGAAATCCTGGGGATTGTGATAAAAATAAAGAACTATCGGCAGAGCGGCAAAAATTATGGCCAGCAAACCGATGCCCCAAAACCACCAGCCGTCCCCGATAAAAATGTTCTTTATTCGATTCGTAAATCGTAAATCATAATTCGTAATTCGTGCCTTAAGGCGTGGCCAATAGTTATAGTGAGCGGAACGCTCACTTAAGCCTTGCTTATAGATTTCGATTAATAAGACTATCATCCAAATTGCCGGCACAACACGATAAGAGATGTAGGTGTGAAAGCCGAGGCCGAATAGGACGCCTGAAAGTATAAAATATAAAGTATGAAGTATGAGGCGGGTGTCCCTCCTAAATTTATTCGCATCATTCGTATGTTCGATTCGCATCATTCGCATCGCTTTGAACAAACAATAAAAACCCCAGACTAAAAAGAAGGGGACCATTATGGCGCGAAAGCCGATTCGGGAAAAAAGAATGTGCCAGAAAGAAGCCGCAAGAAAAAAAGACGAAAGCAGGGCAATTAAATTGCTTTGCTTTTTCCCGCGGAACAATTCTTTGAGCATCAGATACAAGCCGAGAACTGTTAAAAACCCGATAATTGCCGCCACGATTTTAATTGACCAGACGCTTATGCCGAAAAACGCGAAACCGACGGCAATCGCGTTAATGAATAAACCTTCGCGGCCGTTGTTCTCCGGATAAAAAACCCTAAAATTATGGTTGGCTAAGGCGGTAGCGGCATCATTGCCGTTTATGGCGACATCTGGGTAGAGGCCCGGCGGCACCTCGGTCAGTTTATAAAACCGAAAAAACGCGGCGATTGCCAGAATTAAAATTAGTAAAATAATTTGATTGCGGCTCGTTTTTTCCATATAATCTATTCTATTATATTCCGGGCTTAATTTAAACAGGGTCGATGCGATGTTGCTCTGTGGATAATTTTTAGAGTATAATTAATGATATTAGTTTAACTTCAATTTTCGGGTGCGGGTTGCCATCGGCCTGAAACGAGGTTTGCACGCAAGCCTGATGTGTTCTGCCGGCGTTATCCTGCGCCAAAAACATGCTTTCAAAGGCAGATATTGTTGTTTCCTTGATTGTTGGCGAGTTATCGGCTTGGTTATTGATAGCCATTGCCAGAAGTCTTGGCATAACCAGTTCGGCAATCTGGAGTTTGCCGATAGTTTTTCCGTTGCTGTGTTTGCTTGGTTTTTACGTTGCCGCTCGGATTGCCGCAAAAATCGCGGTTATTTATCAAATCGCCAAATTTGTTTTGATCGGAGGGTTTAACACCTTGCTTGACTGGGGCATTTTGGCCGCGTTGATTTTTATTTTTCGGCAATATTTTTTAGTTGAGCCGCAGGACAAATTGGCCGTTATACTTACTCTTGGCCTGGTTTATTATTCTTTCTATAAAGCAATTTCTTTTGTTGTCGCGGCGGTCAGCAGCTTTTTTTGGAATAGATTTTGGACATTTAAGCGAGAGACGACAGAAAGTATGAGCCAGGAGTTTTTTCAGTTTCTTATTGTCACCTTTGTCGGATTTTTGATCAATGTTGGCATTGCTTCATCGGTTTTTAAATTTGTTCATCCGTTTGGCGGGTTGAATTATGATCAGTGGGCGATTGCGGCCGCGGTTGTGGCAACTATTTTTTCGATGGTCTGGAACTTTTTGGGATATAAATTTATCGTTTTCAACGAGAAGCCGGCGGAGGCGAAACCGGTGAGCATATAATTGGATGGATTTATAATTTCAACGCCCCGCAATTTGTGGGGCGCTTTTGTTTTTTGTAAAAAAGTGATACTATCTGTGTAGTTAATCTGTCATTCTCGCGAAGGCGGGAATCCAGTTCGGCATTGCGCGCGCAAATATTTTTTCTGGATTCCGCATCAAGTGCGGAATGACAATGGGGTGAGTGAATTAGTTTTATAATTTGCGAATTTATGAGTGAATTAGTTTTATAATTTGCGAATTTATGAGTGAATTAGTTTTATAATTTGCGAATTTATGAGTGAATTAGTTTTATAATTTGCGAATTTATGAGTGAATTAGTTTTATAATTTGCGAATTTATGAGTGAATTAGTTTTATAATTTGCGAATTTATGAGTGAATTAGTTTTATAATTTGCGAATTTATGAGTGAATTAGTTTTATAATTTGCGAATTTATGAGTGAATTAGTTTTATATCGAAAATACAGGCCGAAAGATTTTTCAGAATTTGTCGGCCAGGATCATGTCGTTAAAACTCTAACGAACGCGTTGGCGCTGGAAAGAGTGGCGCACGCGTATTTGTTTGCTGGGCCGCGCGGGATAGGGAAGACAACCATCGCGCGGATTTTGGCTAAGGCAGTAAACTGTGAAAAAAGAGAGGGACAGGGGACTAAGTCCCTAAATTACGAGCCGTGTAATCAATGCAGCGCTTGTGTGGAAATTGGCGCGGGCCGAAGTCTGGATTTAATCGAAATCGATGCTGCTTCCAACCGTGGTATTGATGAGATTCGCGAGTTGCGGGACGGAATTAAATTTAGCCCAACGCGGCTTAAATACAAAGTTTTTATCATTGACGAAGTCCATCAGCTGACCAAAGAAGCGTTTAACGCGCTTTTGAAGACATTGGAAGAGCCGCCGGGCCATGCGATTTTCATTTTGGCCACCACAGAATTGCATAAAGTTCCGGAAACCATTATTTCCCGATGCCAGCATTTTAATTTTCACAAATTAACCATTGATAAAATTGTTGGGTGTCTGGCGCAAATTGCCAGGTTGGAGGGAGTTAAAATAGAAAAACAGGCTCTGGAGATGATCGCGGTTAATGCTGATGGTGCGATGCGTGATGCCGAGTCTTTGTTGGGTCAGATGATGGCAATGCAGGATAAAAATATAACCACCGAAGAAGTTAAGGCGCTGCTGGGAACGGTTGATATTGCCGCGGTGATCGAGATGGTAAATTATTTAGCCGCCAAAGATATGAAAAAAGCGATTGCTTTTGTTAATAACATTTCAGCCGAAGGGTATGATTTAGGACAGTTCGCGAGGTCTCTGACGAGTTATTTACGCAAGATGATGATTTTGAAAGTTGATTCGGAGATGGCAAAATTGGCCGCTCCGGAATTGACCGAGGAGCAGAAAAAAATAATTTTGGAGCAGGGCCAGAAATTTAGTTACGAGGAGCTAAATAGATTGTTGCGTCTTTTTATCCGCGCCGAATCCGAAATCAAGAGCGCGATTTTTCCGCAATTACCGTTGGAGTTGGTGATTGTGGAGGTGACAGATGTAAACAACGTGAAATAATAGTTTCTTGCGGGGGTGGCGGCTAATTTTTCGGGGATCGTCCCACCTCTTCTTCGGCGGGTCGTCGATGAGGCGACTAATGGTAGCTTTTTATGTGGTATACATATAACCCAATTAGTCTTAAAAATTTTAGATTATACGCCGGCTATTAATTCTTTCGGGGATCGTCTAATGGTAGGACAGCGGCCTTTGAAGCCGTTAATCGGGGTCCGACTCCCTGTCCCCGAGCTTTTCAATTTTCGCTTTGTTCAAATTTCAGAGTTTTTATTTTCCGTGAGAAAATTTTGACCCACTTTATATATAGTTGGGTAAAAAGTGAAGACGCTGAGGAGCGAAGCGACGAAGTGTCATGTTGTTTTTCGTTTACATCCTTGAATGTTCCGACAAATCTTTTTACATTGGTTGCACAAATAATTTAGAGAAGAGAATAAAACAGCACAATGAATCAAAATGGGGCGCGCATTACACAAAAATCAGAAGACCTGTTTTCTTAAAATATTCAGAAATATTTGATAATTTAAAAGACGCCAGAAAGCGTGAAGCGGAAATAAAAGGCTGGCGCCGGGAAAAGAAGATTAATTTAATAAAAAATCAAAATTGACGCTATTCTTTAATGGATAAAATACTCGTTGTTTATTATTCGCGCACTGGCACGACCAAAAAGGTGGCCGAAGCCATAAGGGACGAGTTGGACTGTGATACGGAAGAAATAATTTCCATAAAAAACCGTTCTGGCGCAATGGGATATCTTTTTTGCGGGAAAGAGGCAGCTCTTAAGAGGGTGGCGGAAATAAAACCGATGGTTAAAAATCCCGCGGATTACGATTTGGTTATAATCGGTACGCCTGTTTGGGCATGGAATATTTCCAGTCCTATGAGAGCCTATTTAATGCGGAACATCAGCAAATTCAAAAAAATAGCTGCATTTTGTACTATGGGCGGTTCGGGTGACAAAAAAGCATTTGCTGAAATAGAAAATATATGCGGAATAAAGCTCGTTGCCAGCTTCACGGTTTTAACAAAAGATGCCGGAAGTTGTGATAAGACGATAAAGGAATTCAGCCAAAAAATACGGGAATAGCGTCAATAAATATCGAAATAAAAATATGGAAAATTTAGAAAAAGAGAAAAGCAGAGAAGAATTGGTGGCGGAGGCGGGAAAAATAATATTATCAAACTTGGCGGATAGCGGTTTGGCCGAAAAGATTGTTGAAAACTCCGCTCATGCCCCCAAGCCTTTTTTGCTGGAAGAATACACCAAGATAGAGTTTGGCCGGGAGGTTGGCACCGGAAATTTTAAGGATGGAATATGGGTTGTCCCGAGGCTTTTTGCAAAGAGCGAGCTGGAGGCAGTAACGCTAAAGCTTTACAGATTGAGAAGTGAGGAGGGGAGAGAAATCGGCGCAGAAGAAAGAGGCCGGCACGCCGCGCGAATTTGGGATAATGTCGGGGAGTTACAAAAAAAGGCGCTCGCTGAGACTGCGCTTGAATATTTAATTTCAAAATACGAATCAATTTTGAGTTCTGAAGAAAAGACGAGAGGCGCGGGAGTGGATAAAAAAAGTCTGAAATTTACTATGGATGACGCAAGAGAGGAATTAATCGCGCTAAAGAATCTCCAAAAAGCTTTAAGCGAAGGGACTTTTTCTGAAAAAATAGAAAACAATTGCGCCTCTCTTGGCATAAAACCGGCAGATATTGTAGTTTAAAAGGTTTCGGTACCAACAGGGCCAAAACATTGCTGTCTTGACTTTTGCTCTGAGTTCGGGCAAAATGTGAAAGCACCTTGAAATTTAATAATAAGAGGGTGAAGAAATTTAATATGGAGGTGAAGAAGGATGATTAAGTTCGGAAAGGGAAATCTTAGAATTCCTAAATGGGAAAGGCCGGTTTACGCGGTAGCGGGCGGACTGACTGGCTACAGGAAGCGTTTTCCGGAATACAAGCTTGAAGAATTATGCATGATTGCTTTCAGGCAAATGCTGGAAGACAACGACTTAAAGCTCGACCCGTTGGAAATAAAAGGACTTTTAAATTACGCGGCTTACGGCGCATTTGCCGACCATTTTCAAGATCAGCTTCTTTGCGAGGCTAAGGTCCATGATTATCTGGGACTCGACCCTCTTTTCAATACGGGAATTAAAACCGGAGGAGCGACCGGCGGCAGCACTGTTTTGAATGCCGCCATGGCCATAGCCTCCGGTTACGCTGACGTAGCCTTGGCGATGGGCTGGGAAAGAATGGATGAGGTTGATACAAAAACCGGCAACTTCTACATTGCAACCGCGGCCTGCAAGGACTTTGAAACGAGACTGGCGCGGATTTACGCCTCTTACTACGCACCCATGGCCAGGCGTTTTGCCTGGAAATACAATCTTTCGGAAGAAACCAGGGCCAAGGTTGCCGTAAAAAACAGGCTTTATGCCTGTTATTCTCCTTATGCCCAGCAGGCGGGGAGGCATACGGTAGAGGAAGTTTTGGCGGGAAAGATCATTTGCGATCCTTTGAGGGTTTTAGAGTGCTGTTGTATGTCGGTGGGAGCCGCCTGTATGCTTTTGTGTTCAGAAGAAATGGCCTACAAGCTAACCGACAATCCCTGCCAGCTTTTCATGGCCGGGGGGACTCATACTTTGCGGGTGGCTGACAGGCGACACATGGAAATTCCTTTGCTGCCCCACGAAACTCCGGAAATGTATAGAGATTTTTCAAGGGAGGCAGGTGGAGACCGCTGGCCGGGATTCGAAAGCTTCCTGGCTGCTCGTTTCGCGGCTTACCTGGTTTACAGAATGGCCGGTATTGAAAATCCTCTGAAAGAGCTGGACTTAGTTGAGCTTCACGACGCTTTTACCATTTCTGACATTCAGACTTACGGCGATATTGGGCTTCGTCCTTACGGCCAGGAACCGGACTATATTGAATCTGGCGACGCGTATTTTGGCGGAAAATGTCCTGCCAATCTTTCGGGTGGCCTGCTTGGAACGATGCACGCTGTCGGAGCTACCGGAATTTTCCAGGGAGTGGAATGCCTCTGGCAGATCCAGAAAAAATATGACAAGTTTCATAGCAACCCCAATATCTGGAAGAGGTGGGGGAAGAAAAAGCCCGCGGATTGGAAATCGCTCCAGGTGCCGAATGCCCGCCAGACGGCCTGGGTATCCCACGCCGGCGTGGGCTCTCACGTAACCATGGGAGTTTTAAGGAGGGCATAAATGAAAAAAGAGAAAGTTAAGCTTATCGGCAAGCCCTTGAAAGTCGAGCTGGAAGACCCGGCTATGGTGATTGAATGGCCCAGGACTTTAGTCCATCACCATACTTACGGCCAGCTTTCCAAGTTTTTTGAAGGACTGAAACAAGGCAAGCTTTTTGCCACTCTCTGCGTGAATCCCGATTGTCTTGAGAAAAAGTTGTGGCTTCCGCCTCGGGCCGATTGCCCCGATTGCAATCAGCCCATGGAATGGAGGGAGTTGCCCCAGCCGGTAATCGGAGAAATATTCACTTTTACCAGGGTCGAATACCCCGGAGAAGGCATCGAGCTTTCAACGCCATATTGGCAGATCGACGTGAAGATTCCGGGACTCTGTACGATTCCCAAGGGATATCTTCTTTACGGCGAGCCCCATATCGGCATGAAGGTTAAAGCCGGGTTCCGGACCAAAAAACCCACCAACACAATTCTTGATCTATACTGGATTCCGCTGGAAAAGAAATTGAAGAAATAATACAATAAAACAAAAGTGGCAGCTTTGATAGCTGCCTTTTTTAGTTAATTTGAAATTGTATAAGGTCAGAAACATATTGCACTCTATGAAGTCTTAACTTCATGGAGTTTTACAATAAAATACATTGTAAATACACGGGACACGCTAATGTTTGCCAAATTTTAATATTTTTGATACCATTGTATTAAGCAAGTTGATATACACTCAATATAAGTAGTGTATTATAATCAAATGAAGCGAGGGAAATAAAAGTTTATTTTATTTCCGAGCGAATGCAGATTATACAAAGTATAATAGTTTATCAAAGCATGCCCCGTAGTCAGCTTGCTGTGCTACTGGGGTCAAAACAATATGGCAAATACAGTTAGTGAAAACATCCGCAAATTGCGAATCAAAAAAGGGATATCCCAAGATCGCCTCTCAAAAGACGCTGATTTGGCGTTAAATACCGTTGTAAAGATAGAAACAGGCGAAAGTCCGAATCCTACGGTGGACACATTAGAAAAAATAGCCAAAGCCCTCGGCGTGCCGGTGGCGGAATTGTTTAAATAAAACTATGAAAGGAATTATATACATAATGACAACAGCCGTTTCTGGTTTGATAAAAATAGGTCAAAGCGGCACTACTAATTTTCAAGAACGAATGCGTTTTCTTGAGGCAAATGGCTACTATAATGTTTCAGGTCTTAAAAGATTTTTTGCTATTGAACTTGAGGATTACAACGACAAAGAAAATCTTTTAAAAGAAATTTTTAATAAGCATCGTGTTGGGGATAGTGAACTATTTGCCCTTGATTATGATTTAGTGCGACAACTTTTGTTATCATTCGAAGGTAAAGTGATTTATCCAAAAGATGTAAACAAAGAAAAGGAATTTGACGAGGTTTCAAAAGCCAGAGAACAAGGAGCAAGGTTTGGTTTTTATAAAAAAGGGATCAAGAACGGAGAAGAAATTGTTTTTATAGCTGACAAAGAAATCACCGCGAAAGTGGTTGGCGAGCGTGAAGTAGAATATGGCGAGCAAATTTGGAAACTTGCACCGCTGACCTACAAAATATATGAGCAAAAAGGAGAATTGAACGAGAGTGGTGCATACCAAGGGGCGGCTTATTGGCAATATAAGGGTAAACGGCTAAGAGACTTGCCTGATATTAACTAAATAAAATTATGGGAACAAAGCAATCATTATATAAAGCGCACAAGATTAAAGACGACGAGTTCTTTACTCTTTACGAGGATGTTGCTAACGAAGTTTCGCTTTATAAAAAACAACTGAAAGGGAAAAGAATTATTTGCCCCTGCGATTGGGATGAAAGTTATAACGAAGAAATTGTTTTCAAGGAAGAAGGATTTGTTGGCCCGTCTAATTTATTGGACAAAGGCGGAACAATTAAAAAAATAAATATAAAAGCGTCTAAGAAAAAAATTGAAAAACCGTTAGCTTTGATTAAGTGTAATTTTGTTAAATTTTTAGTTGCTCATGCTGATGCTTATGGCATAAAGTCAATTTCTGTGAGCGGATATAATCCCGCCAACGGCAAGGGTGTTAAATTCCAAGATGTTGATTATTCAAGATATGATTTAGTTATCACGAATCCGCCTTTTAGTCAGTTTCGGGATTTCATTGAGACAATGTTTAAAAATAAGATGGATTTTTTAGTTATTGGACCAATAACTGCCATAACATATAAAGAAATTTTTAATCATATAAAAAATAATGAAATGTGGATGGGTTATCATCACCATTTAACCGGATTTAGATTGCCTGACGGAACTATTATAAAGAAAAATGACGCACTGCCTAGGGCTTGTTCTTGGTTTACCAACTTAGATGTTTCCTACAGGCATGATAAATTAATACTTACTGAAAAGTACGACCCGTTAAGATACCCAAAGTATTATAATTACAATGCCATAGATGTTGGCAAAACAAACAAAATTCCGCACGATTACAAAGGTGAAATGGGTGTTCCTGTAACGTTTTTACAAAAATTCAATCCAGATCAGTTTAAAATTATCGGTAAAGGTGTTCAAGTCGAAAAAACGGTAAGATTTAAAGGTGATAAGGCAACTCTTTGGATTGAAAAGGACGGAAAGCCCTTCAAAGCTCCTTTTGAAAGAATTTTAATAAAAAATAGAGAATTTATTAAAGATAAAAAATAATATGAATATCAAAACTTTATAC
>Ga0210049_1005592_pt1 | contig 10696 bp, 6 predicted proteins | sample CryGeyCG2014_300_2_FD_183964 | JGI IMG/M metagenome (GOLD analysis project Ga0210049, IMG submission 183964) | Groundwater microbial communities from aquifer - Crystal Geyser CG06_land_8/20/14_3.00 (SPAdes) (version 2) | ecosystem: Environmental > Aquatic > Deep subsurface > Groundwater | place...
CTGCAAGATTATTACATTCAACAATTGACAATAAACAATTGACAGAAAATTTAAAGTTAAATGTCAAAGGTCAAAGGTCAAATGTTAGTTTAGTGGATTTCAACCGAGCAGGTGTCCCTTTAATGGAGTTGGTGACAGAGCCGGATATTAAAACAGGCGAGCAGGCTGTGGCTTTTGCCAAAGAATTGCAAATAATTTTGCGTTATTTGGACATTTCCGATGCGGATATGGAAAAAGGGCAAATGAGGGTGGAAGCCAATATCTCCATAAGTAAAGACAGTAAATTTGGAGTAAAGGTAGAAGTTAAAAATTTGAATTCCTTTCGGGCTGTTCAGGGCGCGATTGATTATGAAATAAAAAGGCAGGAAAAAGTTTTAGAAAAAAGCGAGAAAGTTATTCATGAAACGCGCGGCTGGAATGAGGGCAGGGGGACTACTATAAGTCAGCGCGTTAAAGAAGAAGCGCATGATTATCGATATTTTCCGGAACCGGATTTACCGATAATAGATATTTCTAAATTTGATTTAAACGGATTAAAAGCGGAAATTCCGGAATTGCCGCAGCAAAAACGCGAAAGATTTATTAAGGAATACGGATTAAAGCCGGAACAGGTGGAAATTTTTGTTGAAGACCAAGATTTAGCCGGCTATTTTGAGGCGTCAGTTTCGGAATTAAATACGGATTTGCATGGGCAAGAAGCGGTTAATATGCTTTTTAATTATCTCTCAAGCGATATTAAGGGGTTGACAAATGAATTAGGGATTGGTATAAAATCATTAAATATCACGCCGGAAAATTTTGCGGATTTGATTGTTTTGGTTGTTAAGGGAGAAATTTCCAGTCGCATTGCCAAGGATTTATTAAAAGAAATGCATCGGAGTGGTATTAACCCGCAAAGTATTATTAAAGAAAAAAGATTAAGTCAGATTTCTAATGAAGCAGAGATTGAAAATGCGATTAAGGAAATGATGGCTGAAAACGCGTCAGCTGTTAATGATTATAAAAACGGCAAAGAAAATATTTTGCAGTTTTTAATCGGCAAAACAATGGCAAAATTAAAAGGTCGGGGCAACCCGGAAAAAATTAAAAAACAGTTGAAATCAAAGCTTCTTTCTTAATATTGTCACAAAAGAGAAGCAGATTCGTTTTTTAATATAGTAGATTAAAATAAAAATTAAAGAGGATATGGAAATGTTTGGAGAAAACAAATTTAAAAATGATGATGATGTGATTTATAGGTGCGGCAATTGTGGATATGAAAGTAAAGAGATATTTTCTAAGTGCCCCGAGTGTGGTTTTGAGGATATCCGTGAAATTAAAAACGATATTGTTGATGAAGAAAAAAATCTTAGTGGAAAAGGAGTAATAAAAATTGTGGTAAAAGAACCCAAGACCAAGGAGGAGAAATTTGAAGAATTTAAAAAAAGTGTTGGAGGGGGGCATATAGTAGTAGAGGAAGAGCCGTTGGAGATGAAAGTCATAAAAGAGTCTAAAAAAAATTATTTGAAATTACAAATAAAGACATAGACGATTTTTTTAATGAGCTTCCAACAGAGGCGAAAAAAATAATTTCAAAACCGGAATTAGAAAAAAAGGAAAGTGAAGAGGTTAAAAAACCCATAGATAATATTTTTGGGTTGATTCAAGATGAAATTAGTCGTTTAAAATCGGGGGAAATAGGTGATAAACAAAAAAAATATTTAAAAAACCAAATTAAAAGTATTCTAAAAGAATACCTGAGTAGAGAATTTGAAAATTTAAAAAATATTGAGGATATTCGATTATTAAGAGGAGATTGGCTAAGAAGCTCAAAGCAGAAAATTTTTCAGACAATGATGTTGGAATTAAAAGAAAGGATTTTATTAAAATACGGTTATCCGTCGGATATAATGGAAATATTTAGAGGCGCCGCAAATGAAATAGAAATAGACGAAATAAAAAGAGAAAATAAAATTTAGTTTTCTTCCTTTTTTATTTTAAAAATTGTTGTGTTAGTTTTCGCGCTTCGCCGTCATTATCAATCCAATGGATTTTTTCATCTTTTTTAAACCATGTCATTTGGCGTTTGGCGTAGCGATAAATTTCTTTTTCCAAACTTTCAACCATTTCCTTTTTATTTATCAAACCGCGTAAATAGCGCGAAACGTATCTGTATTCAAGCCCCAAATCATCAAGCCGTTGCCATGATAATTTTTGATTATAATGGAGATTTTTTACTTCCTTAATTATTCCATTAAGGCGTTTTATCAGCCGTTTTTTAATTAAATATTTTAATTCTTCGGGGGATTTTTTTATTCCTATTTTTAAAATAGAAGCGGATTGACGCGGATTTCCAAAAGATAGAAGCGGATTAACGCGGATATCATTTAGCGATGGCGTTGGTTTTCCTGTTGATATACAAATCTCCAGCGCTCTAATCAGCCGTCGACGGTTGTTTTTATCAATATTGGTGGCGCGTCGGGGGTCTAATTTTTTAAGCTGTTCAAAAAGTTTTTCGGTGGATTTTTTCTCCAATTGTTTTCGTAATTTCGGTTGAGGCGGTACTTGGGGAAATTGATAATCATAAATCAAGGCGTCAATGTATAATCCGGTTCCTCCGCAAATAATCGGAATTTTGTCGCGTTTAATAATATCAATAAGCGTTTTTTTGGCGAGTTTTTGGTATTGAGTGACCGTAAAAGTTCGTTTCGGCGAAGCGACATTTAAAAGATAGTGAGGAATACCGCGCATTTCTTTTTTTGTGATTTTTCCGCTTCCGATATTAAGGCCTTTATAAACTTGCCGCGAATCAGCGGAAATAATTTCGCCGTCTATTTTACGGGCGATTTTTACGGCTAAATTGCTTTTTCCGCTTGCGGTCGGTCCGAGAATAACGATAAGTTTATAAGGGATTGACATATTTTTTTAATATGCTAACCTATTTTTAGTATTAAATCAATTAAATAAAGAAAGGGAGGTGGGAAAAATGCCGAATACTGAAAAAGTAGAAAGAATAGTTTTAAAAATCAACAAACTATATAATTGCGATGAGGATGTTAAAGACCCACTTCCTTACGGCATTTTTATTTTAAATTACTTTATCCAAAACCTCTCTTTTTATTTTTTCAATAAGTTTTTCAATTTTTATTTCGCCTTCTTGACCGCGTTTGTAATGGCGGATATTAACGGAATTATTTTGGGATTCTTTGTCGCCGATAATCAAAATATACGGAATTTTTTGCATTTCCGCTTCGCGGATGCGTTTTCCCAAAGTTTCATCGCTTGGAGCGAGTTCAACGTCAATGCCGTTATCTTTTAATTCTTTTAAAATTTTTTCAGCGTAATCATTTTGTTTTTCGCTGATTGCCAGAATTTTCACTTGAACGGGAGCCAACCATAAAGGCAAAGCGCCGCAGGTTTTTTCAATAAGAAAAGCAAAAAATCGGTCAAACGAACCGAAAATCGCGCGGTGGATGACAATCGCCGGTTTTTCTTTGCCGTCTTGAGCAATATAAGAAAGATTGAATTTTGGAGCGGAATAATAATCAACTTGAATAGTGGCGATGGTGTCTTCTTTGCCGTATAAATCTTTCATTTGAATGTCTATTTTGGGTCCATAAAACGTCGCTTCGCCGATTGCTTCAACGAATTTATGTCCCATATTTTGAAGGGATTTTTTGAGAACATTTTCCCCGCGTTTCCATATTTCTTTTTCCTTACTGTGCCCCGCACCAAACTTTGTTTTGGTGCGCGGGTTCTTGAAATTCGGCAGAGAGAGGCGATACCAATAATTTTTTATTCCAAAATCGTCAAAAACTTTTTTATGCAAATCTAAAATGGAAATAATTTCTTTTTCCAAATTTTCTTCGGTGGCGTAAATATGGGCGTCGTTTTGCGTGAATCCTCTTACTCGGATAAGTCCGGAAAGCACACCAGAACGTTCATAACGATAAACAGTGCCGAATTCCGCGATTCTTAAAGGCAGTTCGCGGTAGCTTCGTTTGCCGTGTTTGTAAATTGAATGATGATGCGGGCAATTCATCGGTCTTAGATAATATTTTTCATTATCAATCGTAATCGGCGCGTACATATCGTCTTTATAATGCGCCAAGTGGCCGGATTTTTTATATAAATCTTCTTTGGCGATTTGCGGAGTGAGAACATGCAGATAGCCGTTTTCTTTTTCAATTTCATAAATATAATCTTCCAGTTTTTTGCGGATGGCGTAGCCCTTGGGTAACCAAAGGGGGAGTCCTTTGCCGATTTGTTCGTCAACCATAAATAAGCCGAGTTTTTCGCCGATATTGCGGTGGTCGCATTTTTCCGCCAATTCCATTTTTTTCAGATAATCCTCTAATTCTTTTTTAGTTTCAAACGCCACGCCGTAAATGCGCGTTAGCATTTGGTTTTTTTCTGAGCGCTGCCAATACGCGCCCGCGATTTTCGTGAGTTTAAAGGCGTCGGGATTGATTTCTTTTGTAGATTTAATATGCGGCCCGGCGCATAAATCAATAAATGGAATTATGAATTGTGAATTATGAATTATGGATTTATTGCCGAAAGTTTTGTAAATTAAAATTGGTTTTTTTGTTTTTTGTATTTCTTTTATAAGTTCCAGTTTGTAGGGTTGATTTTTGAAAAGTTTTTTAGCTTCAGTAGAAGTAATAATTTCTTTTTTGAATTTTAAATTTTGCTTTATTAATTCGCGGATTCTTTTTTCCAGTTTTGGCAAATCTTCGGGAGAAATAGAAATTCCTCCGAAATCATAATAAAAGCCGTTTTCAATTGTCGGCCCGATACCTAATTTGGCGTTTGGAAATTTTTCCAAAATCGCCATCGCCATTAAATGGGCAAGCGAATGGCGTATTTTTTCAAGATTTTTATTATCCATAATTAAAATAATAATATCACATCGGGGCTGAATTTATAACTCCACCGCGCTTTGGGCGATAAGTTTCGGCTCGTTGTCTTTTTGCGACAGTCGGCCCTCAACGATTAAAACATTATTTTCTTGCCAGAGTTCGGGATTTTTTACAAGCGTATCGTTAAAAACAACAATTTCCACATTGTCGCTCAAGTCTTCAATTTTGGCGAAAATCATCGGCTGACCGGTTTTGGTGGTTATTTTTTTAATACTCGTTAAAACGCCGGCAATTCTGTGCAATCCGCCATTCGTAGTAATTTTTATGGTTTTTAATTCTTTAATCGGCTTTACTTTATTCATTAGTAGTTTTCGTTCGTGCCTATTTAGAGGATGTTCGGAAATATAAAGCCCAACCAATTCTTTTTCCCATTGGAGTTTTTCTTTAGTTGAAGCGGAAGTCGCGGGTTTTAATTGCAAGACGCCATTTGAAGAATAATCCGAGCCAAAAAGGCTGTTTTGCGACAAAGTTTGTGATTTTTTGAGATTTTGGCTGAATGACAATATCTCGTCTATGTTCGCTAAAAGCTGGCCGCGTTCAAAACCAAGAGAATCAAAAACGCCGGCCTTAATCAAGCTTTCCAGAGATTTTTTATTCAAATCTTTATGGAGAACGCGGTTTATAAAATCGGAAAAATTTTGAAACGGACCGGCTTTGAATCTTTCCTGAATAATCGCTTCAACCACATTGGCGCCGACATTTTTAATGCTTAATAATCCGAAACGAATGGCGGATTTTCCTTCCGGAGCGAAATCAACAAAACTGGCGTTGATGTCCGGCGGAAGCACCGAAACGTTCATTTTTTTCGCTTCATTAATAAGAAACGCAATTCTTTCTACATCTCCGGAATCAGCGTTAAAAAGGGAAGTCGTGAATTCAATAGTATAATGGGCTTTCAAATAAGCGGTGCGATAGCCGATTAAGGCATAGCAAGCGGCGTGACTTCTATTAAAACCATATTTGGCGAAGGGAGGAAAAAGTTCCCAAATAGCTTCAGCTATTTTTTGTTCAATGTTGTTTTTTTTCATCCCCTCAATCAGTTTTTCTTTTTGGATATCAAGCAGGAATTTTATTTTTTTGCCGATAGCTTTTCTCAATATGTCCGCTTCCGCCAGGCTAAAGCCAGCCAAATCTCTGGCGATTCTCATCATCTGCTCCTGATAAATTCCGATGCCATAAGTATTTTTTAGAATTGGTTCAAGTTTCGGGTGAAGGTATTTTACTTCTTCAATTTTGTGTTTTCTTTTGATATAGCTCGGGATAAGTTCAATCGGTCCCGGTCGGTAAAGCGCGTTCATAGCGATGATGTCTTCAAATTCAGTCGGTTTTAATTCTTTTAAATATCGGCGCATACCGTCGGATTCAAGCTGGAATACGGAAGAGGTTTCGCCTTTTTGTAAAAGTTCAAAAGTTTTTTTGTCATTAAGCGGGAGTTCGGAAATTTCTATTTTTTCACCTCGTATTTCTTTAACGAGCTTAATTGTTTCCTCAATAATCGTCAGATTTTTTAATCCAAGAAAATCCATTTTTAACAGCCCAATCGCTTCAAGGCTATTCATATCAAATTGAGTGATGATAACGTCGGTAGTTTGCGGCGCGTATTGCAAGGGAACGTAATTAGTGAGGGGTTCTTTACTAATAACGACTCCGCAGGCGTGGACCGAAGCGTGTCGCGCTACGCCTTCAAGATGTTTTGCCGCTTTAATTATTTTTTTGGCGTCGAGATTCATTTCGCAAAAATTTCTTAATTCTTGGGATGTTTCCAGCGCTTCTTCTATGCCCAACCCAAAGGGGATAAGTTTGGCTATCTGGTCGCCTAAAATATATGGAAATCCAAGCGCCCGCGTGCTGTCGCGAACGGCTCCTCTTGCCGCCATTGTTCCAAATGTGATTATTTGCGCCACTTTGTCATCGCCGTATTTTTGTTTGACGTATGCCAAAATTTCATCGCGTCGCTTGTCCGCGAAATCAATATCAATATCCGGCATGGAAATTCTTTCAGGATTCAAGAATCTTTCAAAAAGCAAATCGTATTTAAGAGGGTCAATGTCGGTAATGCCCAGAATATAAGAAACAACGCTGCCGGCTGCCGAGCCTCTACCCGGGCCTACGGCAATGCCGTGATTTTTTGCCCAATTAACGAAATCTTGCACGATTAAAAAGTAATCGGCGAATTTCATTTTTTTAATAATTTCAATTTCATAAGTAATTCGTTCCGTTATTTTTGCGTCGGGTTTTGGATAGCGGTTGCGGGTTTTTTCATTTATTAATTTTTCAAGTTCTTCATCGGCGGAGAGGCCATTTTCCAATGGAAAAGACGGCAAAAGAATTTGGTTAAGATTCAGTTCCACATTGCAACGTTCGGCTATTTTTACCGTATTAATAATTGCTTCGGGAAAATCTTTTCCGCTCGAGGCGGAAAAAAATTCTTCCGCTTGTTCTAAAGAAAACATTGAAAAGTCGTCTGATTTTATTGAAAGCCGTCCTTCGTCATTTATTTTATTGCCGGTTTGAACCGCTAATAGAATGTCTTGATAATCGGCGTCTTCGGGTTTGAGGTAATGGATGTCCTGAGTGGCGACAAGCGGGATGCCGGTTTTTTCATGGATTTTAATTATGCCTTCTTGGGATTTAACAACTTCTTTAATATGGGGGTGGTGTCCGATTTCCAGAAAAAAATTTCCTTTACCGAAAATTTCTTCATATTCTAAAGCTGTTTTTTCTGCCGCTTCAAGGTTATTATTAATAATGAGTTGCGGTATTTCTCCCTTGGGACAGCCCGATAAAGCAATAATGCCTTCATGATATTGGCGGAGAAGTTCTTTATCCACTCTTGGTTTGTAATAAAATCCTTCTAAGTTCGCCTTAGTTGCTAATTGAAGAATGTTTTGCCAACCGACGTTATTTTCTGCCAATAAAGTGAGGTGAAAATACCTATCGTCATTCTTGCCGGCGGTTTTTTCAAAACGGCTTTTGGGGGCGATATATGTTTCAATTCCTAAAATTGGCTTGATTTCCGCTTTTTTGGCTTTTTGATAAAATTCAACGGCGCCGTAAAGATTGCCGTGGTCTGTAAGGGCGAGCGCTTTCATTCCTAATTCCTTAGCTCGGTTGATAAGGCCGTCAATTTTAGCAAGACCGTCAAGCAGAGAATAATGGCTATGCGTGTGAAGGTGAACAAATTTCATAATGGTATTATAATTAGATTATGCGTAAAAGAAAATTAAGTCAAAAATTTACCTCGCACCTTTCCGCGGAGCGGAAAGGTGCGGAGTTTATTATCGGCATAGATGAGGTTGGACGGGGAGCGTTGGCAGGACCGGTTACTGTGGCAGCAGTTTTGCTGCCGCAGAAATTTCAAATTCCAAATATCAAATATCAAATAAATTCTAAATATCAAAAATCAAACTTTAAAATTAAACTAAAAGATTCAAAAAAACTTTCAGCAAAACATCGCGAAGAATGGTTTAAATGGATAAAACAATATTCTAACATTCTCAAGAATGTTAGAATGTTTTATGCCATAGCCAATGTGTCGCCTAAAATTATTGATAAAATAAATGTTTCTCAAGCGGCAAATTTAGCCGCCACCCGCGCAGTTAAAGCACTCACAATTAACAATAAACAATTAACATTTAACAATTATAAAATATATTTAGACGGCGGTTTGCATCTCAATAAAGTTAATTGTAAATTGTTAAACGTTAAATGTATTATTAGGGGCGACGAAAAAATTCCGGCAATTTCTTTGGCTTCCATTGTCGCCAAAGTCCATCGCGATAAGTTAATGAAGCGGCTTCATAAAAAATATCCGCGCTATAATTTTATCAATAATGTTGGTTATGGCACAAAAAAACATATTAAGGCGTTGCGCAAATTCGGCCGCACTCCAATCCACCGCAAAAGTTTTAAATTTTAAATTATATTTTTAGTAAGAGAAAAGATTTTTCTGAAACCTAAACGGAAGCGCAGCCGGGCACTCAATGTTTTGAGTGTTCGGCGTGAGCGGGTTGAAGAAAAATCTTTTCTCTTGCTTTGTCGCATATTGTCTCTAAAAATTGTAAAACAACGCTAATTTTTATATAATTAAATCTAATGAAAGATAAATTTTATATTACAACTGCCATTGATTATGTGAATTCTGTCCCGCACTTGGGTCACGCCTTGGAAAAAGTTCAAGCCGACGCCATTGCCCGTTATCAAAGAATTACTGATAAAGATGTTTATTTTTTGACCGGTGTTGACGAGCACGGAATAAAAATCATCCGCTCCAGTCAGGATGCCGGTAAAAGCGTGAAAGATTTTGTCAATGAAAATAGCGGGAAATTTGCGGAATTAACAAAGAAACTGGATATTTCTAATAATAATTTTATCCGCACTTCCGACCGCGAACGTCATTGGCCCGGCGCGCAATTGCTTTGGAAAAAACTTGTTGAAGCGGGAGATATATATAAGGGAAAATACAGCGGATATTATTGCGTGGGTTGCGAGGCTTATGTGACGGAAAAAGATTTAATTGACGGCAAGTGCCCTTATCATTTTAAAGAGCCGGAAAAAATAGAAGAAGAAAATTATTTTTTTAAACTTTCCCGTTATGTTGATGAGATAAAAAATAAAATAGAATCGGGTGAATTGAAAATTTTACCGGAAAGTAGAAAAAATGAAATATTGGGAATGATAAAAGAAGGAGTGGGGGATATAAGTTTTTCCCGGCCTAAAGAAAAATTATCCGATTGGGGAGTGCCGGTGCCGGATGACGAATCGCAGTTGATGTATGTTTGGTGCGACGCGCTTGCCAATTATATTTCCGCGCTCGGTTATGGTTCTAATAATGAAGACAATTTAAAAAAATTCTGGCCGGCTGATTTGCATATTATTGGTAAGGATATTTTGCGCTTCCATGCTTTGATTTGGCCGGCGATGCTGATGTCGGCAAAATTGCTGTTGCCTAAAACTATTTTTGTTCACGGCTTTATTCTTTCTAACGGTAAAAGAATGTCCAAGACTCTTGGCAATGTCATTGACCCGTTTTATTTGGCGGAAAAATACGGCGTAGATGCGACACGTTATTATTTATTGCGTGAAATTACGCCTTTTGAAGACGGCGATATTACAGAGGAAAAATTCAAAGAAGCGTATAACGCCAATTTGGCGAACGGCTTGGGAAATTTAACGGCGAGAATAATGAAAATGAGTGAACAATATTTGGATAATAAAGAATTAAGAATTAAGAATTATGAATTACCAAATGATTTTAAAAATCTAATGGATAATTTTGGATTAAATAAGGCGATGGATTTGATTTGGGAAAAAATTTCCGAATTGGATTTACATATTCAAAAAACAGAACCCTTTAAACTTATAAAAACGGATGAAAAAAAGGCGAAAGAAATTTTAGTGGAACTTGTTTTAGGACTTCAGAATATCGCTTTAATGTTAAAACCTTTTTTACCGCAAGCTTCGGAAAAGATTTTAAAATCCATTGAATTAAACAAAATGCCGGAAACATTGTTCCCGCGCGTTTAATTTTGTATAATAAAAATATAAACAAAAAGCTGCAGAATACAGATAATTTACAAATATACAGATGTAAAATATTTAATCCGTATATCCGTATAAATCCGTAATCAGTAGTTATATCTATGAAACTAACTAACAACCACAATCCGAGAGAGAGAGAGAGAGAGAGAGAGTAAACTCCTTCGGCAGGCTCAGGACAAGTCCTCGTCTCGCCTAATTCAATTCATAAAAAAAGAATCTCACAAACCCTTCTTTTACGCTTCTTTATTCTTCGC
>Ga0210049_1005600_pt1 | contig 10689 bp, 8 predicted proteins | sample CryGeyCG2014_300_2_FD_183964 | JGI IMG/M metagenome (GOLD analysis project Ga0210049, IMG submission 183964) | Groundwater microbial communities from aquifer - Crystal Geyser CG06_land_8/20/14_3.00 (SPAdes) (version 2) | ecosystem: Environmental > Aquatic > Deep subsurface > Groundwater | place...
GATGGTTCAGAAATAATTCCAGTAGATGATGAATGGGACAAGTTTGAAAGTTACGAAGATTATGATAATTTTACATATAATTGGATTAAAGAATGTCAAAGGGTTTTAAAACCTGAAGGTACCATATGGATTATTGGAATGTATCATAATATATTTCGAGTAGGTAAAATTATGCAAGATATAGGACTATGGTTTTTAAATGATGTTATTTGGATAAAAACTGATGCTCTTCCAAATTTAAATGGTCGAAGATTTACTAATAATCATGAAACATTAATTTGGGCTGTAAAGAACAAAGATTCAAAAAAATACACATTTAACTACGAATTTCTAAAAAGAATAAACGGTGGAAAACAAATGAAAGATACTGATTGGGTTTTTGGTTTATGTAGAGGACAAGAAAGATTACGTGACAAAAATGGAATAAAATCACACCCAACTCAAAAACCACTTAAATTAATTCAGCAAGTAATTTTAACAGCAAGCAATAAAGGTCATTTAATATTAGATCCATTTATGGGCAGTGGAACTACCGCAATAGTAGCTACTGCGTTAGAACGAAACTGGATAGGAATTGAAAAAGAGGAAAAATACGTAAAAATCGCAAACAAAAGGATTGAGGATTATATAAAATTAAAAAAAGTGTAATAACCGCATTTTGTCAGTACGTTTTGTATTTGATTTAGTTTTCACTCATTGTAAATTGTAAATTGAAAATTGATAATTAGTATATGTTGTCTTTTGTTCATCTTCATCTTCATACCGAATACTCACTCCTCGATGGACTCACCAAAATCAAAAAATTAGCCAATACTCTCAAGGAATTTGAAATGCCTGGCTGTGCCATTACCGATCATGGCAATATGTATGGTGCTATCGAATTTTACAAAACTTTTCTCAAAAACGAATTAAAACCGGTTATTGGTTGCGAAATTTATACTACCAACGGCTCCCGTTTTGACAAAAACCCCAATAATAAAAAACTTAACCACTTGATTTTGCTCGCCAAAAATCATCAGGGTTATCAAAACCTGATGAAATTAGTATCAATCGGTTACGAAGAAGGTTTTTATTATAAACCTCGTGTAGATTGGGAATCAATTGAAAAATATCATCACGGTTTAATTTGTCTTTCAGGTTGTATTTCTGGCGAAGTCTACAAAAGTCTCGCCGACAATGACTACAATCGAACAAAAGAAATTATCACCAACTATCAACAATTATTTGGTGATGACTATTACCTCGAAATCCAGCGTCATAAAATCAAAGAACAAGAAGAGGCTAATCCTAAATTAATCAAATTATCCAAAGAATTGGGCATTCCTTTAGTTGCTACCAACGACTCTCACTATCTCAAAAAAGACGACGCCTTTGCCCAAGACGTTCTTGTCATGATTAATACTCAAACCAATATCAATTCACAAAAACGGCTATCAATGGCCGACGACCCCAGTTATTATCTAAAAACCGCCGATGAAATGTCAAACCTATTTATCGATTTACCAGATGCCATTACCAACACTCAAAAAATTTTTAACAAATGTAATCTTGAAATTGAAATCGGCAAATGGTTTTTCCCCAAATTTAAACTTCCTTCCAGAATTTCCCCTGAAGATGAATTACAGAGAATTACTTATGAAATGGCCAAAGAATACTATGGTAGTATTTCACCCGAAGTCAAAGAAAGGCTTGATTTTGAGCTCGGTATTATTTGTCCCAAAGGTTATGCTGGCTACTTTTTAATTATGCGTGACTTTATTAAATGGTGCGAAGAAAACGACACCGCCACTAATACTCGAGGCTCAGCTGGAGGGTCTCTTGTGTCCTTTGTCTTGGGAATCGTCGCCGTCGACCCCTTGAATTACCAACTCCCTTTTGAACGTTTTTTAAACCGCGACAGGCCTTCACCACCTGATATCGATTTGGACGTCGCCGACGACAAACGACAAGCATTGCTTTACCATATTTCGCAACAATATGGCAAAAATGCTATGGCCCAAATTTGTACTTTTGGCCGAATGATGGCCCGCGGTGCCGTTCGGGATACCGCTCGTGTTTTGGGCTACGAATATGCCATCGGAGATAGAATTTCCAAATTAATTCCCTTGGGCAAACAAGGTTTTCCTATGTCAATTGACAAAGCTCTCAACATTACCCCAGACTTAAAACAACTATATGACACAAACGCCGATACCAAAAAAATTATGTCAGTGGCCAGACAAATCGAAGGTTGTGCCCGACAAATTTCTGTTCATGCCTGTGGCATCGTTATCTCTCCCACCACCGTTAATGATTTTTCACCCACTCAAATTGAAGCCGGAGGCGATAAAATTATCACCCAATATGAAATGCACGCCGCTGAAGATGTTGGATTAATTAAATACGATATTCTCGGAATTCGTAATTTGTCATTTTTGGGTCAGTCAATTTTAAATGTTCGTAAAACTCGAGGAATTGATATCAATCTCCGGAAACTACCACTAGATGACAAAAAAACTTTTGGAATGTTGTCAAAGGGCGATACTATGGGTGTTTTTCAGCTAGGTTCCGAAGGCATGACCAAATGGTTAAAAGAAATGAAACCAAATCGAGTCGAAGATTTAATGGTTATGGTTGCCCTCTATCGTCCCGGCCCTATGGACAATATTTCAGCTTATATCGATTGTAAATTTGGTCGTAAAAAACCTGAATATCTTCACCCCAACATGGAAAAATTCTTAAGTAAAACTTTTGGAGTTTTAGTTTATCAAGATGATATTTTATTTATTGCCATTGAAATTGCTGGATATAATTGGGTTTCAGTTGACAAACTACGCAAAGCTGTAGGCAAAAAAATCCCCGAAGAAATGGCCATTCAACACAAAATCTTTGTCAATGGTTGCCAGCAACACTCAAACATGACAAAAGAAAATGCCGAAAAACTTTGGAATCTATTCGAACCGTTCCAAGGCTATGGCTTTAATAAAGCCCACGCTGCCTCGTACGGCATGTTGTCCTATCGTACTGCCTATATGAAAGCAAATTATCCCGTCGAATATATGTGTGCCCTGCTAACTGCCGAATCGGATGATACCGAAAAAATTACTGATGGAATTGCCGAGTGTCGTCATTTAGGCATTATTGTCTCATCACCAAATATTAATTTATCAAAAAAAGGCTTTGAAATGGAAAAAAATGACAAATCACTCGACAAAATGAGTATTCGTATCGGATTATCAGCCATAAAAAATGTCGGTGATATCGCCATTGACATGATTATCGACGAACGCGAAAAAAATGGACCATACCAAAGCTTTACCGATTTTTGTCTACGAGTCTCTGGCTCAAAAGTAAACAAACGAGTCTTAGAAAGTTTAATCAAAGTTGGAGCATTTGACACATTTGCCGAAAGAAACGCTATATTAGCAGGTCTTGATATTATTCGCAGTAATATTGAAAAATTATCATCCAAAAGACTCGACGGTCAATTTGGTCTTTTTGACGGTCATGAAGACAAAGATAACAGTTTTATACCTCTCGATAAATTCCCAGATGTTACCCCCATGACTGAAAAGGAAAAATTAAGTTTAGAAAAACAATTATTGGGAGTTTATGTCACCGAAAACCCTATTTCTAAAATGTTAAAACATTTTCAAGGCGCATCACTCCCAAAAATTAAAGATTTACTCAATAAACCCGACAACACTGTCAGTAAATTTACAGGAATCATCACTAAATTTAAAACGATTCTTACCAAAAAAGACAGTTCCAAAATGGCCTTTATTACTCTAACTGACGACACGGGTAGTCTGGAAGCAATAATTTTCCCCAAAGCCTTTATCCAATTCGAAAATTTATTAATTGAAAATCAAGCGGTATACATTGAAGGTAAAATTAGTAATCGTAATGACGAAAAATCAATTTTAATTGATAGTATTTCGCTAACTTTACCAGAAAATACCAAACGTTTTGATTTTGTCATCAATATTCCCCAAAGCACTTCTCAAAGTCAGCTGATGGATCTAAATCGTCTATTAAAAAATAACCCCAATGGCCATCGAGGTGTTATCATCATGCCCACAGGCAAAGAAATCACCCTACCATATGGCGTAAAATACAATTCTGATTTACAAAAAGAGATTGATAAAATTCTCAGGTCATAAGCTTATTGATATATATCAACTATTAATATAAAATACCTACATGTCCTTAAAATTCACACACAAAGATATCGAGTTTAACATTGGCGAAACCGTCAAAGTTCAATACAAAATTAAAGAAAAAGACAAAGAACGTCTTCAGGCTTTCGATGGTATCATCATGGCTATCACTGGTCGTGGTGACAATCTAACTTTTTTAGTTGTCAAAAAAGCCACTGATGGCATATCCGTCGAGCGTATCTTCCCCGTCAATTCCCCGTGGATCGATTCCATCAAAAAAATCCGTTCACCCAAACACAAAGTCCGCCGCTCAAAACTCTACTTCCTCCGAAAAGAAAGAGCAAGATCACTATAATCTTTTAACCCCACCCCTCGATTAAGAAATCGAGTACCTCCCCTTGTCTGCCCGCCTATGGAGGGACAGGGCGAAGCTGAGAAAACACCCAAGGATACATCATTGCGAGGAACATTTACAAAAGTGACGAAGCAATCTCGTTGGAATTTAGTAGGCCAAAATTAATGTGGGTCCAGCGGGACTTGAACCCGCGACCAATTGCTTAAAAGGCAACTGCTCTACCACTGAGCTATAGACCCATGTGTTTTACTTTGGTTTATAAAAATTTATAACCAATTATTAATAAATATTATTTGGTTAAATTTTCTATAGACCCAAATTATTAACTTCGTATTATCTCACATCCAAAAATAGATTAAAATAGTGTATGCATCTTTATGGTTTAATCATCGGTATCGCCGTTGTCATCAGTCTCAATTATTTTGAAAAAAATAATCAATCAATTCCCAAACAAAAATTAAACATTTTTGTTTTTGGATTATTAATTTCACTTTTAATAGGCGCCAGGGCATATCACGTCATCGACACTTGGTCATATTATTCCCAAAATATAGGTCAAATTATCAATATCCCCAACGGAGGACTGGGAATATACGGCGCTCTCATTGCTGGTTTTTTATATGTTTATATTTTCTCTCTCTGTTATCAGTTATCAGTGCTCAGTTTACTTGATTCCATCACTCCCATTCTCCCTTTAGCCCAAGCCATCGGCCGTTTTGGCAACTATGTCAATGACGAAATTTCTATTTGGTGGCTCGAATCACTGCTCTGCTTTATTTTATATTTTATAATGAAAACTAAAGCGCTAAAGCGCTACCGCGCCACCGCACTATATTTAATCGGCTATGGCATCATCCGCCTTATCACCGAATATTTTCGCACCGACACCTGGATTATTTCCAATTTCAAAATCGCCAACCTCATTTCATTTATATTTGTTATTGTGGGTATTTATTTGCTAAAATACCCTGTCCGTAAATTAAAGGCTCCTTCGTCTAGTGGTTAGGACTCTTGGTTTTCATCCAAGCAATCGTGGGTTCGATTCCCACAGGAGTCACATCACCCCAAACCCCGCTCTCGCGGGGTTTTTAGTTACTATTCTAGTAGTAAATTACAACAGGTTCCGTCTTTTTTATGGAGCAATTCTTACCTGTTCTATCACAAACAGTTTTAACACACTTTCGACATTCAGGTATAGTGGCAACAACGTTTTCACCACTAAAAAATTTATTTAATCTTTGCTGTTCTCGAGTTATAAGTCTTTGACCGACAACTTCTGTTGGTTTTTTGGCCATAATTATGTATTTAAATGAATAATTACCCGTAGTATCCAATACATATCCCAAAAAATATAGGACTATCTTTTTTTTCAAAAAAGCTTATAATAAAAAATTGGGGCAAAAAAACAACTATTCTTCCGGAGGCAAAAATTCTTCTCCACCATTATCTTCCTTATTTTGATACTCACCCGGTTTTAACCATTGTATATATTTACAACCCGTTGCCACTTTTTTATCTCTATCCCAGCCACTTGTACTACATTTTTTCATCTTTTTACCCGCAACTGTGGTAAACAAAACCAATTTTTCCCCACAATCAGGACAATCTTCATCCAATTTTTCCGTCGTCCCATTAATCCACTCCACATAATCACAACCCTCAGCCTTTTTCAGTTCTTTATTCCAACTACCCTTACTACATTTTTTCATTTTTTTACCAAACCGAGTTACCGCTAAAACCAATTGTGCCCCACATTTGGGACAAACTTCATCCAATTCTTTTGGTGCTACTTCCAACCACCTTACATAATCACAACCCTCAGTCTTTTTTAATTCTTTATTCCAACTACCCTTACTACACTTTTGCAACTGTCGCCCAGTTGGAGTTTCAGTAATAGGGGATAGTGGCGCGCCACATTTTGGACAAATTTCATTTTCGTTCATTAACCAATATAACACAACATTTGAGCTATAATAAAAAACAAGTTACAAATCTACAATTTCCAAACAAATCACAAATTTCAAATTACAAATAATATAAAATTTTGATATTTGTTTATTGGAACTTGTTTAGAACTTGTGAATTTGTTTTTTGGAAATTAATAATATGATATATATTTTTCATGGTGATGATCAATACAAAAGCCAACAGGCTTATCAAGCCAAGCTGAGCGAATATTCAACTTTTGAGCAACTTCATTTTGATAATAAAAATATTGATTTTGACAAATTAAATCAATTTATAAATTCTCAATCATTATTTGGTTCTGACAAAATGCTAATTTTGGACAACCCCTATTCCTTGGTTAAATCAAACTTGGAAAAATTACAAAAAATAATTATTAGCAATAAAGATATTGACATTATCATCTGGCAAGAAAGATCACTCAAACCTGCCGAAAATAATTATTTTGGCAAAACTACCATCCAAAAATTTCCTCTCGACAAAAAATTATTTGCCAGTCTCAATGCCCTCAAGCCAGGCAATATTCACAATTTTTGCACCCTCTACCAAGAAACACTTCAACAAGAACCCTTTGAATTATTTTTCTTTTGGCTCAAAAATAATATCCGCAAAAACTTGACTACTTACTCTAAATTTCCCGAAGACAAATTAAAAGATGCTTATTTAAAATTAATCAAAATGGAATATCTTTATAAAAACGGATTACTATATCAGCCAAAAGATGATGCTTGTCTTAACATCTTAGTCGACTTGATGGCCTAGTTTCTGCTATTATTTTCTAATGCCAACAACTATTACCAAACCCTGGGGATTTGAAATAATTTTGACCGAACCCGGTTTATCATATACTCTCAAAATTCTTAACATTAGTGCTGGTCAAAAATTATCCTTACAATATCACGATGACAAAACTGAAACATTATCCTTAATTTCGGGAAATTGTCAAATTTTATGGGGTAAAACCCTAGATACTGTTAAAACCGAAACCATGGTTAAAGATTTTGGGTATACCATTAAACCAAAGGTTGTTCATCGTTTTATGGCTATTACCGACACAGTTTTAATCGAAGCCAGCAATAGCGAAACTGGCACCACCCACCGCCTCCAAGACGATTATTCTCGCCCCGACGAAACTGACGAAGTTAGAAATTCACCAAACCGTGGTTGGAAAACATCCACCAACAACAACTAATTTTTAATTTAAAATTTTTAATTTTTAATCAATTTTAAATTCATAAATTTTAAAAATAAATATTATAAATTATATAAAAACTTTTTTGTTTTTAAATTAAAAATTTGTTATTGAAATTTGAATAAAAATTAAAAATTAAAAATTTTAAATTATGCATAAATCTTGCTTATTATGGTTTAAAGATATTCGTTTTGAAGATGTCAACATTGTCGGTGGCAAAGGTGCAAATTTAGGCGAAATGTATAGTTTAGGTATTCCTGTTCCCAATGGTTTTGTCGTTACTGCCAATACTTATTTTGACTTTATCGAAAAAAATAAATTAAAACCCCAAATCAAAAACATTTTATCAATTACCAACGTCGATCACCCCGACGAACTCCAATCTGCCTCCCAAAAAATTAGATCATTAATCAAAAAAGCCCCATTTACCCACGATATTAGTATTCAAATTATGACCGCCTACAAAAAACTCGGCAGTTTTGGCGGTTTAGTCGATATGCCCGTCGCCGTCCGCTCCAGTGCTACCGCCGAAGACAGTCTTGATGCTTCGTTTGCCGGCCAACAAGACACTTATTTAAATGTCGTTGGGGAAAGTAACGTTTTACATCGCGTTCGTGATTGCTGGGCTTCCTTATTTACCCCTCGCTCAATTTTTTATCGTGTCAAAAAGAAATACGATCATTTCAAAGTTGGTGTCGCTGTTCCCATTCAAAAAATGGTTCAAAGTGAAATTTCTGGGATTATGTTTACTGCCAATCCAGTTTCCAATAACAAAAACGAAATAATTATCGAAGTTATTTGGGGTTTAGGCGAATACATTGTCCAAGGAGTCATCACTCCTGACCAATTTATAATTGACAAATCAAACTGGACTATTAAACAAAAAAATAACGTATCCCAGGACAGACAACTAGTCAAAAATCAAAACGAAACTCACGAAATCGATGTCCCCAAATACAAACAAAATAAAATAAAAATTGATGATACTATAGCATTAAAAATTGCCAAAATAGGACAAAAATTACATAATCATTATGGCAAAGCTCAAGATATCGAATTTGCCATAGAAAAAGGTAAATTTTATGTCGTCCAAACCCGACCTATCACTACTTTACAAAATGCAGCCACCAAAAAATTTGAAATAACCGACACCCCCATATTAACTGGTGAAGCTGCCAGTCCTGGTTTTGCCTCAGGCCCCGCCATTTTAATCAAAAATCAAACCGAAATTAACCGTGTCAAAGATGGTCAAATATTAGTCATTACCATGACCACTCCCGACTTTGTTCCTGCCATGAAAAAAGTTGCTGGCATAATTACTGACAAAGGCGGTCAAACTTCTCATGCCGCTATCGTTTCTCGCGAGTTGGGAACTCCCTGTGTTGTTGGCACCAAAACCGCTACCAAAGATATCAAAGAAGGCGATATTGTTACTATTGACGGTTCCACGGGACGTGTTTGGTCTGGCAATTTATTAACTAATCTCCCCGAGCCAACGCGCCAACGCGCCAACGCGCTTCTCAAAACTGCTACTAAACTTTATGTAAATTTAGGCGAACCCGAACTTTCTAAAGCTATCAGCAAAAGAAGTGTCGACGGCATTGGTCTACTTCGAGCCGAATTTATGATGGCCAATATCGGTATTCACCCCAAAAGGATGATTGCCGAAAATAGACAAAAAGAATATATTGAAAAATTAGCCAGTGGTATAGTTGAATTTTGCAAAAATTTTAACCCCAGACCAGTAATTTATCGCGCCTCCGATTTTAAAACCAACGAATATCGATCATTAAAATTTGGTAAATTATATGAACCCGAGGAATCCAACCCTATGTTAGGTTTCCGCGGAGCTGGACGATATTTACATTCACCTGAAGTTTTTCAAATGGAGCTTGAAGCCATTAAAATAGTCCGTAATAAATTTAATTTAAAAAATATCTGGCTCATGATTCCTTTTTGCCGAACCCCCCGAGAGCTTTTTGAAGTCAAAAAACTTATCGCCGGCGCCGGATTGCTTCGTAGCCCATCGTTTAAATTATTTATGATGGCCGAAATCCCTAGCAATGTCATACTACTGGACAAATTTATTGATGTCGGAATCGATGGTATTTCTATCGGTAGTAACGATTTAACCATGCTTACCTTAGGTCTTGATCGTGATAACTCCGAAGTTTCCCGTGATTTTAACGAAATGGATCCTGCAATGTTATGGAGTTTAAAAAGATTGATAACTAAGGCCAAAAAACGTGGTATTATGGTAGGTATTTGTGGTCAAGCTCCTAGTAATCATCCAGATTTAGTGGAAAAACTGGTCAAATGGGGGATTACCTCAATTTCCGTTTCCCCCGATGCCATCGACCACACCCGCGAAATTATCCACTGGGCCGAAAACCGAAATATTACGAAAAAATAATTACCACTTCTCCCTTTATCTCTTTTCCCACCACATCTGTCACTTCCTCAAACTTCTTTGTCATCTCCCTAACTATTCTAATTTCCGTATCTTCCCCACAAACATCTTTAATTAATTTAAAAGTATTTTCTGCCCTAAAGGGGGATTCATACAAAACTTTTGCCCCTTCTACATTTTTATATTTTTCCAAAATCTTTTTTATATCCCCCTCTCTTTTTGGCATAAAACCCAAAAACGAAAAACGCTGTATTGGCAAACCCGACAAAACCACAGCATTTATGACCGCACAGGCGCCCGGCAACGCCGTATAACTTATCCCCAATTCTCGGCATTTTTTAACCAATAACCATCCTGGGTCAGACAGTAGGGGAGTGCCCGCATCAGTTACTAGCCCCACTTCCAAATTATCTTGTAACACTTTTATTATTTCCGGAATTTTTTGCGCTTCAACTTCATCATAAAACGACACCAATTTTGGTTTATTTGCTATTTTCAATTCACTAAGTAAAAACCCTGTTTTACGTGTATCTTCACACAAAAGCACGTCCAATTTATTTAAAGTTTCTATGGCACGCAATGTAATATCCTTCAAGTTTCCTATCGGAGTTGAAATTATGTACAACAT
>Ga0210049_1005607_pt1 | contig 10683 bp, 8 predicted proteins | sample CryGeyCG2014_300_2_FD_183964 | JGI IMG/M metagenome (GOLD analysis project Ga0210049, IMG submission 183964) | Groundwater microbial communities from aquifer - Crystal Geyser CG06_land_8/20/14_3.00 (SPAdes) (version 2) | ecosystem: Environmental > Aquatic > Deep subsurface > Groundwater | place...
ATTTTATCCTGCCGGTATCTTTAGCTAAAATCTTAAACGTTAAACCCATTAAACCGCTGTTTCTATTTTATCTTATCAATGCCGTTATTCTTTTTTACCTTTTTAGGAAAAGTTCTTTAAAGGGCTATGATTTTGAGAGACGTATGCAAGGGCTTGAGGAGAAGATAAATCTTCTTAACGCGGAATACGCTAAAGAGCTGAAGAATAATTCCGGCCTTAAAGAAAAAAGCCTGCGTTATAACAGCTTGGGAAAAATCCTTGAAAAGATTAACCTGAGTTTAGAATTAGAGGCTGTAACCGAGACTATCGCCTCAGAGGCATTTTCGCTTATAGGCAGGGATAAAGGAGTTTGTATTTTATACCTGATAGATAGCCGGACTCAAAAGTTAGTTCTTTCTAAGGCTAGAAAAGAAGACAGGGGTTTGGTTATTAAGGCCAAGGAAGGAGATATTATTGATTTTTGGGTCTTAAGGCACGTCAACCCTATTTTGATTGGAGATATTAAGAGTGATTTCCGTTTTGACTTAGATAAGCTAATTGCTCAGGATATAAGGCCGGCGGCGTCCCTGATTAGCGCGCCTTTTTTAAGCGATAATAAAGAATTGGGAATTTTAAGATTAGACAATGAAATACCAAATTTTTATTCGGAAGATGATTTAAGATTTTTAGTTTCTATATCTGATTTAGGGGCGGTGGCTATTGAAAATAGCGAGCTCTTTAAGAGGGCTCAGGATTTAGCCATACACGATGCCTTAACCGGGCTTTATACCAAAGGTTATTTCCTGGAGCGCTTTAAAGAAGAATGCAAGAGGACTGTCCGTCAAGGCATTTCTCTAACTTTATTAATGCTGGATATAGATTTCTTTAAGAATTACAACGATCAATTTGGGCATACTGCCGGAGACATAGTATTAAAGAAACTAAGCCAAATTATGACCGAATCGCTAGCGAGCTTTAATCCTCTTATAGGCCGTTTTGGCGGAGAGGAATTTTGTATTGCTATAACCGGTGTGGATAAAAAAGAAACGTATAAAATCGGGGATTCTCTGCGGAGTAAAATAGAGAGCGCAAGGATAGTTTTGCGCCGCAGCGAGACCAATATAACCGTTTCGGCGGGCTTAGCTAGTTTGCCTGCGGATACCTTAGACGATGAAGAGCTTATCCGTAAAGCAGATAAGGCGATGTACGAGGCAAAGCAAAAAGGAAGAAATCAGGTATGTTGTATTTAAGCGGGCTTATTTTATTGACTATAGCCGCATATTTTTTGGTCAAAAGCGGCTTAGATAAAAGCAGCATCAAGAAAGAAGCAGGGTATCAGGATTCAAGATGCGAATATGATGAGTTTTCTTTAGGAAACGCAAGGCTTAAAGAGGAAAACCTTTCGTTTAACAATAAAGTTACGCAAACTTTAGCGCTTTATAACATATCCAAGGATATATCCAGGACGCTTGATGAAAATAAAATTTTTACGATGTTTAAGGAACGCGTAAATAGTTATGTCAAAATAGGAGATTGCAGATTTCTGAATAAGGGAGCTGACCTTAGCGGGTATGAAGGCTATACCCGTTTTCCCTTGATAATAAAGAATGATGTAGCCGGTTATCTTGTCGCGAGCGGCATTGAAGAAAAAGATAAATACCGTTTCCAAATCTTGGCCCAGCAGTTTCTTATAGTAATCAAAAGAGCTTTTCTTTATAAAAAGATCCAGGAATTAGCCATTATGGACGGTTTGACTTCTGTCTTTAGCCGCAGGCATTTCTTAGGGAGGCTTAAGGAAGAAATTAAACGTTCCCGGAAGTTTAAACACAATTTTTCTTTTCTCATGGTTGATATGGACAGGTTCAAGGATTCTAACGATAAATATGGGCATCTGGTAGGGGATGCCATATTGAGGGAGACGGCTAAGACGATTAAAGATACCGTAAGACAGATAGATTTTGTGGGTAGGTATGGCGGAGAGGAGTTTTCTATAATATTGGTGGAAACAGGTAAAGGCAAAGCATCTTTTGCCGCTGAGCGTATTCGTCAGGCCATAGAATCAAAGACTATCAAGGTTTACGATGAAGAGCTAAAGGTTACTATTAGCATTGGTATATCTACTTTTCCTGATGATGCCGATGATCCGGTCGCCATTATTGACGCTGCGGATAAGGGCCTTTATTCAGCCAAGCAGGCAGGTAGAAACAGAGTCTGCGTATACCGCGTAAATAATTCTTAAATTTCTTGTGCCCGCATAGATTTTATGGTAATCTAATCAATATTTAATCCTGCTAGAAATAAATAATAACGGGAACTAATGAGGGATTTTTAACGGGATGACCAAGAAATATATTATTGCCGTTGATTTGGGCGGCACCAATTTAAAAGTAGCCCTTCTGGATTTAAAATATAATATCAAAGATAGGGAAATATTAAGCACCCGCAGCTTCATGGAAAAGGAAGAGCTTATTTCGGGTATCGTCTATTCTATAAACAGGGTCATTAAATATAACAATCTGGATAAGACGGATATCCTAGGTATTGGCTTAGGGCTTCCCGGGCCAATAGACGCTAAAAGCGGCATTGTGCATTTTTTTCCCAATATACCGGGCTGGAAGGAAGTCCCGTTAAGGGATATCCTAAAGGAAAGGCTGGGTTTGCCTGTATCTTTGGATAATGATGCTAAGATTATGGTTTTAGCTGAACATAGGCTAGGCGCGGCTAAAGGTTTTGCTAATGTTTTATGCATGACATTGGGCACGGGAATCGGCGGGGGAATCATAATAGGAGGTAAGCTTTATCGTGGGTTTAATAATGCCGCTGGCGAGGTGGGCCATTTACCCATCAATGAAAAAGGGCCGCTGTGTAATTGCGGCAGCGTAGGCTGCCTGGAAGCCTATATAGGGAATAATAAAATTATAAGGGCCGCGCGAAAAGAATTTAAACGTCAGATTTCCCTAGAAGAATTAAGTTTATTAGCTGCTAATGGAAATAAGGCTGCTATAAAGATATGGTGTAATGTAGGAAGGCATTTGGGTTTTGCTTTAGCCGGAGTAGTAAATCTTTTGAATTTAGATGCCATAGTTATGGGCGGTGGAATGGCTAACGCTGGTAAAGTTTTATTTGACAGCGTGAAAGAGGCATTAAGAGGGCAGGCGATGAGCGTTCAGGGTTTCCATGTCAAGATTTTCAGGGCTAAGCTTGGCAATGATGCTGGCTTAATCGGAGCGGCAATCATGATGAAAGAGGGAGCGGTTTTGTGAAGATTTCCCTAAGTTTATTAGCAGGTATTTTTTGTCTTATTTTAGGAATGGGTTATCTTTATGCCGAAGATGAGATTCCTAATGGTATAAATGCCCAGCCAATTATCGTTAACGGAGATAATGTAGAATACTCTACCGAAACTCAGGAAGTAACCGCTTCTGGCAATGTTGAGATTACTTATAAGGGCTCTAAGCTTACCTGCAAGAAGCTAACCGTAAATACTCAGACTAAAGAGGGAGTGGCTGAAGGTAACGCCAGGCTTGAGGATGAGAGCGGGATCATTGAAGGAGATAAAATAATTTATGATTTTCAAACTAAAGCCGGGACTATTATTGACGCGGGTTTTAGGTCTAATCCTTATTTTGGCAGGGCAAGAAAAATAGAGCGTTTAGGCGAATCGGAATTTGTCACCCGCTACGGCTATCTCACAACCTGCAGCTTTGATAAGCCGCATTATCGTATTGCCTCAAAACAGATGAACGTATTGCCCGGAGATAAAATTCAAACTAAGCACGATACTTTATATTTGGGTGGTTTTCCGCTATTCTATCTTCCCCGTTTCGATCATACTATGGAGGATCCCTTGATGCATGTAACGGTTATGCCCGGGAAAAGGAAAGATTGGGGCCCGTATGTATTAAGCGCATGGAGATATAGCCTTACTGATAATGCCAGTGGCAGGGCGTATCTTGATTACCGGAATAAGTTAGGTTGGGCCGAAGGGTTTGGTTTAAATTATTCAACAACCTATTTTGGCCGGGGAGATTATAAGTTTTATTATTCTAATGAGCAACCGAATCAGCTTCCTGCTACGGCTGAGCGCACTCAATTCCAGAGGTATCTGATGCGCTGGCGGCATAAATGGGACGTAGATGAACGGACAAACTTTATCTCAGAGTTCAATAAGATAGGAGACGAGAAGAGAAAATATTTTGATCCGGCTAGTAATATCCTAAAGGATTATTTCTACCGCGAGTATGAACAAGATTCCCAACCTTTAACCTATGCCTTGCTCCATCACAGCTTTAGTTATTCCAGCATAGATTTATTAGCGCAGAAACGCGTTAACCAGTGGTATGATCAGTTGGATAAGCTGCCGGAAATAAAATATACCCTGCCCGGTTTTAAACTAGGGGATACTCCGCTGTATTTTGATAACAATTCTGTATTTACCAGCTTTAATAAAAAGGCTTCTACTGCTCCGACAAGCCCGGATGAGTTGACTATGACAAGGTTGGATACTATTAATAAACTTTCCCTGCCGATGAAAGTGGCTTTTTTGAATTTTACTCCTTTTGTCCAAAACCGCGAGATTGTTTATGATAAAGGCGCTGATGGCCAGGCCCTACCGGTAAATACTGTTTTCTATGCCGGAGCGGATTTAAGCACTAAATTCTACCGGGTTTTTAATGTTAAGACTAATTTTTTAGGTTTAGGCTTAGATGGCTTAAGGCACATAATTACTCCTACAGTAGGCTATTCCTATAACCATACGCCGACAATTTACTACACCCATTTAAAACAAATAGATGGCTTGGATATGCTTACTTCCAGCAATACCGCTAGCTTGGGATTATCAAATAAGCTGCAAACTAAGAGAAAAGATAAAAACGGCAATGAAACAACTATCGATTTTGTAGATTTTAATGTGAGCACTAGCTACACATTCGCTCCCCATATTGTTTACGGAATGATCCCTGTGCCTACTAATCCCAGTTCTGATCCGAACGCTCCTCTTGTTTATCAAGCGGGTACCTCTAATAAACTCGGTGCTTCTTTCTCAGATATCCTTTTTAAGTACAAGATTCTTCCTTACTCCTGGCTAAGGATCGAAGGAGACGCCACCTATAAACATTCCGGAGTTGCGGGTGATCCGGATTATGAAAACAACAATCATTTCTCAAATGTTAATTATGATATTAATTTTGATTTTGCCCCGGAGCGCTCTTTTGGAATCGGCCAGCGTTATGCGAGAAAATCAGGCAATCAATTAACTACTAGTTTTAAGTGGCGGCTTAATCCTAAGTGGAAATTCTCCGTTTACCAACGCTATAATTTGAAAAAGTACGCAGATGCAGCTACTTATTCCGGTACGGTAAATGAATATGGCAAGGGTTCTCTTGAGCAGGAATATACCATTTCCAGGGATTTGCATTGCTGGGAGATGGATCTAACTTTTAATACCAGTAGGGTTAATGGTTCGGGAATATTTGTTATTTTTAGGTTAAAGGCCTTCCCTGAGAATGAATTCGGATTTAACCAGAGTTACAGTAAACCTAAATCCGGAGCACAGTAAAATTATTTAAGAGAAGTTATCTATGGATATTGCCATAATAGGTTCAGGTTATGTAGGGTTAGTTACCGGCGCCTGCCTCGCTAAATTGGGTAATAAGGTTATCTGCGTGGATAATGATTCGGGAAAAGTCTCTGCATTAAAAAGGGGGCAGATTCCCATATATGAGCCGGGATTAAAAGAGTTAATCAAGGGTAATGTTAAGAATAAAAGATTGTCTTTTTCTACGAGCATAAAAGATGCGGTTAAGGCATCCGAGGTAATTTTTATCGCCGTAGGGACTCCGGATTCAGGAAATGGCGAGGCGGACCTTACGGGCATAGAGCATGTAGCGGCCGATATCGCCATTAATTTAAAGAGTTATCGCCTTATCGTGGAAAAATCCACGGTGCCGGTTGAAACCGGGGAGTGGGTAAAGCGGACTATAACTACCCATATTAAAGGCAAGGCTGCCTTTGATGTTGCTTCTAATCCGGAGTTTTTAAGAGAAGGCTCAGCGATAAATGATTTTATGCATCCGGACAGAATTGTAATAGGCGTAGAATCTAAAAGGGCTAGAGACCTGTTGCTTAAATTATACAGGCCCTTGCATGCGCCGATAGTAGTAACCAATATAAAATCCGCGGAACTGATTAAGCATGCCTCTAACGCATTCCTGGCTACTAAAATCTCTTTTATTAATGCTGTATCGCGCATCTGCGATATAGCGGAAGCGGATGTGAGAGAAGTGGCTCGCGGGATGGGCTTAGATAAAAGAATAGGCCAGGGATTCTTAAATGCCGGGATAGGTTATGGAGGATCATGTTTTCCCAAAGACCTGGAGGCCCTTGTTAGTATTGCCGATAAAATGGGATATGACTTTAAGCTGCTCAAAGAAGTAAAAAAAATAAATGAGGGCCAGAAGGATGCTATTGTAGATAAGATTAAAGGCTCGCTTTGGATTATTAAGGGTAAGACTATAGGCATATTAGGGTTGGCTTTTAAGCCGGATACAGATGACATACGCAATTCTCCGGCGTTAGATTTAATCAGGCTTCTTCAACGTGAAGGGGCAAATATTAAGGCCTATGATCCTAAAGGCATGGTAAAGGCAAGAGGTATTCTTAAGAAAGTTACATTTTGCCGTGATCCCTATCTGGTTTGTCGCGGTTCTGACTGTTTGTTTATCGCTACGGAATGGAACGAATTTAAGGAGTTAAATCTGCTTAAAGTTAAGAAACTCCTTAAGCGGCCGCTTATTATTGACGGACGCAATATTTATGAACCTGAAAAGATGCGCAAATTGGGTTTCCGCTATATTAGCGTTGGTAGAAAGGACATATGCTGAACGCTTATTTAAGTAAATTTAAGAGTAGGCTAAAGAAAAAAGAAGTTAAAATTGCAGTGGTGGGCTTAGGTTATGTTGGTTTGCCTTTGGCGGTGGAGTTTTCTAAGAAAGGTTTTGTTGTTTTTGGCATAGAGATAGATTCTGATAGGTTAGCTCGGCTTAAAAGAAAAGAAACTTATATTACTGATGTAGGCCCGCAAGAATTGAGAGATGCCTTGGAATCAAGCAGGCTAATTCCTTGCGGAGATTTTAAAGTATTACAAGGTGCAGATGTAGTTATTGTTTGCGTGCCTACTCCTTTAAAAAAGAGATATCTGCCGGATGTATCTTATATAAAAGGAGCGGTTAAGTCTATATCGCGAAATTTAAAAAAGGGAAGTTTAGTTATATTGGAAAGCACGACTTACCCCGGCACTACCGATGAGGTTATCCTGCCGCTCCTCGAATCGGGAGGATTAAGGCACGGAAAAGATTTTTGGCTTTGTTTTTCTCCGGAGAGAATTGATCCCGGGAATGTTAAATATCCTGTTTCTAAGATTTCCAAAGTCATAGGAGGAGTAACTAAGGAAGCTGGTTTATTGGGTAAGGCGGCCTATGATATTATTATAGATAGGGTGGTTATGGTTTCTTCTCCGCGGGTTGCCGAGATAACTAAGCTATTAGAGAATACCTTTCGTATTGTTAATATAGGCTTGATAGATGAACTGGCGCAGATGGCGCATAAAATGAAGATTAACATCTGGGAGGCTATTGATGCCGCAGCTACCAAGCCTTTTGGTTTTATGCCTTTTTATCCCGGGCCGGGCGTGGGCGGCGCCTGTATACCAAAAGACCCTTTATATTTATATTGGAAGGCTAAAAAATTCGGATTTAAATCACGTTTTATTAAACTTGCTTCGGATGTGATATCATATATGCCTGAATATGTGGTAAGGCGCGTAGAAAATATACTTAACGATAACGGGATAAAATTGAGCGGCGCACGAATATTGATCATAGGGCTTACTTACAAAAAGGATATAAAAGACTTAAGAAAATCACCTGCCTTGGATATACTTGAGATTTTAAAAAAGGAAAAGGCAAGGATATCCTACCACGACCCCCTAATACCTTATTTAAAGTTAGGCGGTTTAAACTTTAAGTCTTTACCGCTTACTCAAAATAACCTGAATAAATTTGATTGTGTGATTATCGCTGCCGATCATTCATCACTGAATTACAATTTAATCTTAAAAAACGCCAAGATGATATTTGATACGCGCAATGTATATAAAAATATAAATATAAGAGATAAAAAAGTTTTTAGACTATGAGCCCCGTTAGAAATACCCTGAATGCTAAACAGAACAGCAAGATTTCTAATGGGGTGAGCCCCGTTAGAAATACCCTGAATGCTAAACAGAACAGCAAGATTTCTAACGGGATTCATCCCGTTAGAAACTATTGTGTAACGGGAATATTTAGAGATTCATAGCGGGAATGATTGGAGGTTTCTAACGGGATGAAAAGATTTTTAGTTACGGGTGGCGCGGGTTTTATCGGTTCTCACATAGTAGAACGGCTGCTTAAAGATGGCCATTTTGTCCGCGTCTTGGATAATTTCTCATCAGGTAGACGCGAGAATTTAAGCTTTACTCGCGAACTTACGAACTCGCGAACTTATGAACTAATAAAAGGGGATATTTGTGATAAAGATATCTGCATTGAATCCACAAGGGAAATAGATTTTGTTTTACATCAGGCTGCCCTAAGAAGCGTTCCTAAATCTATGCGTGAACCCCATAGATACAATAAGGTTAATATTGACGGAACGCTTAATATGTTGGAAGCTTCAAAAGATAATCGGGTGAAGCGCTTTGTTTTTGCTTCATCAAGCTCGGTGTATGGAGAAGTTAATAATTCTCCGGAGAAAGAATCCTTTGTCCCTGCGCCAATTTCACCGTATGCCTTAAGCAAATTAACCGGAGAACATTACTGTAAGATTTTTAGCCTCTACCATGATTTGCCTTGTGTAGCCTTACGTTATTTTAATGTTTTTGGGCCGCGTCAGGCTCTGGATGATGAGTACGCAGTAGTAATTCCGAAGTTTATTAACTGCCTGCTTAATGATGAAAGGCCTCCGATATTTGGTAATGGCAAGCAGTCTCGCGATTTTACTTTTGTAGAGAATGTAGTGGATGCGAATCTGCTTGCTGCAAAAGCTAAAAAAGTAAAATACGGCGTCTTTAATGTTGCTGGCGGCAAAAATACGAGCATCTTGGAATTAGCTAAGATTCTAAATAATATTTTAGGAAAACGAATCCAGCCTTTGTTGCTCGCTAAGCGGCCAGGGGATGTATTCAGGACTTTGGCGGATATGAGTATGTCCCACAGGTTATTAAAATTTAAACCCAAGATTGATTTTATTGACGGATTGAACATTACCGTTGATTATTGGAAGAATAATGCGTAAAAAGACTGCGTTGATAACAGGAGGGGCGGGTTTTATCGGTTCGCATTTATGCCAAAGATTATTAAATGAAGGTTACAAAGTTATCTGTGTGGATAATTTCATGACTGGTTCTCTGGATAACATAAAGGAGTTGAGAGGAAATAAGAATTTCACTTTATTAGTGCATAACGTATGCCAAGAAATAAACATTTCAGGAAGCGTTGACTATGTGCTGCATTGTGCTTCTTTAGCTTCACCAGAAGATTATCTTAAGTTTCCGATACAAACGCTTAAGGTTGGCTCTCTGGGCACGCATAATTTCTTAGGTTTAGCTAAGTCAAAGGAGGCAGTATTTATACTTTTCTCCACATCTGAAGTATATGGCGATCCATTAGTGCATCCTCAGAAGGAGAGCTATTGGGGCAATGTTAACCCTATTGGGGTGCGCGGTTGTTATGATGAATCAAAGCGTTTTGCCGAAGCTATAACCATGGCTTATCACCGCGTGCATAAGCTGGATACAAAAATCGTGCGCATATTTAACACTTATGGGCCAAAGATGCGCCGCCATGACGGCAGAGTAGTGCCGAATTTTATTGTTCAGGCGCTGGATAATAAACCTTTAACTGTTTATGGAAAAGGCCGGCAGACCAGGAGTTTTTGTTATATTGATGATTTGGTTGATGGGATATACCGTTTGATGCTTTCCAAGATAAATGAACCGGTGAATTTGGGAAATCCCGACGAATTTACTATTATGCAGCTGGCGAGACTGACCTTAAAATTAACTAATTCCAAAAGTAAAATTGTGTATAAAGAACTCCCTTCTGATGACCCGCATCAACGTAAGCCTGATATTACCCGCGCCAAGAAAGCCCTCAAATGGAATCCTAAAATAGCCTTAAGGGACGGCCTTAGGATAACTATAGTTTGGTTTCTAAAGAATGCAAAAAGAGAGCGCTGAAATATTCTTAAAAATTATACCAGCGCTCTCTGATTACACAGATTACTTTCCCGCCATAGCGGGATCCCGCCACAGGCGGGAAAGATTACACAGATTTCTCCGAAGGGATTTTAATCTGTGTAATCTGCTTTTACAATCTGTGTAATCATAAATAAAGACTTTTTCAGAGAGCCCCGTTGACTCATAATAAAACCTAACCATACGGGTAGAGTTAGATTACTTATTTTTAAGGGCGAAAATTCTCTTGAGTTTAGCATCAATGGCCTTTCGTAACTGAAAAGGGTTCAATGTTTCAAACTGTTCTTTGAGAGCGCGTTTTACGGAAGTTTCAATATCAAGCGATTGCAATACCCTTTGATATGGCGTCTTAGGCTTATCATAACGCTTAATGGTTTTTGCCGCAACTTGTTTCTTTTCTAATAGCT
>Ga0210049_1005622_pt1 | contig 10665 bp, 4 predicted proteins | sample CryGeyCG2014_300_2_FD_183964 | JGI IMG/M metagenome (GOLD analysis project Ga0210049, IMG submission 183964) | Groundwater microbial communities from aquifer - Crystal Geyser CG06_land_8/20/14_3.00 (SPAdes) (version 2) | ecosystem: Environmental > Aquatic > Deep subsurface > Groundwater | place...
TTCCTGAAACTGGTAAGTCCTTTTCTTTCAAATAATTAAGAATTACATTAAAATCCCTTAGAATAGTCCCCGGACCTCTTTCCATAATAATAGTTTCTTTTAATATACGTTTATGCTCATAAGAAAATTCAGATTTTTTAAATGACAAGTTGACCATTCGATCCTCCACCTCCTCAAACCTCTGCTTAATGAATTCAGATTCCTAACTCCACTTTATCCCACGCCTCCAAGATTAAGCGCCGGTGCGGTATTCGCTGCACTGTTTTTTTCTTTCAGGACGCGGAAGGTTTCGCCAGGAAAATCATGGCCAACTTTTTTATGGATGCCACCCTATTGTTTGTTTTTAATACTTCCAAGCACGCTCTGCACGAACGTCCCCATGGTTCCGCCGCATCATTTATTTTTTGCACAAATTTGATCCCCTTTCCCCCTCACTCTAATTTTTTCTAACGACTTATCTGCAAGTTCATCAGGCGGGTACTGTGACAACTAAACTTGTTGAATGTTGAGACCTGACCCCGATGCCCCTTTGATTCTCTAATTCATCCCTAAAGCCTTCACGGCGGCGATTAGCGGGTCGCCATAAAAGATTGGATCGACACGTTCTACTATGTCTGCGGAAACATCTAAGAAATGACGTTTATTTTCAATTGGAATGAGAGACCGGCGAGCTCCATTATCCATGCCCACTTGCAATGGCTCAGATAAGGAACGGACAGCCTTAATATTGCCTTGAATGCTCATATCGCCTAAGATTAAGAGGGCTGGTTGCCCTGAGTGCTTTTTCAAAGCTGAGTAAATGGCTACCACCACCGCAACACCCGCCTCACAAGAGACTTTATTGCTCAAAAGATCCACAGCCTCAACATGGAAGTCAGTGGTGACAAAGGTTTGGGCAATCCCCATATCCACCTTCCGGGCCTGGATATAAGCAAAGGCTCTTTGGATGGATTCCTTCATCGGAGTATCAACTCCACCGGTAATCTTTAACTTTCCTGTGCCAGGAGAGCATCCCACCTCTAATCGATACAAGCCAACCTTACCTTGATCATCAACCGAGGCCGTATAAACAGACCCTGGAGCAAGAGGATCAGATGACATCAAATCCCGCCCACCTTCTTCGGGAACTCCCACATATCGTTCATCCCGAGTTTCATTGTCTATATAAGAAAACGATGTTCGGTGATATTCAAAAGGCCCCATCTTTTTCAATTGTTCCTTAACTCTTCGACGTCCTTCTAAAGCTATCTCCAAGATTTCAGCAAGTTCTTCTCTTGTAAATTCTCCATGAGGATAGACCAATTTGATGAGTCCTGATACCGTTTTCCGAATAGCCTTCACATCACGTGCATTGAGATGGGAACCAAGAGAAAAATATCGGTCAAGCATTTCCGTAAAATTATGCTTACGAAGTTCACGCAAAGCTTCTGCCAGATAATCCACCACAAACCCATAATGGTTGGTGAAAAAAACTATCTCCATTTTGGGGACTTCCCATCCTGGAAGGTAAAAATGAATCCGGTCTAAGAAGGCCATATCTTCCCTGATCACTTCGGGCATCGGCACAAAAAGATGGGAGGAGCGAACCATAACCTCAACGGGTTGGTTGGTATTGCCAAAGAAAGCAATGGCTGCATGGCCCGATAGGGCTTCCTTGCCTCTGGCAAACGCGCCCGATTCACAGTAAGTTTTGAGAGTCGTTACTACTTCTTTCGGCATCTTCTGGAGGTCAGCTACCTCATCGAACGCCACTGCATCCCAAAGTCCCACAAGACCCATTTTGTTCGTGGCTATGTTATAAAAAAGGTTAGGTACAGTAGTGGGTCCGGTCAGAAGGATCGCATATGGCGATAGTTCCTGATATGCATAGGATTTACCTGTGCCCCTTGGGCCTAGCTCCACCAGAGTGTAGTTCGGTTCGCATAGTGGAATCAACCTAGTCAAAAAGAGCAGCTTCAGTCTTTTTTCAAAATGGGAGGGCTCTAAGCCCATACTTCGAATCAGTAAATCGATCCACTCATCGGATGTAAACGATCTCCGACACTGTCGGTAATCTTCAAGGTCAAATGTGGCCACCTGAATCGGCTGCAACTTATCTATCCAGAATGGACTGCGCTTTCCCTTGCTTTCCTCGTCAAATTCGTGTCTTATATCGACCTGTGCCCAGATTCCTCCAACAAGGAGCCGATCATATTGTCGAATGTAGTTCTCCGGGACATGAACGAACCTGTGGCCAAAATTGACGAATTCGGCCCAGTACTTATCCTGCTCAGAAAGATATCGGACCTTCACCTTATCTATCAGTGTATGCTTGCCCTTTTCTCGGACGAAAGACTGGGATTTATTTGCCTCATCTGGGCGCGCAAAGTTTTCAGCCAGAGTAGTATTAACCACGTTTAACCCGGCTTCAATGGCAAGTGGATCATCGGTAGCACAATATTTTCCTAAAAGATACTCCAGAACAAAAACAGGAACATTGGCTCCGACCTTAATCTTTCTAACCAGATCTTTACGAACCACCTTCCCTGCAAATACAGATGTGACTTTTTGATCAAGTTGCGGCATTATCCTTCTCCAAATTAAAATGTAATGTCTACTGTAATATGTTCCATCCTTGCCAACTCGATCTGGGAGATGGCCTCATAGACGTGGATTGTGACACTCCTAATTTCTTCAACATCTTTCAGCATAAAGGTAATAGGGTTCGGTTTATCTTTTCTTAGCACAATCTCTTTTGTTCCCTCTTCAAAGCCATAAGCAGCCATTGCTGCGAACCCAACATCCTGGCGATTAGCCCGAGCTACCCCACTCACCCTTATTTCTTCAGGACCAAAGAGCCCTTCGATCTTGTACGTAGCAGTAATAGAAAAGAAGCGTGTTGTGATCTTAGGCTTTTCCATGGCCAAGGTGACCAATGTTGTCTCTGGTGAAATAGGTTTTGTTTCTTTCGATTTCAGAGTAATTATCGGGATTACCATTTCTTGGAGGGAGATACCCCCATGCAGGTATCCCGTTGACCCACCCTTTACTTTGAAACAAGCCAAACTCCGAGGGAAGGCCAATTCCAGATCGCCCATCAGTCCGATTTGGCTGGCAGAGATCCTGAGGAACCCCTCTGCAGCTTTTCCACCTTTGCCGACCCAGAGACGGCGATGTAGTTCTACGGTCTTGCCTCCCGGTGGATCCATCTTCATTCCACCTTCAATCGTCTCCCCGAATAGATGTCCGTGATCCGCTGTCACGACAAATTGCCTCACGCCCAAAGAAGCGAGCCGATGAATGGCTTTGCGGAGTTTGTCCAAAACCTCTTGCATGAAGACCCGAGCCTCTTGCTCATCTTCTGCTTCCTCTGCCCACCGGTCAATCTCCTGCGAGGTAACCAGGATTACATCAGCCTCCTGAATCTTAGCCAGCATTTTCTTAGAAGGTTTAATAAGTTCGTTGAGCTTAAAGGAGGCGACGTTTTTACCCACCGATTCTTCAAAGTACTTCACTCGACTCGTACGGTCCTTAAGCGTTGCCGAACCCAGATTGATGGCCGTTTTTCCACCTGCCGACTCGACCAACTCCATCCCCTTTTCCGCATTGGGCATGAGAGCAGCCATCCCTATGGCGGTAATGGTTGGCAGTTGAGCAACACACGGCAGCAGTTCGACGTCGAATCCATCGGTCAAACCCTCTACCAACTCTTTTCCCATCTCATAACGAAGAGCGTCGACCAGGAAATAGGCGAGCTTTGAACCTTCTGAAAGATAAGGAGCAACATAACGGGAATAAATATTTTCCTGTGGAAGAAAATCTTTCACTTGAAAATCTGCACTTTCTAAGGCATTTGTAAATGTTTCAATGCACTCCTGTACCGTAGTCGTGTAGCTCTGGCGAACCCGGGTGATCATTTCTTCCAACCTATCGTATTCACGCCCTAATTCCAGGTCGTAGCTCGAATATTGCATTTCAAGGTGTCTGTAATACCTGTCCAAGAAACACCATGGTTCACCTATTTCGGCATAGAAACTCACCATGGACTCTGGTTTCTTTGGGACGGTCTTGATAGATTTCTTGACGGCTTCTCCGACCAACAGAATCCGGATGCTGTTCTCGATAAGAGCCCACCGGAGCTGGAAAGCCGGCTCCTGTAATGACCAGAAAGATTGTTTCCTTTTTTCGGCCAGAGACAAAGCCTCAGTTGGTTTTCCATCTAAAATAAACTGTTCGGCTAATAATAGAAGTTTTTTCTCCAAAACGGGGAATGTATCCGAGGAGTTTATAATTTCAGTCGGCAGATCCAGTTTTGCAAGTCCAAGCTCTCGTTCCACTGCTTGCGATGCTTGGACATAAGTCGCCCGCAAATCCACTCGATTACGCCAATTGCTGCAAATAGCTTTCACCCTTTCTATTTTTTCCGGTTCTTCAGGAATGGATATAGATGAGAATGCATCCGGTCTTTTCTCTTTAGGGAAACTAGAGAGGAACTCTGCAGCTAATAAAATCCGCCAGAGCTTTTTTCGTGCAGCTGCAGGTTTTGAACCTGAAGCAAGGTCTATTCCAAGCTGTGTCCGAAATAACCCAGTCAACTCTGTCATCGCATGTTTCGTTTGAATATCTGAATCATGCTCCTCGGAGGCTGCAAAGGCCAGGGTCACTTCAACGGCCGAGGCAGTGCCAAAAATGAGCTTAACCGTCCCTGTTTTCAATCCTTCTACATTTTTAGAAAGCTTGTCGAGATCCTCAAGGCTCAAGAGGCCCTTATCGACTTCACGAGCAACATCATCTGCACTCTCCGGTGCAATCTTTTTGAAAACCTGCTCCGCAATGACTCGAAGACGGGTATTCAATTCCAGAGGCTTTGCACCCGGCTCCATCACTACACCGGCAGCCTCTGCTTCCACAAGTGCATAATGAGTCTTGCTTCGTTCTGTTGGGACGTAGACTATTAACCTTGGCGGTATCCCACAATCGTGCCGGGGTTGTCCCTGCTCATCAAGAAACTCCAGGGATGATTCAATCTGCTCTCGAAGGCGGAAAAAGCTATCTTCAAAGCGCAGAACTGTAGTTTGGGGGATATTCAACCTATCGATAAGGGTCTTGTATGCTTCATCTGGGTCATACCAAACAACAATCCCGTTGGCCTCGACTTGTTTGCTGATCAAGTTCAAAATATATTCCGAAATCTTTCCCATGGGTAGCCTTTTTAGGTCTTGCGAGAATTGAAGAAATAGGTTTTTTGCGTGATTAAACACGTGAGCGTGTTTATAAAATGCGCGAGCGTGTTTTCGCACGATTAAGGAACTCGATAATGTGCTCCTCTTCCCTTTCCTATCAATTTCAATTTCCCTTTGCCGTCCAGTTTACGAAGAATCCGACTGGCCTGGTCCTCGCTAACCCGGCAAAGCTCCACTGTTTCTTTTCGGGTGATTCTGCCGTGTTTTTGAGCATATTGAAGAACCATCTGTTCCTGTTGTATCAGATTAAACCCTGCTTGTCGTATATAATCGAAACTTTGGCCAAGTTCCCGGTAAACCCTTGCGCTTAAGGTATAGGTCCGTCCTTTCTTAATGCCATATGCTTCAACCAACCCGGCTTCAACAAGACGTTCCAATAAAGCCCTTGCGCTGGATTCTTCTCTTTGCAAAGCATTGGCAAGGGTCGGCAAGTCAAGACGTCTTTCTTTTCTAAGACGTGCAAGAACAATCAACGACTCAATCTGAATTGGAATCCCTGCTCTTTTTTCTTCCTCGAGTATCAACCGCAAGAATGGAATATCGGCTTCTGCGGTGGCTAAGCGGACAATCACAGTAGTACTATCGCTTCGTGAATAATCCGGCTCAGGGCGACCGTAACGGAGCAATCCTTGATAAATTAAGTCCACGCCTCTTCCTGTTCGCTCAGCAAGGCCGATTCTTTTAATTGCATCCGCCAGCAACGGATTTCGAGGCTTAGGCTCCACTACCAGAAGGTTGCTGATGCTTACCCCTTCCACGAAGCCGCCTGGGTTGCTGATGCTGAGTCCTTCACTGTCCATTCGGACATAAACTGACCCAAGTTGTGTATAATCCCGGTGAGTCAGGGCATTGACAAACGCCTCACGGAAAGAACGTTTATCGAGGGTTGGAATGGGCACTCGGAAAAGACCAACCTGGATTTCGTCTTCTTCAACTCTTGCTTCGAACTGATCCATGATTCGTCCAAAAGTCCGGAGAAGAGGGGTTCGATAAAAGTCATTCACTTTGACTTGCGTTCCTTCCAGCACTTGAAATGCCACTTCGTGGGTTGGCAGACGTTCTCGAATGGGGGACTCACGCCCCAGCATCAATAGACCGGCGACTGACACAATCTGGCTACCTGCTTCTTTGCGAATAAAACCAAGGGCTCCATCCAACTCTTCGTCATTCAATGCAAGAAGAGTTCTATCTCCTCCATATCTTTCGATCATCTGGCGTAACCGCTGGCGCTCAAGAGGGTCCAAATCTTTTGGTGTTGACTCAGCCACTGGCAAGGCAGAATAGTCGAGTAGACCCAGATCTGATTCCCTTTGAATAAATTCATGGGGATAAAAGGGGACACACTGGGGAGTCCCATCTGCCATAAGACGTCGGCGTTGAAGTACTCCATCAGAGGTCGATACAATTCTCTTTGATTTGGGAACGATGATTTTTGCAACTCGCTTACCAAGCATTTCAAGTATTTCAACTCTGACGCTTAGAGGAGGATTCGTACGATTGCCAATAAGTGCAGTTAAACCTGTAGGATTCTGATGCTCATGATGGAGACCAGTCACAACCGCATCTTTTTCAACGCCGAGGTAGATTTCTCCTCCATCAGTATTAGCAAGACACACCACTGTAGCAACCAAATCCCTGTCGGAGAGCCGTTTCTGGTCACTTTTAAACTCAACGGTCAATGATTCTTTCTCAGGAATCGCAGTTTCCATATAAACCTATTGATGACACTTTAACTTTTTCGTCTCCTCCCTTTGGAAAAGGGAGGTTGGGAGGGATTTTGATAGTCAGAAACTTCTTTCACTATTCTAACCCATGAGCTATGGCATAAGATTTATTTGTCTTGCACTTTTCTTTTACCCGATCAGGCCAGTGATCCATAGCCTGTTGTGCCCAATCATAATCCCCTCGTTCCAACGCCTCCCATACCTTTTTAGGCTCAGCTTGCCAGGAAGGGATGAGTTCCCAGAGGGGTGCCATATTCATAATTACACCATCATCGATATGGGGCATATACTTTCGCTCTTCGATAATAAAATTCAGCCGTTTTAAAAACTCTCTCACATCATCAAGTATTTCAGTCAGTTCAGCGATCTCTTTTTCCATCTTACGTTTCTCACGACCTGCTAACCCGTCCCTCTTTTTCCGCAACTCGGCTAATTGACTCTCAAGCAAATTTATCTTCGGCACAACATATTCGGTCTTTATCCGAAAGAGGGTATCGCTTGTCATTTTTTCATGAAAGATCCAAATACCGATGTTTTCTTAGGCGACTGGAGAAGCCAATAAACAGGGCGTTTTTTATATAAAGGAATATGCCACTTTGTGGAAAACTCCTTCTCCAGGAAGCGGCGAAGGTCTCCGCCGAGAGTTTGTATCAGCCTTTTGTATTCAGACTCATCTAAAAGTAGGAGCAAAGCTTCCTCCACACGCGTAGGTAGATCATCAGAATGTCCGGGGTCCATTACCATGGTACCGTCATTAACCGAAAGTTTCCTCAGCTTCTCAAACTTTTCAGGATACAGAAGACTCCCATCATTATCAATTCCAAAACCTAATGCTCCCTTTATTCCAGGTTTGAAACGGCCCAAGAGGATACCAGTAGCATAGGAAACCCACGACACGGCAAGCTCGTAACGTTCCTCTGATCGCTCCAAGTTATTGGCCACGATGTAGTCATGAACGGTTTCTGGATGAAAACCAGAAGCTAAACATAGCTCCTCGAAGGTCAAGAAGCGCTTCTGTCGCCCTTGTTTTGTTGAAGACTCTTCAACCTCATCGGTTTCATCCGCCTCTTCAGTTTCCAAGCTCACATCCGCCTTCACGATCACTTCATCGGGAACGTGCTTTTCGAGGTATAACCTATCGATGATCTTTAACCGTTTATCACCGAGATCATCTATCTTAGACAGTTTGCCGGGAAGTGGCCCGTATTCTAATTCGATCTGGTTAATATCTGTCGGGTCAATATTATAGAGTTGATAAAGGGCTTGGGAAATGTCCGTCTCTATGATGGCCAATTTTTTTTCAAGAGTCAGACCATTATAAGGGCCGGATTGCCAGGAAGGGGGACAAGTGAATTCCCAACTCGTTCCTTCATGTTTGACTTCCTGCCTTTTCAGCTGAACGCACTCCTTTACCTTTTGTTCTATGACTTGTGCTAATTCAGGCTTTTGGGAGGCCTCCGGGACGGGGATGCGGGCCAAATCTCCAACCTGATAATTTACAGTGGGATTTATAAGTTTGATAAGAAAGGTCGACAATTTTGAATTTAGAATACCTAGTATCAGAAAAACATTGTCACTCTTTGGGAAAATTGATGACCCAGCAACATCAAAAATGAACCCTTTAGGAAGGTAACGGACGCTGAGGTTGCTGACGGTGAGAAAGGAATAAGTTGCCCCTTCTCTGAAACAATACTCCAAATTCTGTGGACGTGATGCTAAACGACCATCTTTAAAGAAGTTCTTAATTTCGGAACCAGATTTCCTCCAATTAACCGTATATTCCTGATTGCCATACCATCTTTTTACTTCTCCGCCCTTCATGTAAGGGAACCATATGTACCCAGAATTTTCAGCTTCATCATGGGAGGCAGTCCCAATTTTGACTTTAGTATTTCCTACTTCCCACCATAATCGTAGGAAACGGAAATTGTCTCCTGTTTGTAATCCAACACATGGATATCCAATTTTTTCTAAAAGTCTTTGAGCAAATAAGTTCCTTATCCCTTCACTAACCCAGTAGACAAACGGCCACCCCGGGATGACCTTCAATCTTTCCTGTTGCAAGACGGAGACATGATGGTCAGAAAAGGAATCTTTGTTATTGAGATAGTCACGAAGAGCGGAACAAAAAGCGGTATGTTTTTCTTCCTCATTTTCCTTGACTAACCTAAAATACACACCTGCGGCTTGGATTTGCGGCACTTTTGGAATCTTACCTAGAGCATACATGGAAAAACCTTGAGCCGTCTTATTGGCCACATCAAACTCCGTTTTCGTTCCCAAATGCGCCATCGTTTCTATCTCTGTGTTATTGATGATTTCTTTTCTTATTTCCTCATGGGACGAGGTGAACATGAAGGAGTGAACAGTGACCATGCCACAGAAGCTATTACGTTCTGACGTTAAATCAAGGCAACGGTCTATGAATACTGTATATAAGTCGCCATCTTTTTTCGGATATAGTGTCTTTAAATCCTTTCTGAGAACTTCATTCATGTTTCTTCGTCCAGAATATGGGGGGTTACAGACCACCACATCGTGCTTTCGGATTAAAGCATCGATTAGCCCCAGTCCCTTCATGGATTCGTTGGCCACAAACGCGCCTTCAGCTTCTTTGTGTGTTTGAGCAAACAGACGAAATGCCTGTACAATCTCTTTTTCCACTTGCTCCCAGATGATCCGTTTCTGTATGGTCAGGGCCAATTCAGTCTGTTTTTTCTGATCCATTCCGGGGAATAATTGGAGCTGGAATTGCTGCCGAAGTGCTACTTTTTCCTGTTCTACGAAATCCTCAATTACATTTTCTATTTTAAGCAGTGAACCCAAGTAGTAAGCCTTGTTCAAAATAGGTAAAATTTTCCGGAGAATTTTCTTGGTAACTTCATGTGAAGTTTGGAGTTTGTCAATAAAGTGGTTGATTGTGGCCTCCGAAAACTCTGGAATGTCGGTATAGGTAAGGTTAATCCGAGACCAGGATGCTTCATTATATTTAGACTTTGCCTTAATAAGCAAAGTCAAGGCTGAAAGCTGAATTGACCTAAGATCAAGATCAATACCATAAAGATTGTTCTCTATGATGCTACCCGATATTTGCGATTTATCGCTTAAAGAGGCCTTTCCCGGCCAGCCCGGTTTGCCGGCTTTTTCAATCTCTTCAAGATACATTTCATAAAAGAGATCAAAACCTACTAGCCCGAAATGCATGGTCCCGCAAGCAGGATCAAGGAAGGTGATGTCCTTGACCTGCTTCATCGGTATCTGTTGCTTGTCGTTATCCTTTGGGACGTAATATTGCATGGTCTTCTTGAGGTCTGAATTAGGGTGCATTCTGAGCCAAAGGCGGCCCAGGGTGTTTTCCACGAGGTAGCGGACAATCCATTTGGGAGTAAAGAGCTGGGTTGCTGCTGGGATATCGCGGAGATCCATCTTCTTTTTCTGGGTATAGATTTTGTCAAAAACCTTCTCCTTATCTTTCTCATTGAAATATTGATACACCCAACCAATAGTCTCTTCGTTGCCTGGAGCCCAGGCCTCTTCCAGCTCTGAAGCACTCATTAGCTCGATAATCTGACCCAGGACTCCGGGACGGGGAAAAAGACGGCTAACAAGAATTTCGGGGTCAAATAGGACCTTGATCTCCCGGGTTAATTGGGTACACTGCCAGAGAAGAAAATGTCGGTAGGCTTCCTGCCGAGGACCTTCGCCAAGGGGATTCTGAG
>Ga0210049_1005623_pt1 | contig 10664 bp, 8 predicted proteins | sample CryGeyCG2014_300_2_FD_183964 | JGI IMG/M metagenome (GOLD analysis project Ga0210049, IMG submission 183964) | Groundwater microbial communities from aquifer - Crystal Geyser CG06_land_8/20/14_3.00 (SPAdes) (version 2) | ecosystem: Environmental > Aquatic > Deep subsurface > Groundwater | place...
CGCTCCTAACCATAAAGATACAGATACTATACCAGCGATGGCGCAGTTGCCTGACGCGAGCTGGGAAAAATGCGAGTTCGTCTATTATGATAAATACCCGAACATAACCAAAAATAAACCTTGGACTGATTGGGCGGTTTTGGCTGTGTTTTACCCGGAATCAAGCGGCCAGAAATGGATAGAGTTTACCACTGCGATAACTAATGACGCTATGAATGACAGGCGTTTGGCCTATTCTATTAAATATCAGATAGTGCGTTTGTTTAAGATTGTGCCCCAGCTGGAAGCTATTAAATTGGAGCTGGCGAGCGATCAAATAGAGAAATTAGGCAAGGTTTTGGCCAGCAATGCTATGGATTATTTGTTGTTTGAAGGTAAGGGTGGTATTTTCCAGCCGGAAATTGACGATGAAAAAAGAATGTTGGCTAGTCGGGGTTATGAAATGAGGACGCAAGAGTTTATGGGCAACGAAGAAATCCCCGGGCTGAACGCCCCTGCGGCTGTGGCGCCACCAACAACCGCTCTGGGTAAAATACCTTTTTTGGCTAAACTTAAAATCTTGGCGGCTTTGGGCGATTTTATTAAGCCGTTTCGAAGGGTCTTTGCCGCTCAACCAGTTTTTAACGAGGAAATTAAAGAGCCATCAGATGACCGTTTTTATGTGGTAACTAATGTGGAAACATTCGGCGCCAACATCTCGCCCTATGACCAGCAAATGGTTGATCAAAATAAATTAGTGATACGGGAAGCCAGCCGAGCTAACTTGTTCTCGGTTTTGGCTGATCAAACCTTGGAAGAAATTGAAAAAATGACTGGCGATTGTATGGCTTCGGCTTTTGGCGAAGCCAAATATGACTTGCCTGCCAACATTAACGAGGTGATTAGCTCGGCTATTGGACAGGGCACAGCTGACTATTTAGTTGACCAACTTACTAAAAATAGCGATAAACTTGCTGGTATGATTGGCCAAGAAGTAGCTGACCAAGTTAGCCAAAAAGCTGAAGGCACTTTGCAGAAGCGTTGCGCTAATAAATGCAATATGGGAACTCCCTTGCTTTCTGACGAAGCTATGGAAGCCTATTTAAGCGATCCAGCCAACAAACAATGCGTTGAAAAATGCGAAAAAGAAAATATTCCGGCTAATTTTGTTAGTAATAAAATAGGTCAGTTTTTAAGCCAGCCAATAGCCCTGCGCTTGCCCGGCGAAATCGGCAAGGACTTAAATTCAAAACTAAAAGAGGTTTTGAAAGATTCCGATGCGGTGTCGGCCTTGGATGATAAAATGATTGACCTTTATAGCAAGGTTCTGCATGTGGGCTTGAGCAAAAGTTTTGCTGAACAGATTCCTGCCTTGAAAAAATCTTTAGACACTAATGTTTATATTTACTTGACGAAAAATTTAAGCACTGATGTTATGGGCAACATTAACAGCTTTTTGAATTTCCGGGTGGGCGAGTATCTTAAAAAGAAAATTCTTGAGCAAGCGCAAAGGGTGGCGGGCGGCTTGACCAATGAGTTTGATAATTTGGTGGCCTATGGCGCGGATGCCTTAAGAAAAACAATGCCCAATCTTTTTCCCGAAAGCATTATGAATCCGAACGAGTGCAACACCACCGAGCTTTTGTCGCAGGGTTATTTGTGGCACAACGGCAAGTGTTCTAAATTAACGCCCGAAGAAATCAGTAAGGATGCTGACACCATGACCCCGGGGAATGATGGCGGCTCTTTTCCATTAGACGGTCAAGGTGGTGGATATCTGAATATTGACGGTGAAGAGCAAACTCGCCAGATGCTTTGTGAAAGAGCTGGTTATGTTTGGAGCCAATATAATGGAGGAGATAGCGGCAAGGGCCAAGAAGGCCTGAAAGAGGGCGCGTCAACTTGCGCCGAAGATCAATGGATAGGTACTGACCTGAAAAAACTTACTGATGTTAAGCAATGGGGCAAAAATGCCTTGGCCGGAGGGATTAATTTTATTGAAGAATTTTCCGTGGCCTTGACCGCCACTATTATGCACACTGTCATGGCTTACACTGATGTTTGGGTGGAAGACGAGGTTTTAGCGCCCTTGGAAAATTATATTAGCCAGTTTTCTGGTTTGCAAAGCAGTTTGAAAAAGTTTCTGCATACTAGCGTTAATGATTTATTGCCCGCGCAAATTTCGCAAACCTTAAACAGCAATGTGGATAAAGTTTTAAAGGATATCTGTGCCAAGGCGCCCCCAGAGCCAACTGATCCAGGGGAGTGGGAACGGCTTAAAGGAGGAACACAAACACTGCATTTATCGCTTTATGGTGAGAAAACTTATGGCAAAGAGATAGACATCAATGGCACCGTCACCAGCAACGAAAATCTTTGGCGGGTTTGCGATGTTTCAAAACACTTGCACGCCACTTTGTCTGGCGCGATTAGCTCAACTGGCGCGCTGGGTAAAAAGATTATGGATATTTTTAATACTAAAGTGGTGGACTTAATCCCTTGGGACGGCGCGAAAAAATATTTAGCTATGAGTCCGGCGGCTCTTATCTTTGAAGCCACTGGTCTAAAAGATATTGATAAATTAGTGACCGCTAGTCCGGTTGATTTATTGTGCGGTCGGATAGTTAAGGTGGACGGCATGAAGGATGATGGCTCGCCTAAATTTGGCCTAAGTGGAATAACTTTAGAGGCAAAATGCAATGAAATAAAAATTAAGCGGCCTATTTCAGCGAGCGGCTATTCTTCAGACACTATAACTTTCCCGGAAGTGGATATGCTCAAAGCCAATGCCGCGGGCAGCGGACAATTTTGGCGCAATTATTGTCCGATTATTTGGGGCGCCTGCGTTTCGCCGGGTGATGGCTCAATACCATTTTTGGGGAAAACAGTGGGCGAGGTAGCTAAAAGTTTATTGGTCATGGGTTGCAACTTAGCCACCGAGGAGGCAGATATTAAGACATGCGACATTGCCTTAAAACATTCCACGGCTTACACCTTGATGGCTACGGCCATTGAGTCGGACATTGCTTTGGCTTTTAGAACCGAAGGACAACTGCAAAATGAAATTGAATTTTACCGCTGGCTGCGTATTTATTTTCCGGTCTGGGACACGAATGGCGAGATTGCCAAGGTGGCGCAAAGCCGCGGTATTGCTTGGGCAAAAGTAACAGCCAGCGACGCCCAGGACTATGTAACCTTGACTAAGGTCAATGAAATGAGCGCTGACAATTGGCTAAGGGTTTTGGCGTTGTGGCGCTTGGGAGCTGGCCCGAGCACGGTTAAGCAAATGCTGGTTATCATACCTGACGGCATTATTAAGCCAGCTAAAAACAACGACCCCACTATGTTATTGCCGGCTGGCCAGGGCGCTTCTATTAATATCTTGGGCTTAAAGCCCAGCCAACTATGGAAAATTTTATTGCCAACTGGAGCGAGCCAAGTGGCGGCTGGCGGCAAAAACATTGACGCCAATTTTGTTTGCAAAAAGGTGAAAGATTATTATGCCGTGAAATATCCGACTTTAACTTTTAAGGCCATGGCCGATAGAATTACTAAAAGCCGTCCACCTGCTTTGGAATATTCTATGGAAAGCTTAGACCGCACCACCATTGCCGAGGTTCTTAACCAATTAGCTGAAGTGAACAATGACTGGAGCGACGCTTATTTGCTTTGCTATTATTTGGAGGCCAGTCCCGCGCAAATTTTTGGTTTAGACCAAGAGTTAATGCGCTATATCCAGCCCAAAGAATACCAGCTGTTATTCCGATTGATTGAAGGCGAATTGTCGCCGGATGAACGGCCCGACTTTTTGAATAAACTGCTTTTGTTTTTGAATGGCCAAACTCCGGTCAGCGCTTTAGAAGCAGTGAAAACCAATATTGATAAATTGGTTTTGCCCAATGAAATTTTAGCCAACCATTGGTGGTATGATGGTTCTGTTAATACCATTGCTTTTAGCCAAGCCAATGTTACTCCGCACATTGACGGCATAGTCAGGTTTTTGGATAGGCCGCTGGGCAATTATTTAGGCGCCGCTCAACTTGGCCTGCAACAAGACAAAGACAAAAATCAACCCCAAGAGCGAACAATTATTGACCAGCTTTGCGCCGAACTTAAAATAGAAAATATTTGCAATAAGAAAATTGCCAATGATGTTGATTGGGTTGAAATACAAAACCTTTTATTAAAAACACCAGCTGATTTAATGGCCGCGGCCTTGCCTTGGCAGATTCCCAATCCAGCGGGCTGGGATAAGGGTATTTGCAAGGAGAAATTGTCAACTAATTCCTGCTCTGCCAGAGATGAATATATTGTGCCGCCGGGAGGCAAAAACACAACCGGACACACTTTGTGTTGTAAAAAAGTGAATAGTTTAATGGACGCGGTTGGGCTTTATTGGCCGCCTTTGGGCCAGCCCTATATTGACAGTTTATTTAACGCGGCCGGCTGGACTGATAATATGTATAACTTTCTGGACGAAACCGCGGTAAAATGGGACAATGCTGATGAGAAATATAAAAAAGGCAGAAGCGCGGTGGCGGGCGCTATTGATAAAGTGGTTTTAGAAGAACCCAAGGCCTTAATCAGTAATGTGTTTTCTAAGGTCGGTAATATGGCGGGTATTGCCTCGGGTGATGATTTGGGCGAGACCATGGCTGGCAAGTGTTGGGAGGCAGATTCTTGCGACACAACTAAAGGGGAAGTGGCGAGAGTTACGCCGGATGGTAAAAAACAATGTTGCGATATGGGCGGGGCATTGGTTTGCCAAAATAAATGTCGGTTGAAAGGGGATGTGCCTTGCCGAGAAAAACAAGGCGAGTTTGCTTTAAGCAATGAAGGCAAGGAAAAGTGTTGCTACGCTTTTAGCGCGGACAATAAGGCGCAAGAATGCCAGAAGTGCCGCGAGCTAATTGGCAAAGAGGCAGGCGGTAAATGCAATCGTGAGGGCGAAAAGCTTTTTGAGCCAAAGGATTCAAAGATAAAACTATGTTGCAAGGAGCGCGCGGTGAAAACAAATTTTGAAGGCGCGAGCTTGCCTGAAGGCATTGAATCTGATGTAGCTTTTGCGACCAAAGCGTGCTGTGAAACCATTGACGAATGCGTGACAGGCAAGTTTTTGGACCACTTGGAAACAATGAAAAACTTTTTAGTGGACGGCTTGCCCATCAACAGCTTGTTCCCGCCCAAAGAATAAGCGGGATTATGAAAAAATGGGTTGACGAGCTATATTTGGGGTGTATAATATAATGAGATGGTTGCAAAACTATTCCTGCTGCAATTTTATCTTTTCGGCTGCGTCATCGTCAGACTTCGCAAAATGCTTTTCGCCGTAGCTGGGCTACGGCCTCAAAACATTTTGCTCGTCTTCCTCGCCTCGCTCGAAAATCTAAAATTTCGCTACGAAATAGTTTTGCAACCATCTCAATGAGATTAATAAAAATAATTAAATTATTAAAATTTTATGAATGGCATAACTTCCGCAACTCAAGTTTTCACTAAAATTAGAAAATTAGAAAGGGATTTGGAACTCATAAAAATGGAGGTGTTTTTAAGTTTAAGAAAAAAAGCGGAAAGAATTATTATATTGAAAAAATCTTTTGGTATTTTGGGTAATAAATTTTCTGCGGGCATTATATACGAAAACGATATCAGAAAAGAATGGAATAAAAGCCTTAAATCGCTAAATAGAAAATAATACAATGACCTATCTCTTAGATTCTAATATCCTCATTGATTATTTGCGAGGCGACAAGAAAATTGCAGAATTTCTGTATAATTTAGAAGAAACTAATGCCAATATTTTGATTTCCGTTATTACTGAATATGAATTGCTTTGCGGCAAAGACATAAATAACTCCATAAAATCTCAGAAAATATCTGAGCTTCTTTCTCTGTTTCCTCCCATTGATGTCAACTCTGAAATTGTTAAAATTTCAGCCAAGTTTTACAGAAATTATAATTCAGGCATAGCTGACGCCATTATTGCTGGCACAACTTTTTACACCAACTCCACCTTAATAACCAGAAACACTAAACATTTTATAAACATTAAGGAAATAAAAATAGAATCTGTTTAGCTTCTATTTAGCACAACGGACTTCCCAGTGCCTTCTCGGGTGTTTTTTGTTATTTTTTTATTAGTGTAGAGAACTTTTTAGTGGACGGCTTGCCCATCAACAGCTTGTTCCCGCCCAAAGAATAAGCCCTTTACCTTGACAGTATTGACTAAAAAAGAATATAATTAAAGAAATTTATGTTTACAAAAATAATGAGATGGTTGCAAAACTATTTCGTAGCGAAATTTTAGATTTTCGAGCGAGGCGAGGAAGACGAGCAAAATGTTTTGAGGCCGTAGCCCAGCTACGGCGAAAAGCATTTTGCGAAGTCTGACGATGACGCAGCCGAAAAGATAAAATTGCAGCAGGAATAGTTTTGCAACCATCTCAATATCTCCAGAATCAAACGCAACTATTGAAATGCCTTCTTTAATGGTCAAAGCCATATTTGAAGAATTAAAACTTTTGAGAAAAGAGCTATCTTTTGTTTTACCTCAAGACGATTTAGAAAATTACTCTCATCCTGAAAAAATACGCGCCTCTTACAAAAAAGCCATAAAAAATCATCCCCTCGTTGCTTATGGAAATTATTAAGACAAGCGATTTTCAACGGACTTTTTCAAAACTTCCTAAGGATATTCAAGGTCTTTACGCGAAACAAGAAAAACGATTTTTAGAAAATTGCAAAGATTCTCGCCTCCATATTAAAAAATTCGCTCTCTTGATTACGCTTTATTTTTCCGTATTACGAGCCGCTACCGCGTCTTTTTTTATTTTCAAAATTCCGTCATTGCTATTTTTTTTTGAAATAGATCACCGCAAAGATATTTACAGAAAAATCTAATTTCCAAGATTTTTTTATTTTTAACCGCCACCACAAAATCTGCTACAAAAAGTGAGCGATCGCGATCACTTTTTGTAGCAAATAAGAAATTCTGCTTAAAAATTGTGGGAATCGTATCAATATGATATGATTATTATAGTTAAATGATATATAAATGAATAAATTAACTTCAAAACAACAAAATATTCCGCAAATTTTCCTGGCCAAAGGGAAAATGCAATCATCTCAAGCCCATAAGGAAATAATCCAAGGTGGCGGAGATATTTCTTTAATTACCGTTAAAAGGTCTTTGTCGTACCTTCTTGGTATTAGTTATGTTCAGCCATTTGAAGATGGCAATAAAAGAACAGCTCGGCTGATGGCCAATGGGCTTTTGATGTCTCATTCTCTCGCTCCGCTTTCCTATCGCAGTATTGACGAAGAAGAATATCGGTCGGCAATGTTAGCATTCTATGAGATAAACTCAATTATCCCAATAAAAAAGATATTTATTGAACAATATAAGTTTGCCTCGGAAAATTACGCGGCAAAATAACCGCTATTTATGATTGAAACTCAAAAAATAAGAAAGTTTTTTCCCGCGATAAAGTCGGGAAGAATTGTTTCAAATAATGCGGCAAGCACGCAAGTTCCGATTCAGTTATTAGATTTATTGAAAAAACTTATCGCGCAATATGATAATGTCCACAGAGGACAGTCGCAGGCCTCAATGTTAACTACCGAGAAGTTTGAGGCCTCTTATGACACCATTGCTCAATTTATAAACGCCCCTTCAAGGAAGAACATTATTTTATACAGGAATGCCACCGAAGCGATTAATTCAGTAATGTATTCTTTAATGACTGAATTTAGAGACGGAGATAATGTGGTCACAACTTTTATGGAACATAATTCAAACTATGTTCCGTGGTATGGCTTATGCAAGGAAATACTGCCGAAATTTGAAATTAATGTGGAATGCCGAATCGCGAAATTTAATAAAGAAAATGGCGAGCTTGATTTAGTCCATCTAAAATCATTGGTGGATAAAAAAACTAAATTAATATGTTGCGTAGGCGCGTCAAATTTTTTAGGGACGAAAAATCCAATAGAAAAAATAAGGGAAATTGCTTACTCAAGCGGTTATGTACAGCCCAATGGCGAGAAAAAATCTTATCTTTTAATTGACGGCGCTCAATTAGTGCCAAATATTTTTATTGATGTTCAAGAATTAGATATAGATTTTCTTGTCTGGTCTTTTCATAAAATGCTTGCCCCTTTTGGCGTTGGCGCTTTGTATGCGAGAGAAAAATTACTTAAAGAGATGATGCCATTTCTTTATGGGGGCGATATGATTGCGGAAGGAAAAGTTAGCCCAGAAAAAGTAGAGTATAACGCGCTTCCTTGGAAATTCACGGCAGGAACCCCTAATATTTTAGGGACAATCCTTTCCGCTCAAGCCATAAGATTATTAATAGATTTTTCTTTGAATCCCGGGAAATATAAATATTTTATGACTGATAAAAAATTGGAAAGATTGGATGTGAAAAAAGCGATGAATAATATAGAGGATCATGAAAAAGAATTGATAGGCGAAGCGCTAAAAATATTAGGAGAAATACCATCCATCAAGATATATGGCCCCAAAAACCCTGAAAATAGAGCTGCTCTGGTCGCATTCACCTGCGGGGATAAGAGCCCGTTTGATATTGCCGAAGGTTTGAACAAACTGGGGGTAGAATCCAGAGCGGGTTGTCATTGCGCGACTTTAGCGCATTATTATTATCAGTTAAATCCTCCCGCAAGTTGCCGTCTAAGTTTTTATATATACAACGACCTTCAAGATGTAAGAAAAGCCTGCTTGGCTGTAAAAAAGTGTGTTCATTGTAAATAAGTAGAAAATAATAATACTTCTATAATATGCAACAATGTTTAATTTATAATAATCGATCTTTAAATTTTTTCAGAGCCATTTGCGGATTTTTAGCACTAGCCGCCTTTTTAGCCCAAAATATTTGGTTAGTTTTAATAACTGGTCTTTTGTTCTTTTTTGGGGCTTTCTCTATGAAGTTTAATTTTCTTTATCAACTTTATAATTTGGTTTCAAATAAATTAAAACAGAAATCAGCGCCGATCCAAAAAGACTCAGGAGAGTTAAGGTTTGTCTATAGTTTTACGGCAACTCTTTTTTTAATTTCTTTTTTCCTTCTTTATCTCGGAAAATTTGTCAGCTTCGCTTGGGGCTTAGATTTATTAGTATCCTTTTTAACGCTTTTAGCCAGTTTTGCTAATTTTTGTTTGGCCTCTTTAATGTATGTTTTTTTCAAGAAAATTTTTAATAAGCAGAAAAATGGGGAAAGTTAAAAAACTTCAAAGGGAAATAAAAATAGGGGAGTCTGGATATGTCAATAAAAATTGTTGGTTAGCTAAAAATCTTAAGTATCCTCCATCTAAACGGTGTCAGTATTGCGAGTCAAAGTTTCCCAATTGTTTATTTTTTCGGTATTCAATAGTTAGTTTGATTTTAATCATATTCCTTCTTGTTGCCTCTTTTTTAATTGAAGGAAATGTTTCAAGATTAGTAATTATTTCTATTTTTGTTTTAGTTATTGTTTATGGCTATTTTTTTGATAAAAGCACGGAAGACATTATAGAGGCTAATTTCGCGCAAAGAAAAGCCAAAGAATCCTTTAAGGACTTGAGCAGAACTCTTCAACAGAAAGTGGAAGAGCAAACAAAAAAGCTGCAGGCATCTTATCAAAAAGTAGAGGCGGCCTTTGAGATAGAAAAAGAAGCCCACAAAGAGCTCAAGCGGGTAGACGAAGCCAAGAGCCAGTTTATTATGGCCACCCAGCATCATTTGCGCACGCCCCTCACCGTCCTGAAAGGTTACTTGTCAATGTCCCTGGAGGGTGATTTTGGCGAGGTTGGCCAGATGTTAAAAGAAAAGTTGGGTTTTTGTTTTGATTCAACCAATCGGCTGATTAAATTAGTCAACGAGTTTTTAGACCTTTCCAAATTGCAACTTGGCAAGGATATTCTGGACATCAAAGAGGCCTCCATCACCGAGATGTTGCAGGATGTCATTGCTGAGGTTAAATCCGAAGCCGACAAAAAAGGTATTTATTTAACTCTAACCCTGCCCGAGCAAAACATTCCCTTGGCCATGGCCGACCCGATTAAACTGCGCGAGGCCTTGTATAACTTAATTGACAACGCGGTGAAATACACGGAAAAGGGCGGGGTGGCGGTAAGATTAATAATTGAAAATGGAAAATTAAAAATTGTAATTCAAGACACAGGCATTGGTATGACCGCGGAGGAGGTGAAAAATGTTTTTAGTCATCAGTTTGAACGAGGCGAAGAGGCAAAAAAGGTTTATACTTTGGGCCGTGGTATTGGTTTGTTTATTGCCGCCAATATTATTACAGAGCACAAGGGGAAGGTTTGGGCCGAGTCGCCCGGCCGGGGTAAGGGTAGCTCGTTTTGCTTGGAGCTGGCAACGGAGTAAGCAAGCTGGCAGATAGCCGCAAACAGCCCCGCAAATAGCTCCACAAAATATGTTCCAAAAAGTGATCGCTCACTTTTTGGAACATATTTTAGAGAGGGGTCTGCGCGGGGGCTTGACAAACCTGCTTGGTTTGTGTCAAGGTGGGGGTGTATGACCGATAAGGAAAATTTATTTTTCGCGGTCAGAAGCGGCTGGTTGCTGCTTCTGTCTGATATGGTCTAGAAAAGAGACAGTTTTTATACTGGCTCTTTTCTTTTGATTTTTTAAGCACTTTACAACTTAATGTCCCGAGCGC
>Ga0210049_1005630_pt1 | contig 10652 bp, 8 predicted proteins | sample CryGeyCG2014_300_2_FD_183964 | JGI IMG/M metagenome (GOLD analysis project Ga0210049, IMG submission 183964) | Groundwater microbial communities from aquifer - Crystal Geyser CG06_land_8/20/14_3.00 (SPAdes) (version 2) | ecosystem: Environmental > Aquatic > Deep subsurface > Groundwater | place...
TGCTGTATAACTTTGCTATTGTTTATAACTTTTAGGGATATTTAAAATGGTGTGATTTGAACAAATCAAAGAAAAGACAGGAATTTTTTGACTATCGTGTTTCCATACTACATAGTACGATTTAAACCTGATTATAATGCTTGGAAGCAGGCGTTAATATTAGAGTTTCCATACTACATAGTACGATTTAAACGAAAAAGAAAGCAACATACAACAAACCGAAAATAAAAAGTTTCCATACTACATAGTACGATTTAAACTTGCACGCTTCGTTGCGAAAAACCCGAAAATAATAGGGTTTCCATACTACATAGTACGATTTAAACGAAATGATACCTCGAGGAAGCGAAAACATACAAAAGTAGTTTCCATACTACATAGTACGATTTAAACCTTTTTAGGTTTGTTGCGAAAAATCCGAAAATAATAGGGTTTCCATACTACATAGTACGATTTAAACTACCCTCGGCGGGTCGGTACAATTTTTGGAGGCGAGTTTCCATACTACATAGTACGATTTAAACGACACATACGACACAGTAATAAATGACCTCATAAATAGTTTCCATACTACATAGTACGATTTAAACAGACATATGAATTAAAAAAAGATGTGAATGATGTTTAGTTTCCATACTACATAGTACGATTTAAACAAAATATAAATCTAAACATAGCCTAAAATGAATAACAGTTTCCATACTACATAGTACGATTTAAACAGCTCTTGAAAGTCTTCGAAAGAGCGTTCTTTCCAGGTTTCCATACTACATAGTACGATTTAAACCGCATACTATCGAAGAGAACGTTACGTCCTTTCATGTTTCCATACTACATAGTACGATTTAAACTCTCGGCGCCTATCACAACTAATCGTGGAAAAAATCAGTTTCCATACTACATAGTACGATTTAAACATTATGTTTTTTTTTTATACACATACTTTTTTTTCGGTTTCCATACTACATAGTACGATTTAAACTTTTTCCAGATAGTGCATTTTTTGCGACACCAGCCAAGTTTCCATACTACATAGTACGATTTAAACAATTATGATTTTTTTTGTATCGGTGTCCAAAAACCGAGTTTCCATACTACATAGTACGATTTAAACTTGAGGAAGGAAAAGATGAAGTAGATTGGATGATACAGTTTCCATACTACATAGTACGATTTAAACAGGAGGAGCGGAAGAACCATTTTATTATTTTATTATAGTTTCCATACTACATAGTACGATTTAAACAACAGCTCGCAGGTGAAGGAATTTACCATGCTATCAGTTTCCATACTACATAGTACGATTTAAACAGAAGAATGAGATGTCTTTCTACCTCGAAGATGACCGTTTCCATACTACATAGTACGATTTAAACGGTGTGAAAATACAGCAGGCGAAGTAATCGGGGATGGTTTCCATACTACATAGTACGATTTAAACAAAAAGAACATACACAAGAGCAAGGGGCATATTGAGGTTTCCATACTACATAGTACGATTTAAACTTTTCCTGCTAGTGCATTTTTTGCGACGCCTGCCAAGTTTCCATACTACATAGTACGATTTAAACTCTTTTTCGCTACCGCTTTTTTGATTTTCGGTTTATGTTTCCATACTACATAGTACGATTTAAACACAATATTTGTGTTCGGATAAAATATATTTCGATAGTTTCCATACTACATAGTACGATTTAAACAGCACCACGAAAAACAGTGCGAAAACCGAAGCGAAGAGTTTCCATACTACATAGTACGATTTAAACTCTGTTTTTTTCTGCCGTTTTTTTTCTTCTTGCTCGAGTTTCCATACTACATAGTACGATTTAAACCATCAGTTGTTTTTTGCTTCGTCGTGGGTGCTGATGTGGTTTCCATACTACATAGTACGATTTAAACCGGATTTTTTGTTATGATATCTTGAATGCTCATATTGTTTCCATACTACATAGTACGATTTAAACCCTGTTTTCACAAGGAAAGAAAACAATAAAAGTGGGTTTCCATACTACATAGTACGATTTAAACTCTATTCTCAAATCGCAGTATCAACGGCTGCTGGAGTTTCCATACTACATAGTACGATTTAAACAATATAAATCTAAACATAACACAAAATGAAATACAGTTTCCATACTACATAGTACGATTTAAACCTATCAGGCCGACGGTGCGGGAGTGTGTGGGACGCCAGTTTCCATACTACATAGTACGATTTAAACCGGGGAAAAAAATAATTGATATTGAGAATATCAAAAAGTTTCCATACTACATAGTACGATTTAAACTAATAACAATAAATCCCTCATACATAACAAAAAATGGTTTCCATACTACATAGTACGATTTAAACGAAGGAGAAGAAGGAGAAGAGGGAGATGAAGGAGAAGGTTTCCATACTACATAGTACGATTTAAACGCTGTTGGGATAGGCACAGCACTTGCACGCTTCGTCGGTTTCCATACTACATAGTACGATTTAAACTTCAACAAATCTGGAAGAATTATGTTCTATTCCATGTGTTTCCATACTACATAGTACGATTTAAACTTTTTTCCCGCATATCGTTTTTTTCATCCGACACTCGTTTCCATACTACATAGTACGATTTAAACTTTATATATTTTTTTCGCCGAGTAATAAAAAAAAAAAGTTTCCATACTACATAGTACGATTTAAACAAAAACATAGGAGCGGGCGTGAGCGAAGTTATCACGGTTTCCATACTACATAGTACGATTTAAACTATTGTCTGAAAAAATATTGAAACGAATAAATCAAAGTTTCCATACTACATAGTACGATTTAAACTCGGGGTATGGCGTGAAAATGCACAGGGCAAAGTGAGTTTCCATACTACATAGTACGATTTAAACATAGAAAAAGAAGAAATAGAAGTGGATATCATGTACAGTTTCCATACTACATAGTACGATTTAAACATTCTTTTTGTTTAGGCAGCTGTTGGATTACACATGGTTTCCATACTACATAGTACGATTTAAACCACAAAGATATCTGATTTGCTTATGGTCTTATTTGCCGGTTTCCATACTACATAGTACGATTTAAACAAAAAGAAAGCAACATATATTAAACCAAAAAGAAGAAGTTTCCATACTACATAGTACGATTTAAACTAAAAGTGCATGTAGGCGCTTCGCTCGTAGGTGTGGGTTTCCATACTACATAGTACGATTTAAACGGTGTTCAAAAATGTAATAAATGGGCAACCTCCGAGTTTCCATACTACATAGTACGATTTAAACAGTTGCTATGTTCTCCCCCCAATAATAATAATAACAGTTTCCATACTACATAGTACGATTTAAACTTTCTGTGTGGCTTCCGCCTGTGTTTGTGCTTCAAAGTTTCCATACTACATAGTACGATTTAAACTTCATGTGTTTTTTGAAGCGAGTAATGAAAAAAAATAGTTTCCATACTACATAGTACGATTTAAACCTTCTCCTCATTTTTCATGCAGGCCGAATTATCCCGAGTTTCCATACTACATAGTACGATTTAAACAAACGATATCAATATTGAGTGCGAAGTGGAAAAAAAGTTTCCATACTACATAGTACGATTTAAACCAGGAAAAAAAATAATTGACATCGAGAACATCAAAAAGTTTCCATACTACATAGTACGATTTAAACCAGTGCTGAACACCCGAGTGATGTCCTCAGCCGTATTGGTTTCCATACTACATAGTACGATTTAAACTAGCCGATGATATAGCTAAAAGAAAAGCAAAAAGAAGTTTCCATACTACATAGTACGATTTAAACTATTGCTGATATACGATATTCTGGGTCTTGTTCAAGGGTTTCCATACTACATAGTACGATTTAAACCTGCACTGGGTGCATACCAAAAATACAACCTCGTCAGTTTCCATACTACATAGTACGATTTAAACTTTCAAAGGTAGATGGCACAAATCCTCTGATTTTTTGTTTCCATACTACATAGTACGATTTAAACTCTATATTTCCCACGGAATTTTACGAAGAGTAATAAGTTTCCATACTACATAGTACGATTTAAACCCGTTGCATCCTTTGTAATATCTTCGGAGGGTCAAAGAAGTTTCCATACTACATAGTACGATTTAAACTGTTTGCCATAACTGCACATGTAGGTGCCTCTCTCGGTTTCCATACTACATAGTACGATTTAAACAGGAAAAAAAATAATTGACATCGAGAATATCAAAAAGTTTCCATACTACATAGTACGATTTAAACGCTCCGATTGCCATCAGAGGCTTGTTTTTCAGAAAGGTTTCCATACTACATAGTACGATTTAAACCCTCATTTTCCATGCTGGGCGATTAATTCCGATAGCGAGTTTCCATACTACATAGTACGATTTAAACTTTCTCACTCAGAAAACACCGATTATATTGAAAAATAGTTTCCATACTACATAGTACGATTTAAACTTGACCCGCCAGACGCAGAAAAAAAGGAAGAACCATAGTTTCCATACTACATAGTACGATTTAAACCACCCGCTGTAAGGGCTATTTCTGCCACTCCTCCAGAGTTTCCATACTACATAGTACGATTTAAACTAAAATAAAATCTAAACATAACATAAAATGAAACACAGTTTCCATACTACATAGTACGATTTAAACAATGAAAAATAAAATGAGTGTAGATGACTCTACACAAGGTTTCCATACTACATAGTACGATTTAAACGATAAAAATAAAATAAAAACAAACAAGATGGAAAACAGTTTCCATACTACATAGTACGATTTAAACGGTGTTCTATCTGCGAGAAGACCCAAACTGTCAGGTGGTTTCCATACTACATAGTACGATTTAAACAAACACTGTGTATGCGTATCGAAAATCACGAAAATAGTTTCCATACTACATAGTACGATTTAAACGCATATATGTGATGAGAAAAGAGTTGGATTGTAAACGTTTCCATACTACATAGTACGATTTAAACATAATCGAGATAAAAAAAAAAATAGCGTATATGGAGAGTTTCCATACTACATAGTACGATTTAAACTCAATTTTTTCTTTTTCCGATGTAACATACGATTGAAGTTTCCATACTACATAGTACGATTTAAACATAGCAAAAACAAAGTTAAAATTATAAATCTTAACAGTTTCCATACTACATAGTACGATTTAAACAAAGCACAAAGATATCTGATTTGCTTTTGCTCATTTTGTTTCCATACTACATAGTACGATTTAAACGGAAGAGGACGATTCGGTGGATTCGAGGAAAGATTAGTTTCCATACTACATAGTACGATTTAAACTTGATGAAAAAGAGATGATTGAAATAAAAAAAAAAAGTTTCCATACTACATAGTACGATTTAAACACTATTTTTCTACATACGAAGTAACGACAGCAAATGAGTTTCCATACTACATAGTACGATTTAAACATACCACCAACATATACACCTTATTGTCATTGGGGTTGTTTCCATACTACATAGTACGATTTAAACATAATAATATAATGATAACTAAATAAAATGGTATAGTTTCCATACTACATAGTACGATTTAAACACATAATAAACCTAAAAGAAGAATAGTGGTAGCTTTGTTTCCATACTACATAGTACGATTTAAACTGAGGAACAAACTGGAAAAAAGGTACAAAAAATGAGTTTCCATACTACATAGTACGATTTAAACTTTTTTCAGAAATCAACTGGGAAAGGCGCTGAGACAGTTTCCATACTACATAGTACGATTTAAACCGAGTGCTGGTGCTATTCCTACACTCGAGGTAAAGGGTTTCCATACTACATAGTACGATTTAAACTAGTTGACCCGCCAGACACAGAAAAAAAGGAAGACTATAGTTTCCATACTACATAGTACGATTTAAACCCTATGAAGTTACAACCGCAAACGACGGGCGATATCATGTTTCCATACTACATAGTACGATTTAAACTCTATTGGGCGACTCACTCCCTTGAATTTTCCATCCGGTTTCCATACTACATAGTACGATTTAAACTATTTTTTATCGCAAATATGGGACGAATAATCCCAAGTTTCCATACTACATAGTACGATTTAAACTTCGCAATATATTCATTTCAAATATATCCCCCGAAAGTTTCCATACTACATAGTACGATTTAAACTCTGAAATCCGAAAAAAATATCCAAACCATAAAGAGCGTTTCCATACTACATAGTACGATTTAAACCGATATGCAGTATTTCGATATTATGAGGATGATGGAAGTTTCCATACTACATAGTACGATTTAAACCGACTGTAGAATTCAGCGGTCATTTTTCGTATTCGGGTTTCCATACTACATAGTACGATTTAAACAGAATATCCTCTCCCAAATGTCATTTTGTGCTATGTTGTTTCCATACTACATAGTACGATTTAAACGACAAAAAACAGGGGTGTTACGATCAACACCACACCCGTTTCCATACTACATAGTACGATTTAAACTTTGGTCGAGCAGGAAGACGAAAAACGCAAGGGGAAAAGTTTCCATACTACATAGTACGATTTAAACGTATTTTCAAGAAGTGAGTAGTTATCCTTATACACAAGTTTCCATACTACATAGTACGATTTAAACCCCACGCTGGAGAAAAAAGAGGAAGTAGAAGAAGAAGGTTTCCATACTACATAGTACGATTTAAACTAAAAGAAACACAGGCGGTCGTGGGTGTATTTTCTAGTTTCCATACTACATAGTACGATTTAAACTTTTGCGGGCCCGTTGAGGACATAAAAAGAACGGAAGTTTCCATACTACATAGTACGATTTAAACTTTCAAGAAGTGAGTAGTTATCCTTATCACTACGAAGTTTCCATACTACATAGTACGATTTAAACTAATAATGGTAATAATATAATAATAACAAGATAAAAGTTTCCATACTACATAGTACGATTTAAACTCAAAAGAGTAATAGCGAAAAAGAAAGCTATATATAAGTTTCCATACTACATAGTACGATTTAAACTTACCTCTTGATTTGCTATTTGTATTGTTCTTTCCAGTTTCCATACTACATAGTACGATTTAAACAGAAAAAACCACAAAATAGAACACCGAAAAGGAAAAAGTTTCCATACTACATAGTACGATTTAAACTGGAGACCGATATTTCAATATTGAAATCTCAATATGAGTTTCCATACTACATAGTACGATTTAAACATTTTATATTAGTGTTAGTAGTGTGGGGGGAGAACAGTTTCCATACTACATAGTACGATTTAAACTTCTTCGGGATGACCCCACATACCAAATATCTGCAGGTTTCCATACTACATAGTACGATTTAAACTTCTCCTCATTCTTCATTTAGGTAGGGTAGTTCCGAGTTTCCATACTACATAGTACGATTTAAACCATAGGAGAATGGCGTGAAAACTCTCACGGTGAAGTGAGTTTCCATACTACATAGTACGATTTAAACGTCTGTTCCCACAATTTCTGTGTGGCGTGATTTTTCGTTTCCATACTACATAGTACGATTTAAACATACATATGTGGATACAGTTCTTATTGAACTTGCAAGTTTCCATACTACATAGTACGATTTAAACCTGGCAGACTATGTCAGAGTGTATATGCATGTCTGGGTTTCCATACTACATAGTACGATTTAAACTTCATTATTTTTTTTATTATATCAGGGTTATTTGTGTTTCCATACTACATAGTACGATTTAAACCAACATGTAGCTGTGAGGCGAAGATAGAGTTTATTGTTTCCATACTACATAGTACGATTTAAACCAAAAGGCGGCTTGGCACGAAAAAGTATCCCGTAGAAGTTTCCATACTACATAGTACGATTTAAACAGCACAAAACGAAGGGCAATGAGCATGGTAAAATGACAGTTTCCATACTACATAGTACGATTTAAACGCAACGGAAAAAGAAAAAATCGATGTCGTGAACGAGAGTTTCCATACTACATAGTACGATTTAAACACAACATATGGATTTTTGAGAATGTCGCCACCGAAAAGTTTCCATACTACATAGTACGATTTAAACTCTCCGATGTGTCTATATCTCCGACAGAATTTTATGAGTTTCCATACTACATAGTACGATTTAAACACATGAAATAATACCATTTCAGACCAATAAAGCGGAGTTTCCATACTACATAGTACGATTTAAACGGGATACCTTCGATTGATACCATGTTGTTTGGTCTGTGTTTCCATACTACATAGTACGATTTAAACTTTTAGGTGTAGGTATATTATCGAAAAATCCCATACTTAGTTTCCATACTACATAGTACGATTTAAACTTTTCAGCCAAACAGAAGCTCAAAGGGCTTCAAAGAAGTTTCCATACTACATAGTACGATTTAAACAGGAAGAAAGACAAAAAGCAGATGAAAGAGATATGAGTTTCCATACTACATAGTACGATTTAAACTGGAAAAAATGAATTCACCCGATACCTCAACACCAATCGTTTCCATACTACATAGTACGATTTAAACACTTGCACGCTTCGTCGCAGAAAACCCAAAAATAATCGGGTTTCCATACTACATAGTACGATTTAAACTATGTTCGCTTCCCCTTTTATTTCCGAACATAGAGTTGTTTCCATACTACATAGTACGATTTAAACTCTTCTGCTAAAGAGAAGCTCAAGGGACTACAAAATCGTTTCCATACTACATAGTACGATTTAAACCCTCTATGTGGCTCTTTGGGAAGCTACGAAACCCAGTTTCCATACTACATAGTACGATTTAAACGGAGTTGCTATGTTCTCCCTCTTTTTGAAATAACAAACAGTTTCCATACTACATAGTACGATTTAAACCTCGCTTTGCTTCTTTATTCTGTTTTAATTGATTCGGTTTCCATACTACATAGTACGATTTAAACTATATATTATTTTTTGAAAAAATGAAAATAATAACGTTTCCATACTACATAGTACGATTTAAACTTTTTGGGATTTTTTGAGGGAAACATATACGACAAGGTTTCCATACTACATAGTACGATTTAAACCCAACTATTCGTATGAAAAGTATTATTAATTATAGGTTTCCATACTACATAGTACGATTTAAACTAAACAACGCAACAATGGAAAAGAAAAAAGAAAGTGGTTTCCATACTACATAGTACGATTTAAACATGAGAAGGAAATTTACGATGGTCAAAGACGAAAGGAGTTTCCATACTACATAGTACGATTTAAACTCGCTTGAAGTTCATATTTTTCATATTTGTCAGATGGTTTCCATACTACATAGTACGATTTAAACTGTCCACGCTCAAATGTTTTGTCATTTTCCTTTTCGGTTTCCATACTACATAGTACGATTTAAACTCTATGAATTTACACGATGCTTTTACATGTTCCACAGGTTTCCATACTACATAGTACGATTTAAACAAAATACTCAAGAAACTGAAAAACATCACTTCAACAACGTTTCCATACTACATAGTACGATTTAAACTCTATTTATTTTTTCGCGCAGAAGCCGAAAAATATAGTTTCCATACTACATAGTACGATTTAAACCCTTCTTCCTGAATTTTTTCGTTACAATTATCACAGGGTTTCCATACTACATAGTACGATTTAAACCCAGCGGGGCAAAAAAAAATTATACTCGAAAAACCAAGTTTCCATACTACATAGTACGATTTAAACTCGCTTTCATTTCCGTTGTTTCATCGTCCTTGAATAGTTTCCATACTACATAGTACGATTTAAACGAAACTGATTTTGCTCGAAAAGCCACTTGCGTCATAGTTTCCATACTACATAGTACGATTTAAACAAGGATATCGGGTGGAGTCAAATAAAAGACTTGCTAAGTTTCCATACTACATAGTACGATTTAAACTACGAAAAGCAGCAGCACAAAAAATAGGAAAAAAAAGTTTCCATACTACATAGTACGATTTAAACTGACAGCAGGACGAATTCTCGGTATCATCCTCTTTCGTTTCCATACTACATAGTACGATTTAAACCGGAATGGGGCGAAAATTCACGGGGAGACGTGGTGGGTTTCCATACTACATAGTACGATTTAAACGTAATTTCGGCTTTGGTTTTGGGGATGATATGGTCGGGTTTCCATACTACATAGTACGATTTAAACAATATATAATCTTTTCAATGTTTTCTTTTTACTCAAGTTTCCATACTACATAGTACGATTTAAACAAAAATATCCTCTACAAAAATCTCTATCGGATTTTGGTTTCCATACTACATAGTACGATTTAAACCTATAACAATCTCCAATAGTTATAATTTCACTGTAAAGGTTTCCATACTACATAGTACGATTTAAACTTGCCTCGAACTTCTTCTACCGATAATGCCCGATTGGTTTCCATACTACATAGTACGATTTAAACTGGCAGGAGAAAAAATGATTGTGGTCGAAAAACCGAGTTTCCATACTACATAGTACGATTTAAACCTTCCTTGAGGAAGAACACAACCTCATTTTCCATACGAGTTTCCATACTACATAGTACGATTTAAACCAAGATTCTACGAACAAAATCTTCAATAAATAATTAAATTTTAAACATTAAATATTTAAATAAACATTAAAATCCAGTCGGTCTCTCTCTTATAAACA
>Ga0210049_1005632_pt1 | contig 10651 bp, 11 predicted proteins | sample CryGeyCG2014_300_2_FD_183964 | JGI IMG/M metagenome (GOLD analysis project Ga0210049, IMG submission 183964) | Groundwater microbial communities from aquifer - Crystal Geyser CG06_land_8/20/14_3.00 (SPAdes) (version 2) | ecosystem: Environmental > Aquatic > Deep subsurface > Groundwater | place...
GACAAAGGGCTTAAACGATTAAGAATACTTTTTTTTAATACTTTAGTAGCGCCTGTAACTCTGTTATTAATTGAGAGATGACCACCAACATAAAAATGTTTATACAAATAATGAAAATTCTTTCTATGCTTTATAAACGCCTCATACCCATAAAAAATTTTATCACCAATTATTTTACTTTTTTCATAAATACTTACATCATCAACATAAGATCTTATTAAATTTATTTTCCAGTCAAGATATTCTTTATGGCTTATTTTGTGTTGTATCCTTAATTCTGTTCTGTGCCACAATGGACCTTTTTTAGATTTATTTTCTGGCCCTCTGGAAAAATCAAATCTGTTTAAACAACCATCTCCCAATAACATACCTATAACAGCACAATTAAAATCATATTTACTACCTACAATTAAATTACCTTTTTTTGTTCTCTGAACCTTCATAGATTAATCCTCCTATGCTTGGCTGCTGATTGCCCTCGACTTTACGTTAGGGGTTCCAGCAATTAACCTTGTTATCATCTAGTTATTACTAACTAGAGCCGCAAGTGGATTCTTACGGATATCGGCTGCATCCTCAGGCAATCTGTTACTTAATGACCCCTTTCGAGGCGGTAAGTTATTTCTAACTCACTCTTACGGTCTCCCGTAAGTTCAGACTATATCATCACCCTAACACTAGGGGAAGAACGTATAGTCGTTGAGGTTCCTTTTTCAAGTTACCTGCTGATTGTCTCTATCCCTAAGATTTTTACCAATAAGGTACCTAGGGCTTAGCGAGAGTTTCCAGCATATAGTTCTTTTTTCATTAATGTATTGCTACACCAAGCTCCCCAAATTGAGAGATATAAATATCAGTTAGAGTTCTGCCAATTCTTTTAAAACCAACCATCATTTTATTAATAAGCTCTTTAGAAAGATACCCAGCTCCAGTAGAAGCGGGGTTAATCTCGTAAATCGGAGCCGGACGAGATCCTAAAAGTCCTTTACCAGAAAACGAGGACGTAGCCGCGGGCATGATAACCCTCCAACCACCAAATCTGTTACTTATAAACCTTATGTTACCACAAGGCGGATAAAAATTTCTTTTTATCTCTCTATATTTCTATAGAGTTCAGAGCACACCATCTACTCATTATGAGTAGCTACTTGATGCTCGTTGAGAACTAAGGGTATTTTATAATGCATACATTTAGGTAATCTATTTTTAATAGCTCTAACAAATTCTTTATTTCCAGCCATAACACCCATATAAATATAATATTTTATACCTTTAAGATATTTAGCTTCTTTTACAGAAATTGTTCCTCTATGAAATTTTTTTAAAAATTCAGCTAATAAAAATACATCGGTTTTAGTAAAACCTTGAGTACATATCTTAATACTATAACCATTTGAAATTAAGCAACCATCATCACCTATAAGTACAGCTAAGCTATCCATATTAAAATATGTTTCTAAATAATTTATAGGAATAATTTTTTTACCATTTGGATAAAAAATATTCCGTAATTCTGAAAAATATGGATGAGAATTAAGACATATCCTAATAGTATCTGATGTATCTGAGTAATGAATACCTCTTATGTCTTCAAATCTATGATGTTTCACACCTTTAACATTTACAATAGCTGTATCATGAAAAAATGGTTTCAAATTATTAGCTTTCCACATAGCCCAATCAGTTTGTTTTACTGTATGATTAAATTCTAGAACGGCATTCCTTGTATTAAATTTTTTATACACACAACTATCACCTAATAATCCACCAACCAATAAATTTTTTTGATATAAAGAAAACTCAGTTTTTTTTAAATCACTAAAAATATGTTTAGGTTTTTCAAATTTAATATTATGTTTTATTAACGATGCCATAATAGTTTGCACAGAACACCTTAATTCAACAGCTGTTTCAAATATATTCCCTTTAAATGTATTTTCTAACAATTCTTTTTCAATTATCATTATAAATTCCTTATTTCTGCTGATTGCCCTTATCTTTGAAATTTTTACCATTTAGGTACTCAAAGCTTAACAGGGGGTTCCAGCATATTCATAGTTTGCTTAATATGTCACCATATTAAGGAGCGTGTATTGTTCACTCTTCTTCATAATTAGCCAAATCCTTAGCCACCCGTGCAGCACAACGCTGTGGGATATCAACACGAGAGTCTCTCGCGTAAGAAACCTTCCAATCCGCAGAAGCATTAATAGCGAAAGTAGGAATATAAACTTCTTCTCCAATCAAACTGTTACTTTTATAACCTAAATTTCTTTAGGCGGGTTGCTGCGAAGCAACTTCTACATATCTCTATGTAGTTCGGACTATATCTTCACCATTTAAGGTGTTTTACGTATAGTCTCTGAGGAATCCTTAATAAGGTTTCCTGCTGATTGTCCCTATCTTTAAAATTTTTACACTACGGTATTTAAAGCTTAACAGGAGTTCCCAGCATATAGTAAAATTTTAAGAAAGCATCTTTACATACCTTCCACAAAATTCTGAGCCATATAACTAAGCCCAGGTAATACCCAAACTGGACAAATCTATTACTTTATAACCTAAATTTCTTTAGGCGGGTTGCTGCGAAGCAACCTCTGTATGTCTCCATACAGTTTGGACTATATCTTCACAATTAAGTGCCTAACATGTAGTCTCTGAGGAATCCTTAATAAGGTTTCCTGCTGATTGTCTCATCTTTAATATTATTACATGTCAGTAATTAAAGTCTTGAGATGTTCCAGCATTTAGTTAGGTTACGAAACTCCTTACGAAATCTCGAAATCTTCAGCTCAATACCTTCATATATATTCGTTAGATATATATCGTCTTTCGACAGCTCTATGTTTCCATAGAAGTTGAGACCATATCAAAATCCTAATAAATAGGATCTTCCTCATTTCCCACCCACTTGGGGGTACTCGCTTACGCGATGGTCGTTGAACGCTTTTTAAACGCTGCTGATCGCCTATGTATTTTCTCCATTTTTGCATATAAGCAGGAGACAACTTTAAGGGTTTCCAGCAATTAAAGGAATTTTGACGTAGTATTACTACTACGAAACGCAACAATTTACGGGGTAGACCATTAATATACTATGTTTCCATAATACATGGACTCTATCTTCATCTTACGATGTCTTGCGTATTAGTCTCTGAAATATCTTTAATAAATGTTATTAAGATTTTTTAACTCTGCAACTAAATTATATATTTCTTCAGTATAATAACGATTACCTTGTTTTAAATGGATATATTTTTTCATAAGTTGCAGCTGACTTTGTTTAGCTATTAACTTACCATCCAATCGGTCTAATAGAAATAATAATGGTCCAAACTCTTTCACTATTATATTATAATGATACTTAAAAGTGTTTTTTTTAATTTTTTTGCTAAGTTTTCCCCTTACCTTTTCTACATAATACTTAATATTATACTGTTCATATAATTCCTTTATATTATTTAATGCCGTGTGTGATTCAGTGGTTATTTTTAACCACGGTATAATTTTTCTATATGTATAAACTGTATCTTTATATTTAGTATCTCTATGTGTATCACTAAAATATATAGATCCATCACCATCTATAATACCAGCTAACCAAGAAAAAGTTTTATTACGATAACCATCGTCTCTATTATAGTTTAGATTTAATTGTTGAATAATATCAAATAATTCTTTTTGTCTATCTGTATAAGGTGTGTTATTAAATTTCCACCCCTCATCAATTACATATGCTACTCTTTGTTCACAAAATTCTTTTAATAATTCTAACTGCGGGCGTCTAACTATACTTAAATGTGACCATTTATTAACAAAATCAATACATTTACCCAATCTTATTATTTGAAGTCTTTTATGGTCACGCCCCAAAGTAGCTTTTTCCAAACTAACATGATGATTTATATCGTTCAATTTCAAAAATTCTGAACACGTATCAACTAAAATAAATCTTGTATTAACAAAATTAATTCTAGGTCTCAAATTCAATTTGCCTTTATATGTATTTTTAGTTAGATACACACCAAAATCACTATCTATCAACCCAGCAAAATAATTATCATTTATTAAAGTTATTTGCTGATTGTCCATATATCCTCCTTATTTTTGCGTATCAGCAAAGGACGGCTTTAAGAGTTTCCAGCATATAGCAAGATTTAAACAGACCGTACATCTCCCATAGATGTCATTAAGCCTGTGCACCAGGAGGTAAAACCTCCGTAGTAAACAACTGTCTCATAATAGATTCCAATTCAAGTTTCTGCAAAATTGGAGTTGTCAAAGCAGCAGCAAATGCCCTAAAAGCAAGTTGGCCTTCAGGGGTTTGCTCTGCAGTAGCTTTAAAAAGGTCCTGCATTTCTTTTAGTTCCATGTTAACAACTCCTTAAAAAATTTAGTTAGGAAGCACAATTAATGTGCCTTAATCCCAAAATCAAAAAAAAATTAATTATATCAAAAGTTTAATTCTAATTGGGTAAAGCGTAGTATTATCTATATTAGCAACACACTTGGCTGTACTAGCACCTTTAATAACTGTAGCAACTTGAACAGTAGAACAACGATCACCAGTAGCAACATCTCCACTATTACCAGCAGTACCGTCAGCCTCAGCAGTGCTTTCAGTAACTTTTCCTTCGTCTGCAGCAGCATATAAAGCAGCTCCAGGTAACATACCTGTAGTTACTGTACTCACAGAACCATCATACGTCTTAGTACAAGTATAATGCACTGTATCCCAAATACCTAAATGAGCAATACCTAATGGAGCAGCTTTAGTGCCTTTAATAGTTCCGTTTGTATTATAATCAGGCTGTGCAATAACATCACTAGATCCTAAATCTCCAGGCATACTAAATCCAGTGGGATGAACTTGATGATATCCAGTTTTTACCTTCTGCATAGCAAAACCAAATGGTGTATAGGCTGATGCATTATAGGCCATTTTAAAAACTACTGGTTCTTGATTAGTGGCTGTAGAATCTAAATATACAACAGCTCCAGCATAACAAACCACACCACCAACACCAGCAGTACTCGTAGCCGTCTGAGCACCATATACACAAAATTGATTTTCTACGACAGGATGTCTTGGAATAAACATAATCCTTTATCCTCCTTAATTATTCTTTCTTCTTCTTATTAATACGTGCCGCCATGGTTTCACCAAGTACTTTATACTTAGTAACAATATTATCAGAAAAATCAGTTTCTAAGTTTAAAGCAGCAGCCATCTTTTTATCAGCAGTAACATCGACTGGAGGTGGAGAAATAGAAGTATTTTCTCCATTATTAACGCCCAATATATTATTACTTGCGTCTCCAGAATTCAAAGGCACAACAGTTTTCTCTAATTCTTTTACAATGGCTTGTCTAATAGCTACAAGTTCATTCTTATAAGCATTAAATTCATCGTCGGCCATTTCTCTAATCTTAGCCACCTGAACAACTTTATCAGAATAAACCACTTTAGCCGCAATAAGTTCTGACATACGAATTTCAGCAACTTTATCTTTTCTCATTCCATCTATAATCTTATCAGATTCCACTAATTTAGTATTAATTATTCCGACTTCATTCTTAGCTGCCTCAAGCTTAGAAGTAAGATCTAAAATAATATTATCTAAATCAGAAATCTTCAAAGACGCTACTTCTAATTCAGAGTTTTTTGCCTCTAAAACAGAAGTTAATTCTTCGATAGTTTCAGCTGATTTTATAAGAGCCTTCTCGGTTTTTCCTATCTTATCAGCTTCCTCTCTCTGAGAAAAGATTTCAGCCACTAAAGCTTCAATATCTTTCTTCAGTTTTTCATCCATTAAATAATACCTCCATAATTTTTTTAAAAATACTATCCAACCCAAACAAATTTAAAACAACCTTCGCCATGAAATTATAAAAAATAAAATAACAACAAAAAATTAAGGTAAAGCTTGTGTTGCGCCAGTATTTCCTCTACAGGAAATAGTGGATACATTAGGATCAACACCAACCATAACCATAACATCAAAATTAAAATTAGCACCTGCTGTAGACCCAATCTTCAATTTAATTACATTATTAACCGTGTCTTTATCAATCCAGTAATTAACAGTACTAAGATCTGATAAACAAGTAGCTACAACATTACAATAAGAAGCTGCTGACATACCATGAAACCTAACACCACTAACGATGGTAATCTCATCAGTTCCAGACGCAACAGTTACGGTCTCACTCCAAAGAAATGGATAAGCATGATTATTACCCATATTTCTATAAACTAATTTGAGTAAATCATCTCCATTAATTCTACAGATCTTTGGTGTGCTTTTTAAAAGCCCTTGCTGACCAATATTAATCTGTGGCATAATTTATTTCCTCCTATTACGATCTAGTTTTTACTGCCTCGTAAAAAGCAGTCTTTAATTCAAAGGTATATTTATTTTATCTAACGCCGCCTCAAGCTCAGATAATAAATATTCTATTTTATTATTTTTATTATATTTATTAAATAATTTATTTGCTTTATTATTAACAACCTCTTTTACTTTATTCCTTAAACAATCTGGATCTGTTGTGTCCCTCGAAAAAGAAGAACAAAGAACATTATACAATGTGCACCAATTCTCATGGACAATTTGGGTATTGGGGCCTACTGTTTGTTCCGAAAAAATTTTTTTCTTAAAACTTACACAAATACCAACAGAATCATCGTATTCTAATTCTGAATCCTCACTATTAGTACTTGTAATTACAATATTATTATTCTCTATACTATCAGAGGTTACTTTATTATTATCAAGAATTGGATTATTAACTGAATTAAATTCTTTTTCCAACTTATCATAATCTAATACTATAATATCTTTAATAGCCTCTTTTTCATCATCTTTTTTATTAGCTGTTTCTAAAATAACCGATGGTGGATTGGCAGGATTCTTAACAATACCACAACCAGAAAATATAATATTTCTTAATACTCTCTCCACAGCTCCACTAGTTTTTTCTTTGCCCTCTTTTAAAATTTTAACCAATTTACCAAAAAGTCTATCATCATGAGCAAGCCCGAGCACTTCGGCTTCTTTTCTGGTTAATATTACATCCCCTATTTTAATATCATAATCCCCATAATAACATTCCATAGAAACTTTCCATTCATTATTAGCCATTTCTTTCGCTAAACCAGGAAATCTATTTTTATAAACTACCCCAGCAATTATAATATGCATATTTTTTAATTCTGAATTTAAATCAGATTCCTCTTTTTCTTTTAACAAAAGTACATCTAATTTATTACCAGCAGAATCTATGAAAACACTATCATAAATATGACCTATAATTTCTCCTTCTTTATGCTCTACATCTAAAGCTTTACTTACGACAGTATCGGCTGCTTTTATCAGTTCTGAAGGTAAAAAATGAGCCATATTTAAATTTGTACCTGTGGATACAAAAACAGCAGAAAAATACAATAAATCTGGCTGTTTTTCATTAACATTTGGAAGATTTATAGCAGCCGCAACAGCTTTTTTTAAATTATCAGTCTCTTCTTCTATTTTAATATCTGCCTCTAGAAAAAACTTTCTAGTATCATTCATAATTATTACCCCCATATCTAATAAAACATAATGTCGTTTTTTTTAAAATACATATTGTTTATATCTTACCTAATTTTTTGCATCTATATCCTTTGTGATGCGTCCTAAAACCATTTGCAACCAGCCACATTCCCCGATCACTTATATTATGCTGCCTACAAAAATTACTTAAATTCTTTATAATACTTTCTTCTCCAGATGGAAAAGTTATTTTCCAATAAAGACTTTTAGCCAACGCTACATTATCTATATGTATTTTCGACTTCTTTACGCCACTTCTCATCATCGAAAATTTTTTTCTATGATCCATACTTAATTTTTTACCAGTTTTTGAAATTGATATCTTTCTTTTTGTTTCTTCTGATTGCCTTCTATTTAAACTTCCTTCTCCACCTAATGTTAAATTGTAGCCATTAGGGACCATAGAATTATATTGTTTTATATAATGAAACTCCATTTCATCTAGTTCTTCTTTAAATTCACAATTTTCCAAAATTTCCCAATCAAAAGAACCTATACCATACTTATTCAGAGCTTTATGAAAATAAATATTACTATTTAATTTAGCACAGCTTATATGTTTAATTTTTCTTTTTTCTAAACTACCAGTAGTTTGTCCAATATAAATTTTATTATTTATCAAATTAGTAACTTTATATATTATACCAAAGTCACTCATCGTTTTCAGTATTATCTAATTCTATATCGTCAGATTCTAAAGATGCTACTTTTTGATCAGTAGTTTTTTGTGGATTAGTAGTCTTTTTTAATTTAGTTTGATTTTTTTTAGTAGGTGTTTGTGGTTGTTTAGTTTTTGCTGGTTTGCCTTTAGGCCTACCATCAGATGGCGCTCCAATAGGACCACCTTGAGTTGGTTGTGTTTTAGCTTTTTGCCATGGAGATCCTATTATTCCAAATATACCAGATTTTACAAGCGGAAATTCTTTTTCCATAGTAGACAACTCAGTAGAATAGTCAAATCCTAATTCTTCCAACGCAGTTCTATAACTTAGCATTCTTCTATCCACTAATTGAGATAATATACCCATATACATTATAGTATCTCTAAGTACACTATCATCCCATCTAATCTTAGGAAATCTATCAAATTTCATAGCTTCGGCTATTTGTCTATATTCATTATATATCCAACGAGTTACTTGATTTCTAGCATAGGATATTTCTTCTTGCAAACCTTTTATTAAGAGCTGAGCTGTAGCAACACTTAAATCAGATGCCCCATCTATTAAAGCTCTAGAAATAGCTAGACCGCCTGTTAAATCTTCATTCACTTGTTTATACTTTTCTTGCCCTAAAATAGTACCTATTTCTGGAGATACTATCTTTTCAACCTTAAGAGTATGATTCCATATCACGTCGAACGATTTTCCAGGCGTATTAAATAATTCTGCCACCGCTGATAATTCAGTCTGAGAAGTAACTGGATATTCATCATTTCCTATAGTTATCTTTAATATATAATTTGTTATACCATCTAAAGTACTAATATCTGCATCTTTTAAACTTTTTTTATATTCTAATGAATCAAATATTCTAAAAATTCTAGGTTTAGCATATCTTTCATAAGGCATCTTTTTATATGTTATAAATCCTACCAACCTAGAATCTAATATATAATCTTTTCCTTCTTTTATAGCAGCCCTAAAATCAGCAGGCAACAATTTTATTAAATCCTTTTCTTCAATAGTTAAATCTCCTGGTTTTTTAGAAATCAGTTTTTTTAATTCATCGGGTGGTTTTAAAGATACATTAACTTTATCAAAAAGTAAATTTCCTTCTATATTAACAAGCAGTGGATTTAATACAGTGTAAGCAGCTGGTAAGCTATTTTTAGACCATATTTTTTTCTTAGCTGCCAAATCACTACTTACTTTATCAACTTTTTTAATTTTTTTTCCAGGAATTGGAGAAATATAAGAAACTCTAGGTTGATAATTAGCTAAAACCTTATATGTAGTTACATGTCCAGTTTTAAAAAAATCTAAAAAGATCCATTCTAATATTTCTAAAAATTTAACATCAAAAGCCCACATATCAAAAAAATAACGAATATCATCATCATCTATATCATTCTCAAAACCTTTACATGCTAAATTACTTAATAAATTAATAGTAGAACCTACCAGAGGATCTGTATAATAATAAGTAATAGCTGCTTTAAAAACATCACTAGCTGCCATAGACATAGGATCTTTTTTTGCTAAATCCAAAAAAGTTCTATCTAATGTAGTTCTAGTTATTACCGACGCACTAGCTGATCTTGTTTTTGGTATTACTCCCCCTTTTTCTAAAAAAGCCAATGTTTTGGCTTTTGGCTCCAGATAAAAAACAGAAGTTCCCTTGTCTTTATCTATTTCCAAAGCTTTTAATCCCAACTCAGGATATTTTTTTTTTAAATCAGCTGTTATATCATTAATTTTTTTACTAGTCATTATAAAAAACCTCTTATATTAATATACTTCCTGCATCTCCTGAAACTGTTGTGGGATCAGATGTAGTTAAAATGTATTTTTGGTAATCTTTTTTACCAATTAATTCGTCTGGAGAAGCATAAGGCAAAGGGCCACTTCTATGTCTAGTATAATCCATTTGCCAACAATTAGTACCAGATAAAGGAGTTTCTATAGGATTCCACCAATTTGTTGCTATAAAATCTATATCTCCACTCATTTATATCCTCCTCAGATGTTACAAAAATCAAATTATTTATAATACTTTAAAAATATATCTAATAAACAAAAGGTTAGTTAATTATTTAATTCTTCTTTTACCTTTTAATATTGCAGCAGATGTATCAGATGATGCTGTAAAATATGATTTATTATCTTTAGAAATAGAAGTCAATAAATTCCAAGTTGCGTTTGGGGAATGCTCTCTCACAAAACCTGAATCATTGTGTAATATTGGAGCAGCTTCTTCCTCCAACTCTTTGGATACCAACCTAGCACCATGAGCAGCTAATATTAAAGCTGAATATAAATCTTTATTTTGTCCTTTTTTTGGAGTATCAAAATGCAAAGCACCACCTTGTGTTTGAGTAACTACTATGTTTAACA
>Ga0210049_1005641_pt1 | contig 10639 bp, 13 predicted proteins | sample CryGeyCG2014_300_2_FD_183964 | JGI IMG/M metagenome (GOLD analysis project Ga0210049, IMG submission 183964) | Groundwater microbial communities from aquifer - Crystal Geyser CG06_land_8/20/14_3.00 (SPAdes) (version 2) | ecosystem: Environmental > Aquatic > Deep subsurface > Groundwater | place...
CGATCCTCTTGGACAAACTGAAACTCCGCCTTCCCAGACAACTGGCGATGCATAAAATGTAGTGAAGAAAATGAACCCCCGATCCCATAACCACGGGCTTTTTGACCGGCTTACTGCGGAAGTCGGGTTAATGCAACTGATTTGCCAGCAGTTTGCCCCCCGAAGCGGGCGTTGGCGGCACTTCAAGCCCAGACAAAATCCTTAAAGCGGAAGATGGGGCTAACCGGAGGAGTGGAAAGCCCCTCTTGTCCGGCAGTTGTAGCGCGAACCTAACCTTCCCCCGGAACAAGTCCGGGGGGATTGAAGAAGAGGTTGCGCGGCGTCCGGGTTGTAGCGCGAACCTAACCTTCCCCCGGAACAAGTCCGGGGGGATTGCCATTACCGAATCAAACTGTCAAATAGCATAACCCCCCACTACCTTTTCGGGAACTATGGGACAGTATTTTTGACCACCTACTTACGCGCGAGGATGCGCTTTCAGATAGGCGTCCCGCAAGGTGCTTCGGGACACATGCGTGTAGATTTGGGTTGTGGAAATGCTGGCATGTCCGAGCATCTCCTGTATCGACCGGAGGTCCGCGCCGCGCTCAAGAAGATGTGTGGCAAAGGAATGCCTCAGCGTGTGCGGGCTTACCGGTTTCCGGATTCCCGCGCGGCGCGCGTGGTCCTTGATCTGCTTCCAGAACACCTCGCGCGAGAAGCGGTTCCCGCGATTGCTGAGGAACAACGAAAGAGGTTGTTTGCCACGATCCAGTTTCGGGCGCGCAAAACTCAGATAGTCTTTCACCGCCCGGATTGCGGACGCGCCGATCGGCACAATACGCTCCTTTGACCCCTTTCCAAAGCAACGAACAAACCCAATGTCGAGGTTGACGTCATCGATCGTCAGACCCATCAGCTCGGACACGCGCATGCCGGACGCGTACATCAGTTCCAGCATGGCACGGTCGCGCACCCCCGCCGATTCCCCGGATGGAGGCGCTTCCAGCAGTTGGTCAACCTCCTCAACGGTCAACACTCTCGGCAACGCCGGGCGGACCCGCAGTGATTCCAGATTCTCCGTGGGATTGTAAGGGGTCAGCCGCTCTCGATGCGTAAACCGATGAAACATGGCGATGGCTGACCGCTTCCGCGCAATGCTGCGGGGGGTCAGCAGTTGCGTCCGCAGGTGGGAGAGGTATTGCAGGATCAAATCCTCGTTAATTTGTGGCACGTCCGCCACCTTGTGTCCCGCGAGGAATGCAAAGTACTGCCTCAGATCCGACTGGTACGCCGACAGCGTATTCGCGGCAAGACCGCGTTCGATGCGCAGGTAATCAAAGAATGCTTCGGAGGCGGCCCTAAAAGCGGGATGCAGAACCGCAACGTCCTGAGACTCCGAATCCCCGGAATCAGGTCTGCCCGTGCCGGAGACCTCGCTACTGTTGATGCGCTGTGTTTCGTCGTTCATTGGAGACTGCGATGAATGGTGTGTTTGTCGTTATGCGATCGGGGCGAGCGGCGGTGGTCATCTCTGCTTCTCAGCTTCACCCGTCATCGGCACGAACAATACGGGAATGGTGGACTCTCGTACCAACTTTCCCTCCTTCTTGCTGATGACATAGAGAACTTGATGGTAGTCTGGCCCGACGGGAATGACCAGGCGCCCCCCCTCCTTCAGTTGCTCCGCCAAGGGTTCGGGAACCTCCGCAGGTGCGCAGGTGACGATGATGCAATCGAATGGAGCGTGCTCCTTCCAACCCTTGTACCCGTCTCCTTCCCTGACATGGACGTTACTGTATCCCTGTCTCTGCAACGTGCGTTGGGCGCGGTCGGCCAGGCTATGGACGATCTCGATCGTGTAAATGTCCTTTGCCAACTCTGCCAGAATCGCTGCCTGGTAGCCGGACCCTGTGCCGATCTCCAGAACCTTGTCGTCCGGCTTCAACTGCAACTGCTCGGACATGAAGGCCACGATGTAGGGTTGCGAAATCGTCTGCCCCTCACCAATTGGGAGCGGGCGGTCGCCGTACGCGCTGTCCTGCAGTCCTTCGGGGACGAATTCGTGCCGCGGCACTTTCTCCATCGCCGACAGCACTCTCTCATCCTTGATCCCTCTGTCACGGATTTGACGCTCAACCATGTCCAGCCGCGCCTGCAGGAACCGGTCATCGGCGCCCTCCGGACTCCTCGAGTTCGCGTTCCCCCCGTTGTCCCGAGCAGAACAGCCGCCGGACACCGTCAGAAAACCCAATGACAGAACCGAAGACAGCACCAGAGGAGTCGCTCGTTTCATGTCGGTCATCACATGTCGATGGGACAATTCAGCAAGTAGATTATAGTCAGCGCTGGGAGGAGTGTCAAACCCGGTGGCGCGATAGCCTGGTCTCGGAACTTGTCTCAGCGACTGAGGAGAGATATATTGTTGTGTGCCGTTCATCGCAGAATCCACATGACTTGGCAGGAGACCAACCAACGGGAATGCGCTGCCATGCAAAGTCTCCTTTTGCACCGCTTCAGGGCGCGGAGTGAGACGCGCATCCTTCAGTCCCTCCGCAACTCGACCGTCCCTCCGAGTGTGAGTGTCATCATCGCCGAACGGAACGAGTGGGGACGCTTGCCTTTGCTCGTTCCCGGGTACGACGTACAACCCGCCACGACGGTTGACCGCTCCGCGTCGAGAGGGGTGCGCTGATACCAGAACGTCTGTCCCGTCTTGGAGCACAGAAGCACCGCTGGGTCGTCGAGATACCTGCCCGCGTGGAGTTGCTCAAGTTTCACCGGCAGCGCTCCGCAGTCCTCCACGTACATCCGCATCGCCAGGTCGATCTGCCGCAGGTTCGATTCGCAGATGGCAATGTTGGATCGATCATTTGCCAGCGGCACCATCGGCAGGAGAACCGCGTTCATGATGGCGATGATGGCGATGACGACGAGAAGCTCGATCAGCGTAAACCCACATGGACGTTTCATGTTCCATCAGCCCTTTCCCGATTTCAGAGGAGATGGCGGGGGAGGTGAAGGTTCTGCGGGCGGAGCGCCCGGAGGAGTTCCTTCTGCTTCTGGTGCAGTCCCGCGAGGTCTCGCCGACCTCCCGGTGGTGTCTGGCACCTGCGGTGGTGGCGGAGGGCGCTTCGGCAGTGGGGGCGACTTCCCCTCAAGCCCCAGGCGGAACTGGTTGTCCGTGGTCCGCAACCACTTCACATGTCCGTCGAGGAACAGAACATTAATTCCTTCGCTATGAATGAGTATGTTTTCCGGGTCATGCGCCAGGATTTGGCGTGAGGAGTCATCGTGCGCGTAACCGCCGTGATAAGTGTAGCTATTGACCTTTGCGCTGATGCGGGTAGGACAAATCAGAACCCCGCGTCCCTGCAAATAGGGGGTTAAAGGAGTGAGGTCATTGTCGGTGGGAGGATAGCGCCCGTAGTTGTCTTTTGCGTAAACCTGCAACGCCATGCCAATCTGTCGCAGGTTCGACTGACAGACGCAGGTTCGGCCCTTTTCTCGCGTTCTCAAAAACACCGGAAACAGAAAGGCTGCCAGCGCGGTGATGAAAACCGTGGTAATCAGCAGGTCCATCAGCACAAAGCCGCGTGTGCGACTCATTGGCCGTCCACCCCCTCCGACACAGGCCACTTGCGCTGATACCATTCTGCGCCGCTGACCCACTTGACCCGACCGCTGAGAAAAAGCACGTTGACGCCGTCGTTGTGCCTGGTGTCCAGAGCGTATGCTCGTTCGTCGGCTTCGGCATCAAACATCAGCCGCGTCGTTCCGGTTGAATCGTTCGTGAATCCGCCCCGATAGCAATAGCCCGTGACGATCAGGCGGCCACTATCCTCCCACGGGTCACGCGCAATCTTGCTGGGGCACACATATACCCAAGTGTTCTTCACGTAGGACATCACGTCTCCGATTTCGTTGTCCCTGGGCGGAAACCGACCCGCGTGATCCTGTGCGTACATGTGCAGGGCCAAACCCATCTGCATCAGGTTGCTGGCGCAGCTTACGGTGCGCGCTTTCTCCCGGGCTTTGGCGAAAACAGGAAACAGGATGGTCGCAAGGATCGCAATGATGCCGATGACGGTTATGCACTCCAACAAGGTGAAGCCCTCGGTCCGGTTGTCACGCGGAATTCTGAAGCGTCTGTCTTTCATCAGATGATCTCCATGTCTTTCGGCGACATTTCCACCCACAGATCGACCGTCGGGCTCTTACCGGCGAAGTGCCCTTCCGCGCGGAGCGTCTGGATCACTGCTCCCCGCGCGTCTGGCACCTTGCCGCTGGAGTGAATCTCAAAACGGTTCCCCACCTGCCTCACCGCGACGCTGAAGGTCCCGTCGCCCAGCGGCACGCCGGTGTCGCCGCGATAGCTCCTCGACTGCCGCAGTTTTGCCAGCGCCCACTCCAGGCCTCCCTCCGCGAGGTGCAGCGCGACGACTCGCGAGTGCTCCCGGCTCATGGCGCTCACCTGCGCGGTGAACAGCGTCATCGCCGCGGTCATCACCGTGCCCATGAAGAAGAGAATGAACATCGCGAACACCAGCGCGCTGCCTCTGAGGGATGAAGGTCCGACGCGTGAAACCCCGTCATCGCGAACCCTGAACCCTGAACCCTGAACCCTCTTACCCATTCCTCATCACCCCCGCGGTGCGGAGCTTGATGTTGACTGGACGACAATGCACTACCTGCCGATGAGCGAGACTCATTTCAACCAGCGGACGTGCGCCGACCGTTCGATGAATTGAGAACGTGACGTTCGAGATTCCTTTCCCCAGCGGTTCAGAGTAGGCCCGCATCCCGCTCGCCGACCGCTGCGATGCGGGGAAGAAGTGGCGGGTCACGTGCTTCATCTCAAGATCGGTCTCATACACAATCCAGGCTCCTCCGTCGCATCCTGCAACGCAACGCGGCGGTAACTCCAGGATCAGGGCGTGGGTTCCCGTCCGCCATTGACGGAATCGTGGCAGCGCACGCCGCGCGCAGCGAACGTCACTGCGGAACTGGTGTGTCAACTCGCGCGACGCGACCAACAGATTCGCCCGCGCGCTCTGTGTCTCCAGGTTCTTGTAGATGACCACATAAATCTGCAACGTTAGTGTCAGCATGACTCCGTAAAGCCCGATGGCGATAATGCACTCAAGGAGCGTGAAGCCAGAATGACGAGTGATGAACGATGAGTGATGAGTGACATGAGACGCGTGACTATTCATGCTTGGTCGGATATGGCAGATTGTCGACGGCTTCCCCATCACCGTTCACCTGCCAAAGTGACCACCCGCGCTTGTCGTTGCGGGCCTCCCGGTTCGCGCCAGCGCAGTTGCAGCGTGACCTCCTTCAGGTCTGGCAGTGCAGCGTTGCGAACCGTTAACGACATCGCCGCGTTCGGGAGTGACCGAAGCTCGGGCGGGAATAGCGGTTTGTTCGTCACCAGTGACGGCGACCGGCCGCGCCGCGCTCGCAGAGACTCAATCTCCAAATCGAGAAGGCAACTCGCGATGGCGCGCTGTTGCGTCGCCCGGTTGGCTTTCATCATCAAAGTTAGTCCCTGGGTGAGGAACACTGTCACCGTGGAGATGACGAACAGCGCCACCAGCGCGGAGATGAGCGTATGCCCGCCCACGCGATTACCTGTTCGCTCTTCTCCCATTGCTCCATGCTCCCATTTGCACATTGGCCTATTCCCAGTCACGATACTTCACGGCTCCCTGTGTCGAGGAGTAATCCAGCGGCTTCCTCAATCGTGCGCGGTCTCCAATGGGATAGCGCAACACCTGATAGGTCGCTGACAGGCGTCGCCAGCAAACCCACCCGATCCACAGAACCACATAAGCCGTCGCCACCGTCAGGCACAACACCGGCAGGAAACGGACGATGAACCCTCGAACCAACAACAGTGTTCCGGGCCATCCCTCGCTCCGTGAAATTGGGGGAAAAGGATCATTCACCACACAAAACCCGAAGGCGGATATGGCGGCCGGGAGCAGCAACAACGCAACGGTCAACCGCTTGTCTGTGAGCAGCCGGTAACGTGGCAACCGAACGGCGGCAAGCAACACCACAAACTGCGCCAGCACAATCGCCCTGACAACCTCAAGATCAAGAAAAGGCTTATCCTTCATCGTTGGCTCCTACTCTCCAACGCCATGTTGGCGGGTTGGCAAACCCGCCCTCCCATCTTCATCCTTCGTCCATGGCCCCGACGCGCTGCAACTCTTCGACTGTGGTGATTTCCTCGTCAACCTTCCGCCGCCCGTCCTCACGCAGAGTCCGTATGCCTGCACTCCGCATGACGGTTTCAGTTTCCTGAGTCGTCGCGCGTCGGAGAATCAGCTCCCGCACTTCGTCGTCAACCGGAAGCCACTGGAAGATCCCGGTGCGACCGCTGTAGCCGGTAAAGCGACATCGCTGGCAACCCGCGGTCGAGCGGCAGTGCGGACAGACTTTGCGGACCAGTCGTTCGGCGAGCACGCCGGTAACGGACGATGCCACCAGATATGGCTCCACACCCATTTCCATCAACCGCGCGAAGACTCCGGCCGCGCTGCGGGTATGAACTGTGCTTAACACCAGGTGGCCGGTCAATCCAGAGCGGATTGCGATTTCCGCGGTTTCGGCGTCCCGGATTTCGCCGATCATGATGACCTCCGGATCCTGCCGCAGGATGGTGCGAAGACATTGGGCAAAGGTCAGTCCGATGGCAGGATTCGTCTGCGTCTGGTGGACGACCTTCAGGTCGTACTCGACCGGGTCCTCAACAGTGACGATATTGTTGAGGTTGCGTTTCGTCTCATGCAGGTACAGCAGAGCGGCGTAGAGGGTGGTCGTCTTGCCACTGTTGCTGGGGCCGGTCATGAGAATCGTGCCTTGCGGTTGGGAGACCGCGTACAGGAATTGCTCCCGCAGTTCATCCGACATGCCAAGCTCGTTGATCCCCAACATCCCGAGCGACGGGTCGAAGATGCGCACCGATACCTTTTCGCCGTGGAGGGTGGGAATCGCCGCGACGCGGAGGTCTACGCTTCGGCCATCCGTTTCGGCGACGATGCGCCCCTCCTGTGGCAAGTCACGCCGGAAGACCGTCAGCTTGGACACCACCTTCAGGCGAGTGACGATGCGTGGGTGCAGTGCGGCTGGCAGTTCCAGGATGTCGAGCAGCGCACCGTCGATGCGAAAACGAATCCGCACGACCTCTTTGAACGGCTCGAAGTGAACGTCGCTGGCGTGGTGGAAGATGCCCTGCAAGAGGACGAGGTCTACCAGATCGACGACCTGCCGTTGGCCGGTGGTCAGGATGGAATCAGCAACCGCCGTGATCTCATTGAAAGAGATGGCGCGCTGAAACGCCGGTTGCTTCAGACGTTCCTGCAGAGCCACCTGCGAGCGAATCAAGTCGGCGGCCCACTCGGCCTCCGTGGTAGGAACGTTGGGAATCAACCAACCCGGAGCCTCATCTGCAAGGGCGATCTGCAAGTCGGACTTCCTCCGTGTCTTTGGGATCGCAGCGACGCCGGTGACACTGGCATAGTCCAGCAGTCCGTGTACCGTTGCCTCGCAGGTGAACAGGCGCTCTTCCGTCCAGGCGACGCCCTCGGGAGCGATGTGCAACTCCGACCGCTTCCAGCGGAAAACATGCGAACCTTCGGAAAGACCGGGCATGGGTCGCCTCATTGCATAAGCGAGCTGAGAATTTGCACGAGAGGGAGGAACATGGCGATAACAATGAAACCCATCGCCCCTCCCAACACCAGGATCAGGGCAGGCTCCAGGATGGAGGTGAGGATCCGTGTCTTGCTCTCCGCCTGCTCGCTGTAATACGCAGCCATTTGCCAGAACGCCTCGGAGACGTTGCCGGAGGATTCTGCCAGTGCCACACGCCAGACCAGCGCTTCCGGGAAAGCCTCCGACTCTTCCAGAGAACGGGAGAGGGTTTCGCCATTCGCGAGTGCGATCCCTGCACCCGCGAAGCCCCGTCGCATCGCCGGATTGCCGCAACTTTGTCCCGCCAGATGCAGCGCGTCGGCGAGAGGCACCGCGTGGCGCGTGAGCAGGCTCATCATGCCGCAACCCCGCGCCACGGCGAGGCGATAGAGTACGTGGTTCATCAGAGGAAGACGGAGTTGCCAGAAATCAAACGACACTCGCCCCGCCCACGTGCGCCGGAAAGCGAGCAATAGAATCAAAAACAGCAGTCCTCCCCAGAACATCAGGAAGAGCATCGGCACGGTAACGCGGCTCAACGCCACCACCAAGGCGGTGGGTCCGGGCAATGTGGTGTGGAAGTCCTCGAAGATTGCCGTGAACCGGGGCACGTTGAACACGAGCATGAAGGTGACAACACCGAGAGCAAAGAAGCTGAGGATTCCCGGATAGATGAACGCCTCCCCCACGCGCCGCGCGGTGGAGTGCATCATCTCCGTGATTTCCGCCAGTTGGGTGAACACCTCGTCCAGCGCGCTGCCCCGCTCACCCGCGTCGAGGAGGGCCAGGTCGGTCTCGGTGAACAGTTCCGGCGACTTGCGCGCCGCGTCGGCGAACGAATCACCCGATTGGATGTTCTCCAGCAGTTTGCGGAGGGCGTGTTTTGCTACGCGGTCATGCGTCTCATGCGCGATCAGTCGCAGGCTCTCCTGCAACGGCATTCCCGACTTGAAGGAATCCGCCAGTTCCCGGAAGACGGTAACCCGATGCGGCTCCCGGACGCGGCAGTGCGCCGGAGTCGGTGCAACCTCACGCCGAACGTGCGTTGCAGTGACACCGGTCTCCTGCGCACGCCGCAGCAGTGCCGGAAGGTTTTCACTCTCCAGCTTCGTGTGCGCCGCGTCCATGGTTCCGGGAATTGTGATGGAGTAGGTGGGCATGGCGAATCGCTGATTGCGGATAGCAGATGGCCTATGGGCAAAATTTAGCCATTGCTGTTACTGCCTCCTTTTACGTGTGTCGCCGTGTCCATCTGCGCGAGGGTTTTGCCGGGGGGATCGGACATCAGCCGCAACAGCTTCTGGTTGTGCAAAAGGATTGTCTTGGCAATCTGGTCGGGGGCAGGTTGTGGCACCCCCTCGTGCTGCCATGAGGCGACAACGCCCCGCGCTGTGTTAGCCACGATCCTTTCAGCGCAGTTCCACACGGTCGGCGTGGTAAAGAAGAACACCACCCAAACGGTTACTGCGGCCGTTGCGTAGCCACAGGCAACTCGGAGCGGAGCAGGAACCGTGACGCACCGCCGCGGGAGATTCGACTTCCTCGGCGCGTGCCGCTGGCGCAGATGGTGAATCAGCCGCCGCTGGGTTTCCACGGAAGGATCGGGAACCGTGAGCGAACGCAGGAGTTGCGCGATGCCTTCCTGGTCAGTCATCGCCATCAACTCCCAACATCGCGCGCAATTGCCGTACCGCGTGATGCACGCGCGACTTGGCCGTGCCCGCCGGGCAGCCGACGACGCCCGCAATTTCCTCGTAGGTGAAGGCATGATAGTGGTGCAGGACGACGGCGACGCGGAGATCGTGACTCAGGCGGCTCAAGGCAAAGCGAACGCGACGCGCCCCCGCCGTCTGTTCCACAGCGTTGCCGATCTCGCCAGCGTCGGCACTTAGTCGGTCGAAACGATACGTGTCAGACGGGAAATCATCGAGAGACAGGTCTCGCTGGCGTGACCGCTTGCGTTCATCTTTGAGGAGGTTGGATGCGATGGTGAAAAGGTAGGTGCTGAACCGCCCCGTGGGCTGGTAACGAACAGCCTGTTCCATGAGGCGGATGAAGGTGTCCTGCACGAGGTCGTCAATAAGTTCCGGCGGCGCGAGCGTGCGCACGAAGAAGCTGTGCAACCGCGGGTGATACCGTGCCACCAGCGCTTCCATCGCGGCAAAGTCTCCTTCACCATACCGCACCATGAGTTGCTCGTCGGTGTTCTCCGCGGCTACCTCGACAGGCAGTGTCCTCCCCATCACACGGGGAAGCGGAAGAACATCGGTCAACCGTGCGCCTCTCATCAGCAGAACCTCCGCGCTCGTATCGATTCCGGATGGAAGTTAAACGAATGTCACGCCCGGATCGTTCACCGATTTTGCGCCATGTCGGGGGAAAAAGCAACCCGATGCTCGCGGGTGAACCACGAAGGTCGATGCGCTCCGTCCTGGCAGTTGACGGGGACATTACGCCGCCGGCGGGATGACTTCACCGCGCACCACTTCGGCTCGCGAGTTTGGGCCGGCGTTGGAGGCGGAAGGCTGATAAGTGAGGATCATTGCCCGTCGGGACTTGTCGGATGTGTTGGGCGGCGAGTAGTGCAGAGTCAGGCAGTGGAAGATCACCGCGCTGCCCGGTTTCGCGGGGGCGTTGACGGCTTTGTCTACGTCGATGGAACCGGCGTCTACCTGAAGCTCTCGACGAATGTGTTTGATGAGTCTAAGTAGGTGGTCAAAAATACTGTCCCATAGTTCCCGAAAAGGTAGTGGGGGGTTATGCTATTTGACAGTTTGATTCGGTAATGGCAATCCCCCCGGACTTGTTCCGGGGGAAGGTTAGGTTCGCGCTACAACCCGGACGCCGCGCAACCTCTTCTTCAATCCCCCCGGACTTGTTCCGGGGGAAGGTTAGGTTCGCGCTACAACCCGGACAAGAGGGGCTTTCCACTCCTCCGGTTAGCGTGGTCCTAACC
>Ga0210049_1005642_pt1 | contig 10637 bp, 14 predicted proteins | sample CryGeyCG2014_300_2_FD_183964 | JGI IMG/M metagenome (GOLD analysis project Ga0210049, IMG submission 183964) | Groundwater microbial communities from aquifer - Crystal Geyser CG06_land_8/20/14_3.00 (SPAdes) (version 2) | ecosystem: Environmental > Aquatic > Deep subsurface > Groundwater | place...
GGGGTATGTGACACTACTATCCCCCGTGAATCAGGCTGCTCTCCTGAAATTTTGCCCTGAAATCACCCCTCAGAGCAGAGGATGAACTACATTTTCCGATCCCAAAAAACATTGGCCAGATTTAGGTATTATGTTTGTTCTGGGACTTCAGGGTAGTCCACGCATGAATGGAAATACAGCCCATCTACTTCCTCATTTTTAGCGGAGACGGAAAAACTTGGCGCGCGTATACACAGTCTGCAAGTGGCCGAAAAGAAGATAACACCCTGCCCATGATCTCCAGGGCTTGCCGGAACTGAGGATTGAGGTCAATGTCCGCAATGTTTGGGAATTTTCCCGTCATGATGCAGGATCCCTCTTTTCCTGTTCAGTCTGCTTCTCCCCTTGCATAAGGAGCGTATCCAGCGGACTCATCGGCGCTTTTGACATATTTCTTAGGACATGGGTATAAATCATGGTAGTTTCGACGTTCTTGTGGCTGAGCAGTTCCTGAACTTCGCGGATATTCACGCCGCCACAGATGCGTTGCAAAACTGTGGCGCAGCGTATGGACGCTGGCGTGCTTCACGATACCGGCCTTCTTCACCGCCTCGGCCACTATTTTTTGAATCGAGCTGGGGCTGATGTGGTGATGGCGCACCTTGCCTGTCCGGGGATCAACGGAAAGCGAAGCGGCAGGAAAGGCATATTGCCATCTCCATTCCTTGAAAAGGGAAAATGAGACAAACTCATTGTGAAAAAAAAAGTTGCCAACAATCGTGTGGACCGGTGATCCCGGTCACACTCAGCGCCGTCGGACGAAAACGAGAAAACAGAAACGTGAAAAAGGGTTTGCATTTGTGTTGCAAATGGGGGACAATAAAGCTATGAAAACTTCAGCCGTCCATGCCCGCATTGAACCACAAACAAAGGAAAAGGCGGAGGAGATCCTTCGGAGCCTTGGCCTTACTCCCACGGAGGCCATCCGCATCTTCTACAAGCAAATATCACTCCGTGGCGGGTTGCCTTTCCCGATTGCGATTCCGAACAAGCTGACGGCCTCGACCCTGGAGAAGAGCCGTCGCGGTGAAGACGTTCAGGAATTTGAGTCGTTAGAGGCAATGTTCAATAGCTGGGAGAAATGAAGAAAGTCTCGCAGACCAAGCAATTCTCCCGGGATGTCCACCGCATGCGGAAACGAGGGAAGGACTTGGAAAAGATGCAAGAAATTGTCAAGCTTCTGGCCGAGGGTACTCCGCTTCCAGCAAATCATAGAAATCATCCACTAATAGGACCGTGGCAGTCGTCACGTGACTGTAATATTGAGGCCGACTGGATACTGATTTACACGGCAGATAAGGATTCGCTCCGCCTTGAACGTACCGGTACACACAGCGACCTTTTCAAGAAATGACATCGTCCAACAATACGCTGCAGCGAATCCGCAAAATACGCGGCTCGCTGAGCTTTATCTTATATTGCTGAAATAAATCTATGAGTTGAATCTTAAAAAATGGAATTATCAGAACTCACGAAAAGACGATGTGAACACGTTAAATCCTGCGAGGAAAATAATGACAGGTCACATCAAATCATTGCGGGTTTGTATTCAGACCCTTCACGTTTTGTTTATGAAATATTACAAAACGCAGATGACGCTGAGGCTTCCAAAGTCCAATTCTCTCTGACCAATGATAAATTAGAAATTACCCACAATGGCAAGAAGGAATTTGATTATCAAGATGTCGAGTCTATTACGACAATCGGTTCATCTACAAAACAGGATGACATTAACGCTATTGGAAAATTTGGCGCAGGATTTAAATCAGTATTTGCAGTTACTAAAACGCCACAAATCCATTCAGGGGAATATCATTTTAAAATTCGAGACTTCATTGTTCCAGAACAATTACCAAGTATTATTAACAATGATGGTAAAACCACCATTATTTTGCCCTTCAATCACAGCAATTTGTCGTGCGATGAGGCTTATCAACAAATAAATAAGAGGTTGGGTTTTTTAGAATCTGAATCTTTATTATTTTTGCGTAATATCAAAGAAATAAAATGGAAAACACAAAGTAATTCCGGGCATTATCTGGCAGGCAAAGATTCAGGCAAAGCTTATATTATATCTCAACAAAATGATGAAGAAAAACAACAACAAGAATACTTGTTATTCAATCGGCCTATAAAGATAGAAGATAAAGGGTTCAAAGATAGAAGATAAAGGGTTCCTCGCTGTTTCATGTGGGTAGCCTGAATTCGAGTTTACCTCCAATGAGGTAGATCATGGTGATCAGGTTTTTCACAGTACGGTATCCTCTTGCCTTGGTTTTGGCTGCTTGGATGAGGCTATTGATTCCCTCAAGGATGCCGTTGTTGATCTTTGACGTGAACCATCTAAGGATGCCATCCCAGTGACGTTTCATGGTGTATGCAGCCTCTTTGATGGGTTCCAGGGGCTATGGGTGGCCCAGAAGTACCACTTCTTCAGGAAGGTCTCCACCTCCTGTAGGGGTTGGTTCCAGAACTCTTGGAAGTTTAAGCGGATGTGGTAGGCACGGGCCGTTTTCAGATTCAGCTTCTTGACCTGGAGAGTCTCCAGGGTTGTTGCCTGATTCTCCTTGAGCAGAAAAATCGGCTCCCTGACGTGATTCATGAACATAGTGATTCAAAACCCGCCAGAGTCGGGTGTCATGCTCTTTGACAATATCGGCAATGGAATTTACCGGCATCGCCTTGGCCATCATCATAATGAGCGCCTCAAACAACAACGTAAAACCGCTCCCCAAACGGGCCCAGGGGACCTCTACCGTCTTGACTCCACAATCCCCGCAATTCACACGGGGAACACGGGCTGCCAGATAGGCCTCGTGCTGGAAGAAGTTCAAGTGCCGCTCCGTGTCGTATGCACTGCATCCCTCTCTGCCGCAACTGGGACAGGCAAACAAACTGCCCCGGGGAAAATCAATCTCAACGTCCAGACGACGTTTATCCAAATCAAACTCACACGACACCATAAGCCATGGCGATGTCAAACCCAATGCCAACTGAAATAGTTCCGTATCTCTCATAGTAATCCGTCCCGTCTTAACCTCCTTCATCCCATGATGACGGATCTCTATCATATTTCAAGCCGGGTTACCCATACATTTTAGCGAGGAGCCAAAATAGTTGACGATGTCTCTGAAAAAGTGGGGAAAATGATTGAGCCCATCCTTTTGATAATTTTAGGCCTTCTGATGGGACTCATCGTCGCAGGCGTGTTGCTGCCCATGTATGATGTTTTTTCAAACTTAGGAAAGGCCTGATTGAGCATGGATTACCTGGAATTTTTTAATCTTGGCGAAGATCCCTTCGGACTCACACCGGATTCTTCTTACTTTTATCCCTCCAAAATGCACAATGAGGTCCTGGCTTCACTGGATTACGCGGTAGAACAGAAAGAGGGGTTTTCCCTGATCATCGGCGAGCCTGGAACGGGAAAAACAACCATCCTCAAGATATTGATAGAACGGTGGAAAGAAAAAGCCGAAATCGCCCTTGTTATGACTCCCAGACTGTCTCCCGAGGAATTACTGCAGGCCGTTCTGGATGACTTAAGTATTCACCTGCAAACGACAAATAAAAACGAAATGATCAAAACCTTCAGGGATTTTCTCATAGATCGTTCACTGGCAGGCAAAAGGGTAATTATCGTTATTGATGAAGCTCAGAACCTCTCAGATGACTCTCTTGAAGAACTGAGATTGCTCTCAAATTTAGAGACGGAAAAGGAAAAACTTCTCCAGATAATCCTTGTCGGTCAGCCTGAAATCCAGAGGAGGCTGAGTTCCGATGGCTTAAGACAACTGGATCAAAGGATCACGATCAGAGCGACATTGAGGCCTTTAACACAGGTGGAAACGTCTGATTATATCACTTTCAGGTTGATCAAGGCGGGTAAAGGTTCTGCCATATTTGATGAAAAGGCGAAAAAATCAATATATAAACTCTCGAGCGGTGTGCCAAGATTGATTAACCTCATCACATCAAGATCCATGATGGTGGCTTACCTCGGCACAAGCCACCAGATCAGCAGGAGACACGTCCTGGATGCCGTAAAGCACGCCACACAATCTCAGCCAAAAACGATCCCATGGCAAAGGCTTATTGGTTATGGAACTGTTGTCCTCCTGTTGTTTTCCTTGATTACTATCACTGTTATCAATTACAACACACCCGATGTCACCGATAATCCGGTGGTTGTAAGACCAACCGCTTCTGCGGAACAACTAAGAAAGGCAACCGTGGCCGTTTTTGCCGCTCGACTGAGGGAAAGGCCGTCATTACAGGCAGAAATAACAGGTCGCGCTTTGAAGGGCGAGAGTTTTGAAGTTATTGATGAATGGACAGAACTGAGTGGGAACAAGTGGTGTAAAGTAAAAATCGCCGATGGGCGGGAGTGCTGGATCGCATCTCATATCGTCAGGATCAATTCACCTCGTTAGCTGCAACAATCGTTCGTTAGCAAAATTCCAGGCTTGAGAGCCTGCGTTATCGAAAGACATGGCCGTTTTATAGAAACTGACGGCATCCGCCGTTCGTCCCTGTTTTTCCGCAATCCGGGCAAGACCCATGTGCCCCTCAACCTCTCCTGTCTCAGAAAGACTGACAAAATATTTACCGGCTTTATCAAGGGCGCCCATCTTTTCGTATATAAGCCCGAGATTTAACAGAATGACTCGATTCTTCGGCTCCATGGACAGGGCTTTTAAGAGATAACCTTCACTTTCATGATACTTGCCAAGCTGGCCGTATGCAGCACCCAGATTTGTGAGAGAAGGGGTATAGTCTCTCCTTAAGCTGAGAGCCCTTTTCGCATATTCTATTGCCTCCTCATACGAACCCAGGCGGATCAGAGTACAGGAGATATTATTCATGACCACGTAATTGTCAGGTTCAATGACTATGACCTTCTTGTAATTCGAAAGCGCCAGGTGGTAATTCTTTTCCATCTCAAAGGTTCTTGCCATGTAAAGATACAGATCCTTATCCTGTATTGCATCCTGTTCAGAACTTTTCGTAACCGATTTTTCGCGGGTAGGACGGACAGGTTTGGACTTCGGCTTCCGCTCAACAGCAGTATATACAGCTTGCGGACCAGCAGGGGACTGTGCTGGTTGTGCAACTTCTGACCGGGACTGCGGTGGCAGAGGAACTGCAAGCTGGCGGATGTGTTGAACTTCTGGCGTTGTGTGTTCTGTTATCCGTGAAACCGTGCGCGGTGTGAGAAATGACTCCCAGAGGGAAATGGCGCCGAATCCTAAAACAACTCCAAATAAGACAATAACGGGAATCAACAGCCTTTTTCCGGCCTTTCTCCTCGCCGTCTCTTCCAGTACAGAATCCCTGAGGATAGGGGGGATATCCCTTTTGGGGTCTGGCTGCCTGACTCTGGAAAGCAAATCTGTTATGAGACTCATGGCATACCGTTTATGTCAGAACTATCCTTGGCGTGGACTCTAAAGTATAGGGATTGGCCTGTATTTTCTGTTTCCCGATGCGTCCCTTTGTTTTTCGCTATTTTTTTATTTCGCGCTTTTTCTTTCTCGATTTCACGAAAAATTTTCCATGAATAGTCCACCCGCTTGCCCTTGTTGCACGCGTTATAACATCCAACAGCCTCCCAGGAATATCCATGCCTGTCAATACACTGCCTCAGTATTCTCGCCCCGATCATTACGTTGTAGCAGGGATCAGACATAAGTTCATTTCTGTCAATCTGGAATGTCTCGATCCAGTTAGAGTTGATCTGCATCAAGCCTAGATCGGCAGAACCGTTTTTGTTCATGTTTACAGCGCTTGAATCCAGACCCGATTCCGCACGGGCAACCGATTTAAGAAGAACCGGACTGATACCGTACATATTTCCCGCTTCCTCAAAGCAAAAAGCCCCTACTGAAAACGGCATAAACAGTAAAAAAAGACAAACCGCCATGCACAGCATAATCGCCGGCTTTTTTATCATCTTCAACAGAAAATCCCTCACGATGCCTCATTCAACTGGACGGTTCAAACCCACTGAGAATACCGTGAATTGTAATTGCAAAATACTTTCATTTCAAGTAATTATTAAAAAGGGTGTAAAATCTCTTGATAATTTATATTTTTGCCTTATAATAGGTAGCTATTCAGCCATGACAGGCGAGACGCCTGTCCTACTTGTTGTATAACCACCTACGACGTAGGACAGCCGTCTCGGCTGTCTAGAATACAGGGCTTTAGATCAAGGCTGAATAGTTACTATAATAGATAATAAAATCGTAACTATTCAGGCACAAAGAGACAAAGGCACATAGACACAAAGTTGTAGGAATATGATCGGAATGCAGGACACAACCTGTCCAAATACCGCTTTGTAAACATCTTATAGGAACTTAAGCAACTCATTCTCTTCAGATCTCTCGACTTTGTGCCTTTGGTGCTCTCAAGCCTTTGTGCCTACCTGAGTAGTTACATAAAATCAATGATAAAAAGGAGGTAAAAATGTTGAAATTTGCGAAGACAAAAGGAGAGAAGGGGTTTACCCTCGTGGAGCTGGCTATCGTTCTGGTGATTATCGGAATCCTCATTGCGGGGATTTTAAAGGACAGGAACTCATCACCAATGCGAAGATTAAGAGAGCATTCAATGCCCAGAAGGAAATCGCTGCGGCCACTTACACGTACTATGATCGATATGGGTTTTACCCTGGTGATGACCCTCAGGCGACTACGAAATTCACAAACCCTGCCGTTACTAACGGTAATGGAAATGCTCTGATTGCTGTCGGGGCGGCGAGCACGGCGCCAAACTTCACCTGCACAGTAACGGGAACAGAGCAATGCGATCTCTGGTCTGAAGTGAGGCAAGCGGGTATTATCAGCGGGAGCGGATTTACGAACCCCACCCATCCATATGGCGGAGCCATTGCCGTTAGCTATTACCAGATGCCTGCCATTGGAGCAGGTTCCGTTGTCCAGTTGGCTCACTGGATCCACCTGCAGAACATCCCGTATGATATTTGCCAGATTCTTGACCGACAATACGACGATGGAGCCGCCGGTAGGGGCACGATACGATCGGAGGCCGGCGATTACATGACGGCGACGACAGGCGTATTCACGATCGGCTTCAAGCTGTAAATTGAAACTCATAAAAAGACAGCAACTAACAACATTACAGAACTGCGGGTTCAAGTCTATCCATTTAAATTAGTTCTGACCTGACAGATAAGGGGAGGTACGTGCCTCCCCTTACTTCAATACCCCTCACACTTGTTGCCGTTTCTCTACGGCTCGATATTTTTTTGACTTTATCGTTCCCGGAGGCTAAAATAACAACCAATACAACCAAGGTCGGGGCGCTGCTGATGTCTGACAAGTTTTACCAAATCCATGCCGTTGCCAAAGCGTATAATCTGTCCCTGATCTATCTCTTCGGCTCCCAGGCCGCGACTGGAAATCAATATCTTAAAGGGATCGAAGTCACTCCCGATGATGCGTCCGATCTCGATATCGCCGTGGCCTTCCAGAATCCTCCCCTGTCGCCTATGGAAACATACGGAAATCTTTACCGAGATCTGGGAAAGATATTCGATCCCTTTGACATTGATCTGATTTTTGCACACGAAGTTAATATCCTGCTGCAGTATGAAATCGTCAAGGGGGTGCGGATCTATGAAGCCGATGAATTCCTTGCGGATCAATTTGAAGAGAGAATCATGAAGCTGGCGGGAGACCTGATCGTTAAAAAACGGATGATGGATCGTGAGATCATGGAGGCCATTGAAGATGGTTATTTCCAGTTTGAATATACCCCGCATCCTTGATCTTGTCTGTCTGATAGAGAGCTATCTTTCAGAATTGCGCTCCTTTGCCTCTATGACAAAGGAAGTGTTTTTGTCTGATAAGAAAAATCCTCCCTTTGTTGAGAGTTATTTACGGCGATCCCTGGAAGCCGTATTTGATATCGGAAGGCATATCCTGGCCAAGACCTATGGTTCCAGGGGAATTGAATACAAAGTGATCGCCAGGGAACTTGGAGAAAAAGGCATCATTACCGGGGAGCTTGCCGATTTACTTGTAAAAATGGCCGGTTACAGAAACCGCATGGTCCATTTTTACAGAGAAGTCACACCTGATGAGATTCATGATATCGTTACCCATAATCTCCCGGATTTTGATCGTTTTATTCGTGAGATCGTCTTATTTATCAAGGAGTACGAGGCAAAGAAAACTTCGTGAAGCTTTTAAAGCCTAAGCAATTTCCTATGAATAAGATATTCCGAGAGAAAAAAGGCTTTACACTTGTTGAACTGGCCATTGTTCTTGTGATAATCGGATTGATAACGGGAGCGGCTGTTACACTCTGGCGATCTACTATTGACAGCACAAGATTATCCACCACAAAAACCAACCTGGATAACATCAAAAACTCCGTCATAAATTTTGCCATTGCCAATGGCAGGCTTCCCTGTCCGGACACCATTTTGCCGCCGAACAATCAAGGTGATGCGAACCCAGCCGTTCCTCCCCCTCCTCCTCCACCGACCCCACCCTTTAATTGTAATTGTACCAGCACTTGTGCAACACCGCCGTGTTATGTGCCTTTTAAGACCCTCCAACTCCAGTTGCCTGGAGGCAGGGATTCTTTTGGTAATGTTTTCCGGTATGACGTCAGTCACGAGACCACAGCGGGTACGGGATTGACCAACACAACCCAGGATACGTTCTGCGGCGTTTTATTTGAATATATGTCTCACGGAACTGATACGGGTGTTCTGCGGGAGCCCTGTGTTACGAACCCAAACGATGCGGCAGATAACGGCCAAATCGGTGCATTAGCGGGAGTACCTCAAGGCTATGCCATTGCCGCTGTTATTATCAGTGAAACACCTATTAATAATGTCTTCAACGTGCAACCTCCCCCACCTTTACCTAGTTTAACTGGCAAGAATGCCGCCGGCACATCCCGTGAATACGAAATGGCCAACAGGACGAATGATAGTACCTATGGAGACCTTGTTGCCGAATTAACAATCGGGGAACTATTTAACAGGGTATGCACCACTCAGAAAACAAAGATCAGGATACAGAATAACACGGGGGGGCAAAAGTGCGCCCAGTTCGGCGGTTCAGCCACACTCGTACCAATTCCAGCGGCAAGTTTTGTAGATCTTTACCAGGGAAGTACAGTCACTTTTTTCACCACCACCACCACACCGTGCGATACTCCATGCGGGAACCCTATCACCTTTAATATGTCGGCAACCTTCGATGCCGGGACGACGGACTGGACTGGAACAGTAGTGCCTAGAGATGGCAGGGTTCAAATTACAGGCGGTAGCTGTACCTTGAGCGATAATTAAACCTCAATCCGTAACGATATTTTCGTTCAAAGCAGACAATTCAGACCATTGATCAGTAAGTCATCTTAAACTTGAATCATCATCGCCAGTCTGAATGACGGAATAACCCTTTAAAAACCAGGGGCGCTTCCCGTATTTAATCTCGTTTGGTTTTATGAAACAATTAAGGTAACTATTCAGCCATGACAGGCGAGACGCCTGTCCTACTTGTTGTATAACCACCTACGACGTAGGACAGCCGTCTCGGCTGTCTAGAATACAGGGCTTTAGATCAAGGCTGAATAGTTACCAATTAAGAAGCAGGCAATCCCATAGGAGTGGTGGATATTTTGCTGACTTTTAACTTGCATCGGCAGGGATGTCCGGTTATAATTCTTACAAGATTCTTACTGGAGGTGTGAATATGGAGACGGTCAGATTGTCAAGCAAGGGGCAGTTCGTGCTGCCAAAGGCGATCCGCGACCTTCGCCACTGGGGGCCGGGTACAGAGCTGGTGATTCTGGAACGGGATAGCGAAGTGATCATCCGGGCGGCCAAGCCCTTTGCTGAAACTCTGCTGGAACTGGCGGACGCGGCTCCCATTTATTCCGGTACCCCGTTGACGATTGAGGATATGGATCGGGCGATTGCCGCAGAGGCGGGAAAACGGCGATGATTGCGGTTGACACCAATATCCTGGTTCGCTACGCGGTCAAGGACGATCGCCGCCAGACGTTGCTGGCAACCAACTTTCTCGCGTCGCACCAGTGCTATGTTCTGAAAACGGTGCTGCTTGAGCTGATCTGGGTGCTCTCTTCCCCATTGGGCTATCAGCTTGGCAGGGCTATGGTGGTAGGGCGCGTGCGGCACATACTTGGCCTGCCGACAGTTGCTATGGAAGAAGCGCTACAGGCGGCCCAGGCACTTGATTGGTATCTGGGGCTGGTTCAATCTTGCAGATTGAACCAAATATTAACAAATGATTCAGGATATTAACAAATGGTTCAGGCTGCAAGCCTGAACCAGCCAAGAAGGCAAAGTAAGCATGGGAGGACATCATGGACGGAGAAAATAAATCGGAAGCGCCGCCTACAAAGAAAAAAATCCTGCTCATTGATGACGAAGAAGACTTCTGTTTTTTTGTCAAGCTCAATCTCGGGTAGTGTCACCTAATCATTGTTAGATTTTTCTTGCCATCCCCCTTTTTGTTGGGTACAATCTCAAAAACCCTTAACGGAGAGGAGGATGACATGGCCGATCTCAGTGATCATTTTTGCCCGAACCC
>Ga0210049_1005644_pt1 | contig 10636 bp, 7 predicted proteins | sample CryGeyCG2014_300_2_FD_183964 | JGI IMG/M metagenome (GOLD analysis project Ga0210049, IMG submission 183964) | Groundwater microbial communities from aquifer - Crystal Geyser CG06_land_8/20/14_3.00 (SPAdes) (version 2) | ecosystem: Environmental > Aquatic > Deep subsurface > Groundwater | place...
ATTATTCCTTTTTCCTAACAACAATAGTTCATTAATAATTTAAGTTTGTAAAATTATCTTAGCATAAGATTTAAGGTTTGTAAACCCCTTGTATTTTGGGCTTAAATGTCCCCCTTCGAAAGGGGGAAGAAGGGGGTTTAAAAACCTCCCCCACCCCTCCTTTACAAGGAGGGCTTAAATGTCCCCCTTTAAAAGGGGGACTTGAGGGGGTTTTATAGAGTTTGGGACCTGACGGTAAGAATAAAAAAAGAGGTTAAACCTGTCATGTGTCTGGCAAGTCTAACCCCCTTACTACATCGGCCTTGAGATCAGTTGAACGGATTCGGGAAATTCTGCGACAAATTGTGTTTCATCTTGAGGCCTCTTTCTTTTTTTCAGCCTTGATTGGCTGGCAATTTTATTATACCACCGCTTCGGCGGCCGTCACAAGAGCGAGGCAGGTGTGGTTTATTAGTTTTTTGATCCCCGTCCGTTTGCGGCGGGGTAGGGAAAAGAAAATAACAATATCAAATTTTAACCTCCCTCACCCTCCTTTAGAAGGAGGGCTTAAACGTCCCCCTTCGAAAGGGGGATTTTAGGGGGTTTTAGGTAGGGCTTGCCCCGAGATTTAAACCCGTTACTTCGTAATTATTTTATCAATAATTCCATATTTCTTCGCTTCTTCCGCATCCATAAAGCGGTCGCGATCCGTATCTTTTTCAATGTTGGTAATTTTTTGCCCGGTATGGAAAGCCAGTATTTTATTCATCTTATCCCTGATTTTTAAAATATGCTCGGCTCGGATTTTAATATCCGTGGCCTGGCCTTCGGCTCCGCCCATAATCTGGTGAATCATAATTTCCGAATTAGGCAAAGCGAACCTTTTTCCTTTAGCCCCGGCCGCGAGCAAAGTCGCGCCCATAGAAGCGGCCATACCCACGCAAATAGTGGAAACGTCGGATCTCACATATTGCATGGTATCATAAATCGCCATGCCGGCTGTTACCGAACCGCCGGGGGAATTTATATAAAACTTAATGTCGCGGTCTTTGCTCTCCGCGTCCAGAAATAAAAACTGGGCGATAATGATATTAGCGACGTGGTCGGTTATGGGTTCGCCTAAAAATATGATTCTATCTTTTAAAAGGCGGGAATAGATATCATAGGCCCGTTCCACATGGCCGTCTTTTTCTATAACTGTTGGGATTAAAGGCATATTTTTAGAATTTCTAAATTATCACCGCCCAAGCGGGATCCCGCCCACAATAGACTTTATTATAAAGTGGCGGGATAATTTCTAATTTCTAATAACCCTGCCTGGCGGCAGGTAGATGGTTTATAAACATTTAAAATTATAGGGGAAATTTGGTGGGTTGTCAATGTACTTGACTAATACATTATATTGACAATATTTTTTATTATGCTATTATATATTTAGTAGTTTAAAAATTACAAAACCTGTTCAGGTCCCCGCCAAAATTTTTGGTAAAGCAAAAACTTAAGCGGGGGTTGGGCCTGAATAATCCCGCTTAGCGGGAAAGGTGGTCTTTGCTAGTCTGCCTACGCAGACAGGTGAAGACCCGGTTGCCTCCGTAACCATAGGCGAGTCGATGCAAAATTTTCTTCCTGACTTTAGTCAGTTTTTAAAGCCTGCTAAAGCAGGGCAGAAAATTTTTCAAGTCGACAGCAAGAGTTTCCGAGTACTCAGGAGAAAAAGGGTGGTACCGCGTAAAGCAAAGCTTTCCGTCCCTTAGATATAGTTTTGGCTATATTTAAGAGATGGGAAGCTTTTTTCTTTTTACGCTAATGCGGACCGATGCGGACTAATGCTGACTTATACGGACAGATGCGGAATTGTTCATTTTAAATAAATCGCAAAGAGAGGAGATTTACCATGAGTGATGAAAAAAAATGTCCTGATTGCGGGACTGAATTAGTGGACAAAATTTGCCCGAAATGTGGCAGAAAGGTTGAAGATGAAACAAGCGGTTCAAAGAACCGGGGTGTTTCTAACACAGGAAGCGGTTGGGGGGCTTCAGTAAATAGAGAGCCGTCTTCACGAACTTCCGGAGGTGGTTTCTGCAACGGGTAACTAGGAGAGAATTTATGGCTAAGAAATGCAGTTTGCATGGCAAGAGAATTGAAACGTTCTATTTGCCTGGCGGCAAACCCGTAAAGCGTTGTCCGGAATGCGACAGGGTCGCCAGAATGGAAAACCACCAAAAAAGAAATGGAAAAAACAGATGAATTGATTCTGGGCGGGAATGAGATATTATTTCGTTCCCGCCTTTTCTTTTTCTTGCCTAAAACCAATAATTAAATTACAATAAGAGGGTAAAGATAATCTTATAATCAGGGTAATCTGCTTAATCTGTGGCTAATAGTTATAACCACAGATTACACAGATTTAGCAGATTAAAATATGCTTAGCAATAAACCAATAGTCTTTTCTGGAGTCCAGCCCAGCGGCAATTTGCATCTTGGTAATTATCTGGGAGCGATTGCCCAATGGGTGGTAATGCAAGAGAAAAATCAATGCATTTTTTGCGTAGTTGATTATCATGCCATTACGGTTAAGCAGGAGCCGGAAGTTTTGGCGAAAAAAATTATAGAAGTAGCCAAGATTTATTTAGCGTCCGAAATTGACCCGAAAAAGTCCATTATTTTTCAGCAGTCTGATATTAGCGCCCATACGGAACTAACTTGGATTTTGAATTGCGTGGCCCGGATTTCCGATTTAAATAAAATGACTCAATTCAAAGATAAGGCGGGCGAGGGGCAGGAAAACGTTGGCATCGGTCTTTTTGATTATCCGGTTTTAATGGCCTCTGATATTTTACTTTATAATACTGATGCTGTGCCGGTCGGGGAAGACCAGGCCCAGCACGTTGAACTCTGCCGGACTTTGGCGCGCCGGTTTAATTCGCAATTCGGAGAGACTTTTAAAATTCCGGAAGTGGTTATTAGTAAAGAAGGAGCGCGGATTATGGGTTTAGACGACCCGAGTAAAAAAATGAGCAAAAGCGCGGCCAGCGAATATAATTATATTGGCTTAACGGATAAGCCGGAAGCGGCAGCCAAGAAAATTATGAAAGCCGTGACCGATTCCGGTTCGGAAATTAAGTTTGACGAAAAAGCCAAGCCGGCCATTTCTAATTTGTTAACTATTTATTCTTTACTCTCTGATGAGCCCATAAAAAAACTGGAAGTTAAATATAAAGGCAAGGGTCCTGCCCGCGCAGGCAGGTATGGCGATTTCAAAAAAGATTTGGCGGAAGTAGTAAAGAAGTTCCTGACAGATTTTCAAGCAAGGTATAAAAAGATCAATGATAAAGAAGTGGAAAAAATTCTGGAAGATGGGGCAAAGAAGATTAAACCGATTGCGGATGAAACATTAAGAAAGGTCAAGGAGAAAATTGGGATTGCTTAATGAAACACAAAAACACGAAAACACAAAAACACCCGCCCGCTATGTATACGCAGGCATTGGAGGCGGTAGAAAGTTAAAATTATTTAAATATGAGAGAATCATTATTTCCGGGACAATTAAAGCCAAGAGAAATTCCTCCGGCAGAAGAAACCGGGGAAAGAGAGCCTGATGTTGAGGTTGATGAGAAAAAAAACAATAGGGAATTTTCCGAATTAGCTTTAGCGGCAAGAAAGGAAGCAGAGAGTATATTAAGAGAAGCAAGCATGATAAAGAATATTGCGGAAAGACTGGAAAAGGAAAAATATGCCTATACTATATTTGCTGCTTTAGACGCATTGGGAGTGGAAATACCGGAGAGAATAAAAAGAACGACGGATAATTTAGTGGCAACCAAGAGAATAGCCGGATTCTCTAGCAAAAAATCCGCAGAAATTTTTCTTCAAGATTCTGTAGGAGTTTCTTTCGAGGCGGCGGCTTAAAGACAAAAAATTTACAATTTTCTAAACAAAAAACACCCCGCCTTTCGCGAAGGGCGGGGTGTTTTTTGTTATTTTATTTTTATCCCGCCACTTTATTTTATTAGTAGAAGGCGGGATCCCGCCAAGGCGGTGATATTATTTTATTATTTTGGTTATTTCGAAGCTAGCAGGCGCCAATTGTGCCAGAAGTCGGATATCGGATGTCGGATTTCGGTAAATTATTAAATCCGAAATCTGATATCCGACCCCCAGACCTTGCCACTACCGTGAGCAAGGATTTTTTTATCCTGAACTAAAATATATTTTAGCCAGGATCATCCCGAATACTCGGGATGCGACTTTGGATTTTGATGTGGATGAAAATATCTAATATCTGACATCCGACATCCGAAATCCGAATATCTCCCTAGAAAGGAGGTGATCCATCCACAGCTTCCGCTACGGATGCCTTGTTACGACTTAGTCCTTGTTACCAGCCTTACCTTAGTTCCCGCTTGCGCGGGACCTTTGGGTATTGCCGACTCCCTTGACTTGACGGGCGGTATCGGGATCGGTTGAATTTAGCGTCCCACACCACCGGACGAACGGTTTTCCCGTATCCTGGCGGTTTCCAACGACGAATTTATTCCTTTAATAAAATTATGCTTTTTACCATTTCTCCTCATTTCATTTCGTATTTCAGTAATTTTCAATAAACCATTTTCGGTAAGATGTTTTTTCTTTCTCATTAAGAGCACAATCTTTTTGAATAATTTATAGGTCTTTTTCTTTTTGGCTTGCAGAGGATATTTATCTAAAAATGGAAAAAATTTTTCTTCCATTTCTCGAGCACTGGTTATTTTTAGCTTGACATGCGGGTACCATCCATATCGTTCGTATGAACAATCATAGATTTTCCCGCAACCCATTGTTATAACAATGCGCTCCAATATCTCTCGATCATCAGCCCGTAACTCCATTTCAAATTCCGGCTTGATTTCAATGCCGCTTCGTAGAGTTTTGTGCCGATTTATACTAACAGAAAAAGATCCTTCGCCATCAATAAACCCTGCGATATAGTTAGGGTTTAATGGTTTTTGTTGGATTCGTTCCTTTCCAAACGGTTCGCCTAAACAAAGATTCCTTTGATAGGGTTTCCGTTTAGTACTATGAACTCTGCTGACTTCTTGCATAGCTTTGACTATAAATTGCTTTATATTCTTACCTCGATGTTAGTATACCATAGAATTATGGTCTTTAAAAATATCAAGGACTATGGCAAGATCTCCCTCGGTCACTTACTAAGCATTTTTATATTATCTCGATAATCCTGCACATATATATTTATAATTTAGAGATGGCTTCCTCAAGTACTCGCAGAGTCGCCAAATATATATGCCTAAGACGATTATTCAAGCTAATGTATACTACTTTTACCCTTCAGTCTGAATCTCACGATTCAAACCTGTAATTTCGCTTCATAAATTCTCTAATATTTATGGTCGGATTTTCTGCTGACAAGCAAATCACCGACTAGTTTAGTAAGCTGCAAGGCACCCGAGTACAAGACCCGAGAACGTATTCACCGTGGCATAGCTGATCCACGATTACTAGCGATTCCGGCTTCATGAGGTCGAGTTGCAGACCTCAATCCGAACTGAGAGAACTTTTAAGGGATTGGCTCCACCTTACGGTTTGGCGTCCCTTTGTAATTCCCATTGTAGCACGTGTGTTGCCCAAGGTGTAAGAACCATGCTGATTTGACGTCATCCCACCTTCCTCCCACTTAAAGCGGGCAGTCTCCTGAGACATATAAAACACAGGATAAGGGTTGCGCTCGTTTTCCGACTTAACGGTACATCTCACGACACGAGCTGACGACAACCATGCAGCATCTGTCAGGCACCCTCGAAGGCTTTCCTGTTTCCAGGAAATGCAGCCTGATGTCAAACCTTGGTGAGGTTCCTCGCTTATCGTCGAATTAAACCACATGCTCCACCGCTTGTGCGGGTCCCCGTCTATTCCTTTGAGTTTTAAGCTTGCGCTCGTACTCCCCAGGCGGGATGCTTAACGGGTTACCTTAAATTAACAGCCCTGAAAGGGTCGATACTTTCAAAGCTTAGCATCCATCGTTTACGGCGTGGACTACTGGGGTATCTAATCCCATTCGCTACCCACGCTTTCGTCCCTTAGCGTCAGAATCGTCTTAGCAAGCTGCTTTCGCATTTGGCGTTCTTGCTGATATTAACGGATTTAACCCCTACACCAGCAATTCCGCTTGCCTCTTCCGATCTCTAGCCCGCTCATCTCTTTCGCAGGCCATCGGTTGAGCCGATGGATTTAACGAAAGATGCGACGGGCCGCCTACGGACCCTTTACGCCCAATAAATCCGGATAACGCTCGGGGCCCTCGTATTACCGCTGCTGCTGGCACGAGGTTAGCAGCCCCTTATTCAACTGGTACCGTCATTGATTCGTCCCAGTTAAAAGCATTTTACACCCCGAAGGGCTTCTTCATGCACGCGGCGTCGCTCCTTCAGCCTTTCGGCCATTGAGGAAGATTCTTGACTGCAGCCTCCCGTAGGAGTCTGGGCAGTGTCTCAGTCCCAGTGAGACGGGTCATGCTCTCACACCCGCTACCCGTCATAGCCTTGGTAAGCCATTACCTTACCAACAAGCTGATAGGCCATAGGTTCCTCTCGAGGCACCGGAGTTTTAAGTGAGAATGGCTTTTGCCCCCTCACTATTATCGAGTATTATTCCCGCTTTCGCAGGGTTATGCTCGTCCTCGAGGTAGATTACCAATGTGTTACTCTCCCGTTTGCCTTGGTTGCCTATGGCAACACACACGAAGAAAACGAACGATAACGAATTAAACGAATGGGTTTTATGTATTAGTTTGAAATTGCATTCGTTTTTTTCGTTAATTTTCGTGCGTTTCGTGTTTGTGTTGCCAAAGGCAACCAATCGACTTGCATGCCTTAGACACGCCGCCAGCGTTCATCCTGAGCCAGGATCAAACTCTCTGATATTTGACTAGTTTTTTTCTAGGACAGTTTGTTTTACTCAAACGCTGTCGCCAGCGTTCACCCCGCTCCTCGTGAGGGGCGGGGTCAAACTCTCTTAAAGTTTTTTACTTGGTTTACCCTGTTAAATATTCACAAAGTGAATTTAACAGGGTTTACTATCCAAGAGAAGTTTTTTTGCAAAAACTTCTGATATTTGAGCCCGGAATGAATTTCTACGAGTTAGAAATTCATATCCCGCTACAACTCTTACGAGTTTAGCGGGATACGCCGATCCGCCCTCGCTTTTAGCGGGGACGGCTTCCGGCGTAACCCCGGGAAATATTTTCGTTATCCTTGCCCAGCCCCTTGAGAGGAGCTGGGCGAAATTGGCGCCTGCTAGCACCAAAATTTTTAATTATTTATTCACCAAAATTTATAGATTGTTAAAGGGCTTTTGCTCTTAAAAATCATTTTATAGCTAAGCAGCAAAAAAACAGGAATATTAAGCTTTTATTAATATTACTGTTTCTTTGCCTCCTGCCTGTTATTCTTTTGTAGTTTTCGTATCTTTAATATTAAATCATTTTTGAAATAATGTCAAGGGCTCTTGTGAACATAATATCAACAGACGTATTTTTATTTATGAATCATTAAAATTGCCTTATTTTTTAAGAGTTTTATCCCGTTAGAAAGTCCTTATTTTTAATAGGGAAAACTACCCCAAAAAGACTTTACCCCGTTAAATAAAGTCGTTAACTCAATCAGCCCCGCTTAGAAATTTATTTCTAATGGGGTTAAATAATTTATCATATTAATGAGCTAATAAAATTAGCCATCACATTTAACAGGCAAAAAATAATGGATTTAACGGGGTTTACTTTATTTATTATTTTTGCTACAATAGAAGCATATTTACACTCTATAGCTGGGTGATTTTTATTGTTTTGACCCCGCCCCGCTCTTCGCGAAGGGCGGAGCGGGGCGAGAGGAAGCGACATAGAATCTAAAGTTTTAAGACAAGCCTCCAAACTTGGAATGGAGGCACACTTAATTCTTAATATATGGCAAAGAGACCAAAAAAATTCGGATTAAAGGTAAAAGCTAAAATAACTCCTGGAACCAAAAAGAAGGCTGGTGAAGGGAAGGAAGAAGTTGGTTTAACCAAAGAATTACAAGAATCTCAAAGGATAAAAATTAATAAAGAAGGCAAGAAAGTAATTCTTTCCGGCCAGGAGGAAAAAGTTGAGCGCGATAAAAAGCTAATGATGTGGGCGGGCGTAAGCTTCTTTATGGTTTTAATTTTGGCTTTGTGGGTTTTAAATATTAAGAGTATTTTTAAAGAAGTGAAAAACCCTGTGAATAATTCCAGCCGGTTTGAATGGAATAAAATTTCAGATGAATTTGGTCAGACAATGGAGCAGATAAAAAAGGGATTATCCGAATTAAAGCAAATAGATTTAGAAAATAAAATCTCTACTACCACCGAGGAAATAGGTTCTCCGTTGTTTAAGGATAATAATACCGGATCCCCAATTAATGACCAGCTTCAGGGCGAGGATAGCCTTTTAGAATTAAAAGAAAGATTAGAAGAATTAGAAGAGAATTTAGATAACAAAAATTAGTAATTAGCATATGGCTGTTAAGCAAAAAAGCAAAAAAACAAGAAAGCAAAAAAACAAGTTGCCTAAGCGGAAGGATAAAAAAAAGTCCGAGGGGTTAGTTAAGGCTGCCAAGAAAATTGATAAGGAAAAAATTGTGAAGAAGGCGGCGAAAGAAGAAATTAAAAGATCTGTCCTTAAATTGCCGGAAAAAGAAAGTAAGAGAGATAAAGGAGAGAAAGGTAAAGAACCGGCATCGGCCGCGGGGAAAGAAGGCGAGAAAACCATAAAATCCCAGGTCGTGGATAGCCGCCGGAAAACTGAATATGGTTTAGTGGCGCCCCAGGCGATTGTGGAGGAAATGAGCGCTTCTTATTTGGATTATGCCATGAGCGTAATTGTCAGCCGGGCTTTACCTGATGTCCGGGATGGTTTAAAACCGGTGCATCGGAGAATTCTTTACGCGATGTGGAATATCGGCCTTAAAGCCGGAGCTAAATTTAGAAAATCAGCGACGGTTGTCGGTGAAGTTTTAGGCAAATATCATCCGCACGGCGATACCGCCGTTTATGATTCCATGGTCCGGATGGCCCAGGATTTTTCCATGCGTTACCCGCTGGTGCGCGGCCAGGGAAACTTCGGATCAGTGGATGGAGACAATGCGGCGGCCATGAGATACACCGAAGCTAAGTTAGCTTCTATTACGGAAGAGCTGCTTTTTGATATTGATAAGAACACCGTGGATTTCATCCCTAACTATGACGGCACGCTGAAAGAGCCGATCGTCATGCCTGCGAAACTTCCCAATCTGCTGTTAAACGGCGTAATGGGAATCGCGGTTGGCATGGCCACCAATATTCCTCCTCATAACTTAAGGGAACTGGTTGACGCCATAATTTATTTAATTGATAAGCCCGCCGCGACCGTGGAAGACTTAATGCAGTTTGTTAAGGGGCCGGATTTTCCCACGGGCGGAATTATTTATAATGAAAAAGATATTCTGCAGGCTTACGCGACCGGGAAAGCTGGCATTGTTATGCGGGGCCGGGCCGAAATTACCGAAAGCAAGACCGGCAATTTTCACATTATCATTACCGAAATCCCTTATCAGGTTAATAAAGCCACTTTAGTGGAAAAAATCGCCGATTTGGTAAAAGACAAAAAGATTGAAGGCATAAAAGACCTGCGGGACGAATCGGATAAGGATGGCGTGCGCGTCGTGGTGGAATTAAAAAAAGAGGCCTATCCAAAAAAGATTTTAAACAGTTTATATAAGCATACCCAGTTGCAGGAAACTTTTCATGTTAATGCCTTGGCCTTGGTGGATGGAATTCAGCCTAAAGTTCTTACTCTGAAAATGATTTTGGAAGAATATATCAAACATCGGGAAGAGGTGGTTAGGCGGCGGACCCAATTTGATTTAGATAAGGCGCGCGCGCGCGCCCATATTTTAGAAGGCCTGATGATTGCCTTAAGAAATATTGATGCGGTTATCAAGACGATTAAAGCTTCCCGCGACAAGGAAGTGGCTAAAGTAAATTTAATAAAAAGGTTTAAACTCTCCGAACTACAGGCCATTGCCATTCTGGAAATGAAATTAGCGAGTCTGGCTAATTTAGAGAGATTAAAAATAGAGGAAGAATTAAAAGAAAAGAGGAAACTTATAAAAGATTTGGAAGAAATTCTTAAATCCCAGGCAAAGATAAGAGGAATTATTAAAAATGAGATTAAAGATTTGGCGGGTAAGTTCGGCGATGAAAGGAAAACCCAGATTGTAGTTCACGGCGTAAAAGATTTTAGCATTGAGGATTTAGTGCCGAATGAAGAAACCATGATTGTGATGACACGGGACGGCTATATTAAACGCCTGACTCCGGATACTTTTAAAGTCCAGGCCCGCGGCGGCAAGGGCGTAATTGGCCTGTCTACCAAAGAAGAAGACACGGTTGAATTTATGTTTACCACCTTTACCCATAGCGACGTCTTATTCTTTACTACCCGCGGCCGGGTGTTCCAGTTAAAAGCCTATGAAGTGCCGCAGGCCACGCGCACGGCCAAAGGCACGCCGATTGTTAATTTCTTGCAGCTTCTGGGCGAGGAAAAAATAACCTCGGTCCTGCCTTTGGATAAAATTGCTAACAGCAAACTCCTGTTTTTCGCGAC
>Ga0210049_1005647_pt1 | contig 10633 bp, 8 predicted proteins | sample CryGeyCG2014_300_2_FD_183964 | JGI IMG/M metagenome (GOLD analysis project Ga0210049, IMG submission 183964) | Groundwater microbial communities from aquifer - Crystal Geyser CG06_land_8/20/14_3.00 (SPAdes) (version 2) | ecosystem: Environmental > Aquatic > Deep subsurface > Groundwater | place...
CGGAATTCTTCTTCCGTGCGATACAGCAGGATGGAATGGGTACAGGCTTTCAGGATACCGAGTTGCTCTCCCTGCGGGCGGCCGCCCACATCCACCAGTAGCGGCAGCAAGCGGCTTTCGATGGCGGAGCGCATGTGATCCACAAATTGAGGCGAGTAGCCGGTCTTGTGTTGCAGCCGCAGGGTCCGTACCAGTTCCGCTTTTCCGGTGAGGAACCAATCTCCTTCGCCATCCGGCGCGGCGCGCAGCAGATAGTGAGTAATGCCCAGTTCGCGCAGCCGTTGGGTGAGCAAAAAAGCCAGCACCGATTTCCCGCTGTGAGGCGGGCCGGCGAGCAGAATTGCAGGAAATAAATTTGTGCGCATCCTAAGACCTCCGTTGTAGAAAGAAGGATATGAGCGATCAAACCACGCTGGTAGCTACTTTGGGCGGACAGCCGCAGATCGTTACCTTCACCCTCGACCTGCTCCTGGCGCAGGGAGAGACGATTGACCAGGTGGTGATTGTGTACCCAGCATCTGGCCTGCGCTACCGCGAGTCGTACCGGCGTCTGGCTGGCGAGTTTGCAGGCGACCTTTATGTAACCAACCCTGCCATTTGCGTGGTATCGCAGTGCAATTTGGAAACGACGCCCTGGCCGATATCCGCACGCCGAACGAGGTCGAAGCCACCAGAAAAACATTCCATACACTCCTTGCTGATCTGAAGGAGCAAAACCAACGACTTCACCTCAGCTTGAGCGGCGGGAGACGGGTCATGGCGTTGATCGCTCTCTCGGCCGCCATGCAGTACCTGACGCCCATGGATCGAGTCTGGCACATTTATACACCGCTTGAACTGACCGAGCAAGCGCAGGAGGGAGCAGTCATGCACGCCCCGCCCGATTCCGGGCTGCGCCTCGTCCCTGTCCCTTTTGTGCCCTGGGCGGCCTACTTCCCTGGCTTGGCGCCGCTGCTCTCCAGTTCGCCACAGGAGATGCGTGAAGCCGCGCTGACTTGGTTGAGCGAGGCCGAACGGGAGCGCTGCCGGCAAGTCTGGGACTCGCTGACGCCGCGCCAGCGGGACGCGCTGCGCGCTTTCGCCAGGGGGATGGATCGCCGCGAGGCCGCAGACTGCCTGAAATTGTCGGTCTACACGGTGGACGACCACCGCGACGTGATCCTGCGGCGCTGCCGGGAGGTGTGGGGAGAAGAACATGAAGGCGATTTCGATCTATACTTCCTGCACGGCCGTTTCTGGCCGTTCTTGCGAGGGTTGGAAGAAGTTTAGTTGGGTAGTTTGTTAGTTTGATGGTTGGGTAGTTGGGTTAGTTCGATAGTCAAATAGTCTGATAGTCGGATGGTCTGGAAGTCTGATGGTCGAATAGTCAGATAGTCTTATGGTCGGATGGTGATATGCGGAAAGTGAAGGGAGTGTAGCGTAAAAGGCGCAGGCCGTCATCCCGAAACGTGGGGAGGAAATTCCCTGCGGGGAGGGGTGAGGAATAAGACCGGTTGGAGTATGATGCCAGATTGGAGTGAATGGTAGAGATGATAAACGTTGATATTCCTCGAGTTGCCAAAACCAATAACCTGATGTTACTTGTTGGCACCAACCCGTTGCCCAACTATGTGGCAGCTAGGTTGTTGGCGCGTGAGGATACACACTTGCACTTTGTTGTTACTGAGGAAATAAAGCAAACTGAAATCCACAAGCGATTAGCCAAGTTGTTGGGCCGTGAACCTACTGATGAAAAGCAATATCTGACTGTGGAGGCCTCTAGCCCAAAAGATATTCGAGACAAAGTGAACGCCCGGGTTGTGTCGAAAGAGTACAGCGGTAGTTGGGGGCTAAACTACACAGGTGGTAAAAAAGTGATGGCAACGCACGCTTACCGGGCAATGGAGGCTGCTCTGGCGGGGAAGGCACAGAGCGGCGTGTATAGTTATCTGGACGCGGATAGTCTATCCCTTGTCATAGAAACACCAAATTCTGCTATACCCTATCCGGTTGATTTGAGTATTCGGATCTCATGGGAACAAATTCTCGAATTGCATGGGCAGTCATTGGTGTGTACGCCCAAAAAGAAACCATTCCACGATGAGGTTGCTCGGGCGTTGGTTGAATATTGTCAACAGAAGAAGAACCATGAAGGATGGCGGGATTTTGTTCGAGAGATGCGCAAGCAAAAAACATCAACTTCTGGAGTGGAAGTTGAGGGCCGCCAGCTTCCGGTTGGCGTGCCTGTTATCGGAGGCAGGACTCCAAGTGAATTGGCTCGTGAATGGGAGACAGATATTCATGATTTACCAGAGTGGGAATATGGCAAGAAGCAGAATTTTTGGAAAACTGAGGTTGAATATCTTTCGGGATGGTTGCACGGCAAGTGGTTGGAGGATCATGTTTTTGCTGAGGCGCTCAAGGCAGGATGTAATACCGATGTGCAGCAGGTAATTGGCTCAATCAGGTTGAAAAGGTTGAAAGAGTTTGAACTGGATGTGGTTGCTATGCGAGGTTATCGCTTGTTCGCCATGTCAGTCACAACCGTTGCGGAGAATCCAAAGGCAGAATACGACTTGGCAAGAATGAAGCTATTCGAAGCGTTGATTCGAGCACGCCAGATGGGTGGCGATGAGGCAAAAGTAGCCCTGATAACTTTCAGCAAGGATCCAAAGCAATTGGAACAACAGGTGGCAGAGAAATTATTCTTATCGCCGGAAAGTGTCAGTGACTTCAGAGATTATCGCAGCCCAGTGCGCGTCTTTGGCTTGACTGACCTGCCCGATTTGGCTCAACATCTCGAAAAATGGTTCAAGGAGGTTCGATGAGCACTTACACTCTCACCATTATTGACGTGCGCCAGGTACAACGATACTTGTTCAACGCCAACGAACTCAAGCAAAATCTTGGCGCGTCGTTCTTGGTGGAACAGGCCACGCGGCTGTGGATCTGGCAAGCTTTGCAGACTTTGCCAATACCCCACAACTGGCCTGATCCCGAAAAGGACGATTTTGACACTGCAAAAACCGTCGAAGGCGGAGCGGCGGAAGTAATTTTCTCAGGCGGAGGCAACGCGGCCATTCTCTTTCCCGAACGCCCCCAGGCAGTGTTATTTGCCAACACCTATACCAAAACCGTCCTGCAAAATGCCCCTGGCCTGGAAGTCGCTATAGGACACACCCCGGTGAATTGGGATGATCGCGAGGGAATGAAAAAGGCCTGGGAAACCATGCAGGAAGAAGTTATGCCACGTCGCAAAGAAGGCCGCGCGACCTCACAGGCATTGATGGGATTGGGTGTGACTGCCGAGTGTGCCTTTACTGGAAAACCGGCAGTTGATGAGATTGACCCAGATCCTGTCACAGGGCGCGGCAAACTGGTATCTGCGGAGGCATTGGCGAAGCGTGATCACGCTGGCTCCGCCAACGATCGTCTACGAGAAACCCTCAGGGCCGATCCTTTTGAGTACCCCAACGAATTCGACGATTTGGGCGGCGAGAGAGGGCGAGCCAGTTATATTGCAATTGTGCACGCTGACGGGAATAATATGGGCAAACGGATTCAAGCATATCTTGATAAAGCCCAGAATAATCGGGATGCCGTTCAGCACATGCGTGATTTCTCCAAGTCGGCTAATCAAGCAGGCATGGGGTCGCTTAAAAAGGTTTGTGAATGGCTATGTAATGTGCCAGAGCGCGATGGACAAAACCGCTGGCTGATCAAAGATTCGCTTGGCGGGCAAGATGCTGTACGTTTGACAGACTTAACCAAACTACCTGTGCGTCCCCTTGTATATGGCGGTGATGACATTACTCTTGTCTGCGAGGGACGATTGGGACTTGCTCTAACAGCCAGACTGCTGGAGGCATTCTCTACCAAGAAACTTGCAGACGAAAAACCTGTGTATGCTTGCGCTGGAGTTGCCATCGTGCATGCCCACTATCCCTTTGCCCGCGCTTACGCCCTAGCTGAGAACCTGTGTAGAGCAGCCAAAAAGCAGGCGCGTACATGGGATGAAAAGGATTCGCAAATCTCCGTCCTACACTGGTATTTTGCCTCCGCCGGGCGTACACAAGAGCATTGGGATGTTATACAGGAACAAGAATACATTGTTCCCGAAGGAAATATGACCCTGCGTCCCTTGACCGTCACGGCAGCACCTGGGATTACTTATGACCGTTGGCGAACATGGGAAGTGTTTCTAAACCAGATAGGATATTTCCGAGGAAATGCCTGGTCAGGGCGGCGCAACAAGATCAAAGACCTGCGCGCTGCTCTGCGGGAAGGGAAAAATGCCGTGGAACAGTTTACCCGGCTTCACGTTCCACTTTATAAAATCCCTGGTTTGCCTGCTGAAGAGAAAACTTCCCAATGCGGTTGGTACGGCAAACGTTGCCTGTACTTCGACGCACTGGAAGCCGATGATCTGTTCATTTGTCCACGCGATGGAGATCAGCCATGAACGAATACACCCTGGAAATCACCTTGTTGAGCGACGCGGCTTTCAGCATGGGCGGCGGGGTCTCGGGGCTGGTGGATTCCGAGGTCCAGCACGACGACCTGGGGCTGCCTGTTATCAGCGGGCGCGCCATCAAGGGGCTGCTCGTCACCGAGTGTGCCGAAATCCTCCACGCCTTGCCCACGACACAAAAGGATCGCTGGCAGAAAACAGCCCTGCGTCTGTTTGGAAAGGCTGGCGAGACCGACGACCAGCCTGGCGGTCTGTGGGTAGGCGAGGCCACCCTGCTCCCCGATCTGGCTGCCCATATTCGCTTTGACCAGAAGCCCTCCGCCGCCGACGTGTTGGACAGTCTCACCGCCATTCGCACACAAACCGCGATGAGCGAATACGGCGCGCCGCTCGATGATACTTTGCGAAGCCTACGGGTGGTCATGCGCGGCCTCACCTTTTACGCTCCGCTGCATCTGGACGACGGCGCGGGCGCAGATGAGCGGGCGCTGTTGGCAGCCTGCGCGCTGGCGCTGCGCCGCGCCGGATTGGGGCGTACGCGTGGCAAGGGCAAAATTCAGGCCTGCATCACCAATCGCCCGCTGGAACCTGAGGCCTTCGCTACCAGCGAGAAAACGTCCAAGCCGCTCACTGGAGAATGGCTCCAACCGCTCAAGGAGGCGTTGACATGAACGCTTTGCTCATCCGTCTCAAACTGGAAAGCCCGCTGCTGCTTTCGGGCGTGGGCAACGGCGACGAAAACAGCGGGCGCACATTGCCCTACCTGCCCGGCGCAGCCCTGCGCGGGGCATTGATCGCTCGTTGGCAGGGCAATAAGGACTTGCCTGCCGACGCTACAGCCCGCCGCCTGTTCTTCTCCGGCGCGGTGCGCTATTTGAACGCCTACCCTGATCTCGGCGGGGAGCGGGCACTGCCCATCCCTGCAAGCTGGCGTAAAAAGAAGGGAGAGGATGACAAGAGAGGCACGGACATCGCTGATTTTGCCTTGTTTGTTGATAAAGACAAGGATACCCGGCCTGGAAAACCTTTTTGCGACGCCGGCGAAAACGATGAATGGATCGTCGTCGAGCCGGATAAGGAACTCAACCTGCACATCGGCGCGCAGGGGCGCGGGCATGTGAGGAAAAGCGATAACACCGTCTTCCAATACGAAGCCCTGGATGGAGGCCAAACTTTCGTCGCTACGGTCATTGCCGAGGATCCTGCCAACCTGGAGGATGTTCGTCGCTTGTTGAAATCCTCCCTGCGTTTGTCCATGGGCCGCTCCCGCTCCGCCGAATATGGCCAGGTCTCTATTCTCAACCCAGACGACCTCGAGATCGAGCAAAACTGGTCTGAAGCCAAATCCAACGACCTGGACGAGTGGACGGTGGTCACTTTCCTGAGCGACGCCTTGTTACGCGATGAGCACGGACAGCCGACGCTGGATTTCGACGCTGTACTAGGCCGCCGCCTGGGGAGAGAAGTCAGGAACGAGAAGGCATTTATCCTACCAACCTTGGTCGGCGGTTTCATCCGCAAGTGGGGGCTGCCTCTACCGCAATCCCCGGCGGTGGGGATGGGCAGTGTGTTCGTGTACAAGGCCGCCGACCTTGCTCCTGCCAACTTGCAAATCTTGGTCGAAAGCGGTGTGGGCGAGCGGCTGGCCGAGGGTTTCGGGCGCATCGCCGTCAACTGGCCGGGGGTGGAGACCTTAAAACTGGCTGATCCGCCGAGACCCATTTGGCGAAAAGCCCCTGCTCTTTCACCAGCCAGTCGCCAACTGGCTCAAGAAATGGCCAATCGCCTGTTGCGAAGAAAACTGGACGACCGGCTGTTGGAAAAATCCCTCAAGCTGACCGTCGAGGGGAATATCACCAACCATACGCTCTCCCGCCTGCGCACCGTGCTGCGTCGCGCCCTGACTGACCCGCAAAAGTCGCTCCAGCCCGTCCCGGACTTTCTGGACGATAAAAAGCTCAAAGAGCCAGCCCGCAAGCAGTTCGAGCGAGTAAGAGTTGGCGACCAGCGCCTGTACCATTGGGCGCAGGAACGCGCTGCGAAAATGGATGCCCTGTCTCCAGAGTGGTTATCCTTGGATGAAAAGCGAGACGCCCTTGCTGTTGCAGGGCAGACCGCGCAGGTGACGGACTTACTCAAGCGGGAATATACCCTGAAATTGCTCGAAGCCGTGGTGGACGGCAAGATGAAACGCAACCGCCAGGAGGCAAAAGAATGAGCGCCCGTTGGGATGAAAAGAACACACGGAAAATCGTGCGCCGGCTGGTCATTACCGGCACATTAACTATGATCACTCCAGCACGTTTCGGCGGTGGTGAAGGCCGCTCGGCGAGCGGTAAGGTTACGGATATGCCGTTAGCCCGCGATCCTGTGGATGGAACACCGCTGCTTACCGGCGCATCCATTGCCGGCGCGCTGCGCAGTTATCTGCGTGAGTGGGAGTTGGGATACGAAAAGCCGGCCGATGACCAAGATGGGTTGACTCTGACACAAACCCTCTTCGGCGATGTGCTCGAAGATCGAAAAGAACCAGAAAGTCGCGAGAGCTGGCTGATCGTGGAGGATTCTCGCGCCACAAGTAGAGATACAGAAACCCGCCCCGGCGTGGCTATTGACCCTAAATCCCGCACTGCAAAAATAAAGGAAGAAGGTGGTTTTCTCTACGATATGGAATTGCTCGAAGCAGGAACTCAGTTTCCCCTACACATCGAGCTGGCGATCCCGGATAATGCAGAAAATCAGAGATCTTTGCTAGAAGGACTGGCAATTGCCCTCACCGGCTTCGAGTGTGGGGAAATTGGCCTGGGGACTCGCAAACGGCGCGGCCTGGGTGAGTGCGAAGTCAAAGACTGGCAAGTCGGGACATTCGATTTGAGAACTCCGCCAGGTTTGATTGCTTGGCTCGAGGGTGGAATTGGCACAAAGCAAACGGGAAAACCCATTGCTGATTTGTTGAACGTAACACTACCCCTCGATCAGCGCCGCCGCTTTACAATGGAGACCAAATTCCGGTTGGATGGCTCGCTGCTCATCCGCTCTGGCAGTGAAAAACCCGACGCGCCGGATATGGTGCACCTGAAATCGCGCCGCAACGGAACGCCGCGCCCTATCCTTTCAGGCACCAGCCTGGCCGGGGCGCTCCGCTCCAGGGCATTGCGCATTGCCAACATCACTGCACCTGCCCAGGCCGAAAGACTGGTCGCGGAAATCTTCGGCCCCGCGGAGATCAAACAACGAAGCCAACGCAAAAAGGGTGAGGAGCCAAAAGCCAGCCGCGCCGTGGTGTATGAGCGCGAAATTGCCAACGAGTCCGAACGAGTGCAAAGCCGGGTGAAGATAGACCGTTTCACCGGCGGCTCGTTCCCCGGCGCGCTCTTCGACCAACAGCCGGTGATGGGCAGAAAAGGCGACACGCCGCACCTTGTCATTAAGATAGAACTTCGCCAGCCTGAAAAAGCGCACATCGGTTTGTTGCTGCACCTGCTCAAAGACCTGTGGACGGGCGACCTACCCCTGGGCGGCGAAGCCAGCGTGGGGCGCGGGCGGTTGAAGGGCGTGAAAGCCACGCTTGAATTTCATAGCCCCAATGCCGATGAGCGCGGCCAATGGACGATCATCTCAGCCGGGGTAGATGATGTGACCAAAACCGAAAAGTTGAATATCAAAGGCCCGCGTGAAAAGTTGGAAGCCTTCGCGCAGGCAGTAGGAGGCGTAAAATGAGCCGAATGATCCAACCCATACGATATAACCAACCGAAACCAGTGGCGGTGGAAAAGCCAGTGCCCTTCTTGCACGAGCAAGCAAGGAGCGAAAAGTATCGTTACTTGCTGGCTCACGCCGATGACGGCGTTATATGGGGTGTGATCGAGAATGGGAAAATTGCTCTCTCTTCGGATGCTTTCCCCAACATCTCGCCCAAACTCCGCCCCGAAACCCTGTGGGAAGCGCGTCTATTCGGATCTGCTGGCGAGTGGTTTCTGTGGCGCGCCGAAGGTGGCTGGAAGGCGCGGGAAATCCGCGACGGAGCGGGCGAAGAGGGCGAATACTATGACGAGTCTGTGATCCTGTGGGGTACAGATCCAGACGGAGATGCGAAAAATGGCTTTCACCCGCTGCGGGAGGCTGACCTGGGCATCCGCCACAGTCCCCCACTCCCTTTGAATGGCCGTCGTTCGCTCAAGTTGGTTGTGCGCCATTATCTCGATTACGATGGCGAAGGCGCGGTGTACGTCAAATTCAGCCGGTTGGTTGATTTGCAGAATGGAGGTGAGAAATGACAGTCAAACACAGTAATCCATCCCGGCCCCGGGTAGATAAAGATGGTCGGCAGCACTGGGCGCGCGCTCCGTATAACTTTGTGCCCTTACCGGAGAAGATGGTAAGAGCACGCGAACCATTGCTTCCTCATGATGTATATAGCGAGGAGGGGCTGACCGGCTGGATCGAGTGTGAACTGGAAACTTGTTCTCCCACCTACGTGCGCGGCATGCTGACGGAAGCTCAATACAAAGAACATGGGGGAAAGAAGCCAGAAGAACTTTCTGAAGAGGAAAAAGACCTACGCGCTCCCTTCTTCTCTACCACCGAAGAGGAAGTGGAAGGCCGACCAAAACCGGTCATCCCTGGCAGTACCCTGCGCGGCATGATCCGGGCATTGGTGGAAATAGTTGGTTATGGTCGCGTGCGCTGGGTAGGAAAAGAACCCGCGTTTACCTTTCGAGCCGTGGCCGCATCCAAAGATGATCCTTTGCGCGACCCCTATCGGGATGTGATCGGGGCGTTTGGACGCAACGTGCGCGCCGGTTATCTGGAACGAAAGGGCGAGGATTGGTACGTACGCCCTGCCCTGACTCCTGAAGTTTTACACTGGCCCAGTAAAGAGGCTTATCTTAAAGTCAAGGAACGCCAGATAGGCAGCAAGGATATCCCTGGTTTCCTGCGCTTGAACAGCCCTGATTATCATCCGCAACTCCATAAAGTCAGCTTTAATGTTGAGTTCGGCAGAGGCAAAAGTGGCCCATTCGTTATGGTCAGCCAGATTGGCTCTCTTGAAGCCGGTTATCCCCATCAAGGGGTATTGGTTTGCTCCGGCAATATGATGGAATCAGGCAAATCAGGACAGAGGTCGCCACGCAAAAACCACGCACTGGTGCTGGCGCCCGATACAAAAGCTGATACGATCAAGATCAACGAGAAGGCTGCGGATGATTACAAGGAAGGGCTAACCCCTTTCCAAAAGGAAGAATTGAAAGATTGGGGAAGTAAGGATGGTTGCCTGAAAAAGGATAATCCGGTGTTTTTCGTGACGGGGAGAAATTCGACCAATACAGAGGAAGTGATTTATTTCGGGCATTGCCCGAACTTTCGTATCCCCGCGCGCCAGCAATTTTCTGACTCGAATCGGGCAGCCAGACCATTAGACTTTGTGCCGGATAAGTTGCGCGACCAGTTAGATCCGGACCTGGCCGATGTGATTTTCGGCTGGGTGGTGGAAGAAAAAGAATGGGGGCCGAAAGATCAACGCGCAGGGCGAGCGTTTTTCACGGATGCGACCTTCATCGAAGCGAGGGATGGAGTGTGGCTCAAGCAGATCACCCCCCACGTGCTTTCCGGCCCGAAGCCGACAACTTTTCAGCATTACCTGGCGCAAGATCGCGGAGCTGGGCACGATCCGGATGATAAGAAATCCCTTGCGCATTATGGCACATCCACCATCGAGACCCAAATCCGCGGGCACAAGTTGTACTGGTTCAAAGGTGCCAATCCAGATATCGAGGCGACAACCAAGGAACGTGAACACAAATCGCAACTCACAAGCATCATACCCATCAAACCGGGTGTGCGTTTCTCCTTCAAAATCTATTTTGAAAATCTGCGCGAGGAAGAATTGGGTGTACTGTGGTGGGTATTGACCCTGCCTGGCGAGCCCGATAAAACCTGTCGCCACCACATTGGCATGGGCAAACCTCTGGGTATGGGTGCCGTAGCCATTACTCCCCATTTATACTTGACAGATCGCCAGGAACGTTACCACCAGTTATTCAAGGAAGATAGCTGGCATGAGGCAGCATCGGAAGAGGATGCAAAGCCTTATTTGAGTGCCTTTGAAAAATATGTCCTCGAACAGATTGGAGCATCCGCTGAGAAGAAGCATCTTGCTGATATAGAAAGGATTCAGTCCTT
>Ga0210049_1005649_pt1 | contig 10632 bp, 15 predicted proteins | sample CryGeyCG2014_300_2_FD_183964 | JGI IMG/M metagenome (GOLD analysis project Ga0210049, IMG submission 183964) | Groundwater microbial communities from aquifer - Crystal Geyser CG06_land_8/20/14_3.00 (SPAdes) (version 2) | ecosystem: Environmental > Aquatic > Deep subsurface > Groundwater | place...
CGTCCTCCCACTTTGCCCTACAGTAGGAGAAATCAATCTCATACCATAATTATCAAAGTCATCACCCAATAATTGCCAAGTAGCATTATTCTGAAATACAACTATTGTGTCTTGAAAAGGAATAATCTCCGTAATAAAATCTTTTTCTTTAGTTATTTTCCCTACAGGATAACCATACTTAAAACAGTTTAAATCGTAGTCAAATGGAAAACTCTCTCCATCTTCGTTTTTGCTTGGATAAACTGTATTGGCATCAGTGTACGGAGCAACATTGGGAATATCAGGACAGCCTGCTAAATAAATTGTGTCGTGTAGAGCACAGATAAATGAGGCTGGTGGTGGTTCGTGGTTCCCCAGTGGACAAGTAGGGTCTGTCTCATCTTTGCCCATCTCCAAGCCCAAATCATCATTTTTGATATTATCAGTCCAAGAGGTATCTGTATTATTTTGAATTTCTTTTACTAATTGCCACATTGTAGATATAGGAGTAAGTTCACTATCAATTGAACCACCCACACGATAAATCCGTCTATACATAATATCATTGCCCTCATTTTCATTGGCATCGGTAACCGTTAGAATATTTGACAAGACAATTTGTTTATCGGTAACAGTTATCTTTACTGAAGTTGGAGAAGGATGACTTTCGTGCATGGTGTTTTTGTTATAAAAAGTATAGCAATAGAAAAAGTCGCCCTTTAAAATACCTCCTACCCCTTCCGCTACCGTCGGGGGATTAGCAGGTCTTTTAAGACCCATATTCCAGACTGTGATGCCATCATATCGCATACAGGCATCATTCCCGTTAACTGCCAAATAGTATTTTAACCATTGCTGGAAATTAGTCTTTGCGTTATCCGTTAAGCCTTCTTTAATTATTGTAAGTTCTCCAGTTGAATCATCGCCTTTATAAATTTTTGTTCCTGCACTGACTATCTGTAATTTGTTGCCAGTAGGATAATAGTATCGTCCAAGCCCTGAAACTGCCTTAACTGTCTCTACTTCTTTTATTTGCACTGGAGATGAGCCATAAGCAGAAGAACCAAATCGTTTGACAAGAATACCTTCTTTTGAATAGGAAAAATTTTGAACATCAACATTTTCCCCAGGGTCTACCAAAAAGGTTGGGGATTTAGTATTGAGTCCACTTGTTAAATGCGAAGTATATTGGAACTCACTCATATTAACCTCCCCCGGCAGGAGGAGTAAGGGGCTCATCAATCTTGTCAATTCCCGAATATTTTGCAACTATACCATTAACTGTATCCTCATAGCTCCTTAAAAGCCCATCTCCCTGAGTATCACCGTGTATCGCAAAAGCTTCTCCAGCCACTTTTTTCTCAATAAGACTATGATGTGGACTTGTAATTTCTGGTGTATCTTCACCCGCCACTAATGCTACAGGCTCTCTAATGTTCATAATCTCAATCCCGTTTAAGGCATTCTCAGAGGGCACTGGTTTTACATTTACCTTCTCTCCCCAAAGCCAAGAAAATGGGGAGTCGGCAGTAGCATTATAATAAGAGGAATCCTTAGCCTTTTTAATGTCTTTTATGGGGACATGAAAACATCCTACACCATTCAATTCAATATTGACAACTTTCAAGATTTCAAGTGAGGTTACCCTTGCCCAAAAGCCCCACCTATCACCCACAGTGTAACCAGTAATTCCATCAAAATCAACAGTAACTCCATTGCTTAATGTTTGAACTTCTTCAGTCATATTTACACCCGTTGTCCAGGTTATCCCACCATCTTCAGACCATTTAAAAACATTTGGACTGGTAGCACCACCCGTAGTTATCTCTACTCTAAAATCCATATCAGAAATTCCAGTAAAAATTCCACCAGTATCCATCTCATCTTTCCCTGCACCAACAAAAACTGCACCTTCTATTCCAGCTACAGGTTTCAAAGAATATTCCGATTGACCAGCTACCACATTATGTTTTTTAGTAACCTGCAATTTAGGTAAGCGGTCTGCAGGCAACCTTAAGGCAAGGTCGGTCTGAGCATGGTTTATTTCCACAGTAAGATATTCATCAGTCCAAAATCCCTCTACTGGTTCTTTTAAGATTACCCTAATATTAAAAATCAATTCACTTAAATCTTTTGCCATTTCACACCCTTGCCCAGAAACTCCAATAGTCATCTTTGGTATGACCAGTGGTAGTATCAAATTTAATTGTTACTCCATTATTCAATATCTGTTCTCCGCCAGTAATGTCTGTTTCTATTGACCAGGCTGTTCCACCATCATCAGAATATTTAAACTTGTCAGTAGCTCCCTCTGTGGTTATTTTCACCCTATAATCCATATCAAAAAGTCCCACAAAAACTCCTCCAGAAGTAGCATCGTTTTTCCCCACACCCGTAAAAATAGCATCCTCTATCCCAGGCACTTCAGAGGCAGGAACTTCAGTTAATTTCTCACCAAACTCAATAAATGCTTCTATATACTTTCTGCATTGTAAAATACCCTCTTCCACTCTTTGTCTGTATGAAGTTAAATCTTCCAAACCCCTTTCCTTTACCAAATAAAAAGCATAATTAAATATAAGGGTAGAGAATAAAATAGGAACATCTATTTTATCAAGGTCATCGGATAAATAGGGTGGTGTTTCAATGGTTGTCAATAGGTATTTGAGTTTATTCGCATTTGACAATTTAAAAAGATTTCTCATTCTATTATAAAAATCCTTTCCCTGCCACCATCTTATCCTATTTAAACAATAGTCTATGCTTTTATTTGTATATCTGTTTAACTCTCCCTCTCCCCAGAAAACATCTTCTATATTTTCAGTTTCTCCAATTCGCTTTTTTAGCTCTGCCCTGAAGTCTTTTAATGAGGTTTCCTCAAATGCTACTGACATTTACTTTCTCCCCTTAGATGCATCTATCATATCCTTAATTCCCTCTACAGTTATATAGATTATAACAACAATTACAAGTAATTGACCCTGTATTTGAGATGGAATTTTTAATCCTAACTGCTCATTTAATACTACACACAAACTTACCAAAATAGTTAGCCATAACTTTCTACTTAAAAGCTTCTTCCACATATTACTCACCCTCCTTTAAAATTTAACCTTAATTAAACTAGCATACAATCCACCCTTTATTTTTGCTTTCTCAAAATTATATCCAAGCCAGCCTCCAGCGGTAACATTTATAATCTTTGCCCATTTGTATTTCAAGCCAAACCGCTCCAAATCTACCAGTTTTATCCCTCCAGCCAGCAGGCAAGCACCCCCTACTGCTCCAACCTCAACAGCAAATATGTCAACAGAAAGTATCTCTGAAGAAACCCCTTCTTTTAAATCCTTGTCAACAAAGCAATAATAAAATCCCCCTTTTGCATCGGGTAGATTAACTTTTGTTTCACTGGCTAATGCTGGCATAGAAATCAAAATGAGACAAAATACCATTAACAACTTTCTCAATAGTTTCACCTCCTCTATTAAACTTGCTTTCCTTTCAGCATATCGATAAACAATTTTATTGCTTGTAACCAAAGACTGCTTTCCACTTTCTCTTTGTATTTAATCTTCAAACTTCTAACCAATCCCAAAATTAAATCAATTGGATTAAACATTTTCTTAGTCCCTCTTTCTACCATTTATAGATTGAACCAATATTTTCAGTTCCCTCACAAGTGCATTGTTTTCTTTTGTCACCAATGTATTTTCTCTAACTAATGGCTCTAATCTAACCACCACATAAGTGCATAAAGAAGCTGGAAAGCCAATTGCTCCTATCCACTTTAGGATTTCTTCCATTTATTCCTCCTTTCCCAAAAAGAATAAACTTCCTCCTATTGTATTCGGGTAATTATCACATCTTTATCCATCTTACCAAAACATTTTAACCCCTCAAGGAACTTTTTTTCAGGCTTTTTTGAGGTAGAATAAAGCCCATTAACAAACTTTATAACCTTGCCCTGTGATGGTCTAAAGATAATAAGCAAATTCGTTTTATTTGCCTTATACTGCGATAATTGTCCCTTCTCTACCATTATCTTCTCTCCTTAAAATCGGGGAGGGTATTCACACCCTCCCCCACCTCCGCAAGTTTATGCTGCTTCCTCCAATCTCATTACCGTATGGTTTAGAGAATTCGCTAAAAATGGCGCACAATGCCCAAAATACATATCTCTTATTCCACCCACTGTTTCTTTTTCCTTGTTTTGCAGATTCGTTATTAACTTATTATCCTCATCTGCAAAATAAACATACTCTACACAATCCATATCAACAACTACTGCTAAATCCCTGTAGTCATTGATAAATAGTGGGTGATAAACCATTTTTAGCATTCCAAAGGGTGAACGGTAATTCCAAATCTCTATCCCATATTCCCTACTTCTTTGGTTATCTACTACCAACTTATCTTTAGCAAAAGAAGTAAGAAGAGAAACAAGCATTGCTGAAGCAAAACATACCTTGTTATCTCTATCGCCATAGGCAAAGACTACAGGTAGAACATCCTTGTCCCATATTGCTTCTGTTAATCCCGCAAGTTTAAGGTAATTGCTTTTAGCTGATTTTGCGAGAATTGACAGAACTCCATCACAAGTCGCTATCCGCTTGGTTGTCCCATCTGCCAAGAGTTGGTCAACATAAGCACCAGTCCCAAACCAGAAGGCTTTTTCAATTTTTTCTATTTGCTCTATCCCCATTTTCTTTGTTTCATACTTCCTTCTGTCCTCTCCATACATCTTATGCTTGAGCTCCTCATTAGATAGCTCAATGATTGTATGTATTTTTTGGGTCCGATTGTAAACCATCTCTTTTTTGGTGATTTTACTATCTCCACCTTTTTCACCCTTTTCGGGTAGAGCATTAGAGACAATTAAAATTTTGTCTGCTGCTGTCCCTGCTACTTTGGGGAAACCTTCAGGGGGAGACCCTGCACTATACCCCCATTCCCTTGTTACATTTAATGTATCTGTCCCTGAAAGGCTTCTAACATACATTCTCTCTTGGGTTTTTGCATTTAAGATTAAGTCACCTGCTTGGAAATACTCTATGTGGTCAACAGTTATTGCAGTTGCATCAACAAGATAGTCTGCCTTTACTGTATCCCATTCTGGCAACTTCTCGTCCTCAAACAGACGGAATTCAATAGAGTCAACCCGTCTTTTGGGAAGCTTTTGCAGCAACACATTAAACGGCGCAATAGACGGTTTCAAAAGCCACATCTTTTTAGACACATCTATTATTAGTTGATTGGCATTTACATCTGTTATTCCCGACATACCACTAATTATAGTAGGCATCTATTTTCCCCTCCTTTTTAAATTCCTCTTTTTGTTTTTAGAATGTCATCAAAGTAATCGCCTTGACCCATGACAGAGCCTCCAGAAGATGTCTCTAAATGTGGAGGAAGGTTCTTGGATGCCAATTTGAGCAGGTCAGGGAAGACTGAAAGCATATACAATTCAACCGCATCTAATCCACTCTTTCCATCTCCTTTTACTGGTGCACCACAATTACTGCAGACATAGTTGGCGCTGTCTGCCTTCTCATCAAGTATTTTCTGCATTCTGGGGTAATATTTCTCAACAGCAGGAAGACCCTTATCGCTAACAAAAGTTTCCAATTTGTCCAATTCCTTCTCATACTGTATTGTGTCAATTGCACCAGTCTTACCCTCTAATGCTTCAATTCTCCTTACAAGTTCAAGGTCTGTTTTGGGCATTCCCCCTTCTTCGGGATATTTATCTCTCATCATTTTTGCCCAAGTCTGAAATTCTGGCCATTCCTGTAAACTTGTAAACTTATCTTTAACTTCCCTCAGACCATCTAACTCTGCCTTTTCCTCCTGTCTCTTTTTGGTATACTTCCCCTGAATTTCTTTATACCAATTCTTCTTCATTTCATTGTCTACTGCAGACAAATCAATTTCTTCCCCCGTAAGACTTTCTTCTGCGGGAATTATCTCTTTCTCCTCTCCTCCTCCAAAAAAGGTCTCTACTTCTCCCGCTTCAGAATTTACCTTTCCCTCTGCCATTTTACTCCTCCTTTTAGGATTATTCATCTATTCAAATTGTTATAGATGAATTCCTGTAGTTTTCTAAAGAAGGATTATATAACAAGCCTCTCACGGTTATTGTTATAGTCCTCTTTCCGTTACTTCCCCACCTTCTACTTCTGGTGTTCCTCCTGCCAATGCCACCCTCATCTCATCATCAATTCTATCTACAAATTCGGGTGGTGTTATTGCCTCTATTTCCCCTCTAGCTCTTGTTAAAATCTCATTAACCTTAGCCTTCCACTCTCCTTCATCAGTTATCTTTTCCTCTCCCTCAACTTTTTCCCCTTCTACTCCTTCCGCTGGTATTTCTTCTGCTCCCCTTCTACTCACAATTTCTCTAAAGGCATCTGGACTTAATCTTGGCATATTATTCCCCCCCCTCCTCTAATTTTTTTAACTCTCTCTCCGCAACTTTATTCTCCTGTTTTGCAAAGCTAAGAGTATTAAGAATTGTTTCCAAAGCAATCAATATTCCTTGTATTCCTTTTAATTCTTCCTCTTTACAATTTCTTAATTTCTTATATAATCTTTCTATCTGGTCTCTAAATATCTTTTCTATTAAAACCCACCCTTCAGTGTTCATGGTCTCAATGATTTTGCTTGTATTTCTCACTACTTCTCTTTGTATTTTCTCAAATGTTCTGTTTTCTGTCATTTCGCCCTCTTTCTCTCTTTATATTTTGCAAGAAAGGATTTTCTTGTGGGTTTCCACCCATGTTTGAATGCTTCGTGCATTCTCATCCCTTTTTCTCTTGCCGTTTCACTGTCATAACAATAACTCTTACCGGTGTCCGTATTTTCCATGCAAAACTTTCTGCCTTTTTTAAATTTGCGATATGGCATTATTTTCCCTCCTATGAAGTTACCCTTGCACTCATACTCTTTGCAAGAGAGATTGGGTTGACATTTTCAGGTCTTAATGATTTTTTAGGCACAATTCCAGTAATTGGCGGTGCAATCTCTTCTCGTTGCTTCTCAATGGTTAACCCTTCTTCTTCTGCCCCAGCCGCCTTTAATGCTTCTAATAATTTTTGTGCTTCCTCTGGTGATATGGCGGGTGATGGTTTTTCTTCAACTAATATCTTTTCAGGACTTCTTTCTCCCATTGTTTCGGTCATTCTTTTAATCAATTCAAAGTAATTTATATAAACGATAGTGCCATCTGGTTTCTGTATTTGTGGTGGTAAAGCCATCATCAGGTTAAAATATTTTAAGAAGTTTAATCGCCTTATCTGAATATTCCCTATTCCTTCTTCTGATGAACCAGAAGCACGAAAAGAGAAATCACCAATTATTTCAGCGGGAGTAAAGGTTTTCCAATTAAACTTGTTTTTCCCTAAAATTTCCCTAACAGTTATCTTTTTCAAATATTTCTGATTATAGAAACTCATCATCTCACCAATCTCTTCTATCCCTAAATCATTTTTCAATTCCCCATCCCACTTGAATTTGGTAGAGGCAGCCTGCATTAAGGTAATCATCCCTGCTGCGGTTTCTTGTCTTTGTGGCAATGCTCCCTGTATAATGGGTTGAATGCCTAATGTGTTCCTTACTGTATTTCTTACTCTCTCTATCTCCATTGGTAATTCTCCCGTCACATATGGAATTTTAAACTGGGTAACTGCTTCTGGGGTATCGTAAAAAATATATCCATTAGGGCGGGCAACTAACTGCGAAAGGTCAACCCCCGCATTATTCAAAATCCCCCACATTGTATTTACTATCTCATCAATATTATCCTCATGCAGGTTTTCCTTTTTATTTATGTTGTATTGTAAATCAAAAATAGGCTCAATAAGTCCTATCCCATAAACTTCATTAGATAGTGGCAAGTCGGGTAAATAAATAAATGGTTTCCTACCATCAAAAACCTTCTCATTGTTTTCTATGAGGCGCAGTAAAACACTATCATTAACTACCGTTGCTATGTATTGTTTCTCTACTTTTTCTTCTTTATCTATTTTTAGGTATCCATAATATTCTATAACTTCTGGTTCAATTGTAGTTATGTCCTTTGAATACCTGGTATCATGTTTATACCATCCGTTAGTTGATATTTCCCTTGTGGTATCCTTAATTTTCTCATAATCATCTTCTGAAATATCATAACTCCTTAAAAGCTGTTGTAATGTTTTCCTGTATGTGCATCCGCAATAATCAGCACTATAAACCGAAGTAGCTCTTGGCTGGATAAAACTATCCTGTAAATTCACATTGTCAAATGTGGGATATAAATAATTTCCCCTTATATATGAGGGAACTACTTTTAAAATTGAGGTCCCCTGAATTTTGCAATCTCTTATGAAATTCGAGAACTTTAACTTGAACTGGGCTCTTTTCTGGGAAAGTTGATAATCAATAACTTGTTCCATATTGGGAGCATTTCCTTCATCATCTCGTCCTTCTGGTAATATTCCTATTAAGGGAGAAACAGAAAGCAAGGACAAAACAACTATGGGGACTACCGTCTCTACCATCTCAAATGACATTGGGATAAAAATATTGTTTTTCCAGGGCACTGTTTCATCTTTTTTCTGATATGATAAATAATATTGATTACATCTATCCCATATCTTTCTTTGAGATTTAGTAGCATCATAAGAAATTCTTTTTCTCTGAGTAATTATATCAATTATTTCCTTCTTCTTGTCTTCATCCAATATCTTTGAAATATCTAATGTATTATTCATCTCTCCCCCATTATATCACAAAAAATCTCTTTTGTCAATATCCTGTCCTTAAAAAAGCATTTCTCTGTTTTTCCAAAGAAGTATATAGAGGGTCATATCCCCCCTTGTATCGCCATTTTAACTTCTCCGGGTCGTGATAGTAAGCCCTAATAGAATTTATATATCTTAAACAATCAATTAAATGGTCTTTGTCCTGTGGTAAGTTTCTAAACTTTGACATTTCTGCAATAAAATTCTTACATCTCCTAAATACAAATAACTTATTCTTTTTTAATAATCCCTTAATCCAGGTTATCCCCACATCCCTCCTATCTCTCCTCGCCGGAGTTATTGCACCAAGTCGCTTTCTAAATTCATCTAAATAAGATATGTTGGTTAGAGGATTTCTTTCTGTTGCCTGTGAATCAATTGTTGTCTGTTGAAATCTATGTCCTTCTGATTTCTTCTTTATCTTCAGGGAAAGGTCATCAACTATCATATTAGGTTCGTAAAGTTCATCAAACACAATAAAGTTCTCATCTCTATCTATCGCTAAAAATAATATGCCTGTTTCAGCTACCGAATGTGGATCCATTCCTCTATATTTTGTATATTTATCATTTGGTAAATCAAATTCATCTATAATTTGGGTTTCTTTGTTGAAGTCAGTAAATATCAATCCCATTAAAAATTGCCATCTTCCGTATATCCTTGCCTCTATTTCATCAGGACGAAGTAATGCAATAAACTCATTTGTCATCTTCTCTGATGAATATTTGTTCTCTAATCGTGTCCAGTTGAAGGTTGCTATATTCTTATTTGTTCCTCCATTCTCTACTGCCGCCTGATAATATTCATCAAAAAGATACCCTAACTGGTCATAATTTACTTTGCTTGTAACATCTTCAATGGGAGTAAAGTTAAAGACACATTTACAGTTTTCATTCATCAATCCCCTGATAGAGGCAATTATAGCTGCCCTTTTAGGTGGTTCATCAAATAATAAATATTCACCCTTCCATCCCTCAAACAACTTATCATCCTGCTCATTGCTCATAAAATCCAGCCTACTACCATTATGTAAAAGCATATAAGAAACTACTCCCTGCTGGTTTTTCCTTTTCTCCCTAATCTGATTGTCAGGTAGCATCTCCCTCAACTTTGGATAAATTACTTCCCCAATTGCCTTTACAAATGAATTCCCCACAAGCCTGGCCCTTATTGGTGGCTTCGGAAAGTTTGGTTGGTAGTGATTGTTTCCCGTCAAACATAAAACTAAATCATATAAAGAACTGTGGGTCTTGCCACTAAAATTTCCCCCCAAAATCATCCTTATCAACTTTTGAGACTCTAAAAATGACTTCTGATATCCCTGTGGAACAAAGTATAAAAACGGGCTTATCTCCTTATCAGTTTTTAAGAGCCCCAAGAGATGGTCTAATCTCTCTTGCTTTCTCTGCCTCTCCAGTGCCGTCAATCTCCAACTCCTTCAAAAGTTCACTTACCTCACCTATAATTTGCTTCCGTTGGTCAACAGTGATAGAAACAACTGGTGGCTCTTTAATTATCCCTTCAGTCTTAAGGACCAGTTCTAACGCAGATTTCTTTAAATATTCTGACTTCGTTTGCTTCAATGCTTTCACTAATTCCTCATAAACCAAATTCTTAAGGTGCTTCCTAAGTAAAAAGCAATATTCAGAGATTACCCTCGCTAACTTAAATCTCTTATACATAACCGTCTTTATAGGCATACCTAAAGTCTCTGCTGCGTTGCTCGGTGAAAAGTCAGAGCAGAAACAGTCAAGAAACTCCACATCTTCCTTCTCTAACTTGTGTTTGTTTTTTAAATATCTCAAAATCTTATCAGTGAAATCCATTTGAAAGATATTATATCACATTTTTGTCAGTTTGTCAACCCCCCCCC
>Ga0210049_1005658_pt1 | contig 10623 bp, 13 predicted proteins | sample CryGeyCG2014_300_2_FD_183964 | JGI IMG/M metagenome (GOLD analysis project Ga0210049, IMG submission 183964) | Groundwater microbial communities from aquifer - Crystal Geyser CG06_land_8/20/14_3.00 (SPAdes) (version 2) | ecosystem: Environmental > Aquatic > Deep subsurface > Groundwater | place...
ATCCAGCATACAATCGAAATTCTATATTAAAATTTGATAAGTAAGTGGTGTCATCCTATTGATTGACAAAATATATTATTTGTGCTACTTTTTAAAATAGAAACTAGTAACTAGTAAATAGTAAATAGGGACTATGAATTAAAAACTTTTAAATAAGGAGGGATTGATATGAAAAGGATAGTGATGATAGCAATAATTGTGTTTTTGTTTTGTGGATATTGGCGTAAAGGATGGAGTTCCACAGGGATATAAGGGCATAGTTCAAAATCTCAGTAAATATAGAAATATACAAATTTCAATCCGGCATCAAAAAGGATATGAAGTGAAAAGTTATGTGTTGGCTCCGGGAGGTTTTGCCGAAGATTATTTATTGCCCGGCGATTATTGCGTTGTTACTTTTGTCAGCGGCAGACAAGAAAACGGCGTGAAAAAATTTACGTCCGGTCCCCGCCTTTTTGATTATTTTGGCAAGAAGTATCATTGGTATGCGTATCAGCCGGAATAAAGAAGATTTCAAATCCCCTGTCTTCGCAATGGCGAGCAGGGGATTTATTATTGCTTTTTTTTATACATAATATAAAATATAAACAATGACAAAAGTTATTTTAATGACAATAATTTGTTTTTCTCTGGTTTTATCAAACGCGGTTTTTGCCATCACCCCCGGCGAGATTCCCACTTCCGGCGATTTAGGCATTAAGAAAACATTGCAAGATGAAACTGCAGGCGGGGTCAAGGGCGTTATTCAGGCGATAGTTAAATGGGTTTACATAATATTCTTTATCATCGCTGTTTTATTTATTATTTTTGCGGCCTTTACTTATCTGACCGCGCAAGGCGACCCGGAAAAAGTGAAAACCGCCACCAATCAAATCATTTACGCGGCAGTAGCTATTGTGGTCGCGCTTGTGGCAGTGAGCATTGATTTGATAATTAAAAATTTCCTAATCAGCGGAGGAGAAGGCGGAGGCGGTGGAGGCGGCGCGCAATATAGGTGGTATCCTCTTCAAGGTGGTAATAAACCTGGTCCTTCCGGTAAGCCAAATATAGATGTTGGTCGTTAATGATTTGTAATTTTTCAAATTTTTTGTATTATATTATTAAGTTGTGCTATAAAGGTCGAGAATAAAGTAGCGATGCGAATATACGAATTATACTAATGATACAAATGAATTTTGTATTCGTATAATTCGTAAATTAGTATATTCGTATCGATACTTATTTATGAAAATGAAAAAATTTTTTGGAATTTTGGGGATTGCGGCAATGTCTTTGGCATTGGTTGGTTCGGTAGGCGCGGTTGATATTCCCGGCATTACTCCGACTGGTCCGACAACCGTAAGTGGCACAGTTGACGTGATTAAAAACATCGTCAGATGGGTTTATATAATATTCTTTATCATCGCTGTTTTATTCATTCTTTTCGCGGCCTTTACTTATTTAACCGCTCAAGGCGACCCGGAAAAAGTGAAAAACGCGAGAGACCAAATTATTTACGCGGCAATCGCGATTATCGTCGCTCTTATTGCCGTGAGCGTGGATACGATTATTTCCACTTTCTTGGCGACAGGACAATAAATTTAGGAATTAGAAATACAATCTCTCGCATAAATTTATCCCCCACATAATAATTTATGTGGGGGATTTACGCGGGGGATTGTTTTTTATGATTTGTTTTGATATATTAAAAAAATGTCAGTAACACATCAGCCGAAAAAAAGAAAACGGAGCAGGACGCACGGATTTTTAAAACGTAGCCGAACCGTCGGAGGAAGGAATGTCTTGAATAGAAGAAGGATGAAGGGAAGGAAAAGAATAGTTGTGTAGCGATGCGAATATACGAATGATACTAATGATACTAATTTTAAAGTTTTTATTCGTATAATTCGTATTATTAGTATATTTGTATCGATACTAACATATGCTTGCAAAAAAATATCGGCTTCAAATTCAAAACTGGTTAAAAAATAAGAATAAGAGAATAATAAGCCGCCGAAGCGATTTTTTTATTATAAGAATGTCCGCTAATGATTTATTTTTCAGCCGTTTTGGAGTAATTATCAGCGCGAAAGTTTCCAAATCAGCGGTTAAGCGGAATAGAATTAAAAGAATTATTTATGATTTTATTCGGCTTAATAAATTTAATGAAATAAAAGGAAATGATGTCGCCATAACCGTTTTGCCGGCAATCGCGAAATTAGATAAAAATGAAATAGAAAAAGAATTAAAAAATGTCATCACTTTTCAACACATATTTATATAATCCATTATTGAGCGCTTTGATTTTTTTATACGAAAATATTCCCGGTCATGATTTGGGAGTCGCCATTATTGTTTTAACGGTTGTAATCAGAATTATTTTATTACCGTTATTTTATAAAGGAGCCAAAGACCAGGCGATTATGCAGCGTTTAGCTCCGAAAATAAAAGAAATTCAAAAGAATCATAAAGACGACCGCGCCAAACAAGCGCAGGCGCTGATGGAACTTTATCGCGAACATAAAGTGAATCCTTTTTCGCAGTTTTTGATTATTATTATTCAATTGCCGGTTTTAATCGCTCTCTATTGGGTTTTTTTAAGAGGTATCCCTGCCAATAGCGGATTGGACCATTATTTTTTGGGCTTTATTGATTTAAGCAGCCGCAGTTTGATTATCGTTGTTTTAGCGGCTTTGGCTCAATATCTCCAGGGCAAATTGGCTTTGCCGAAAATTGCAAAAAATAATAGTGAATTATCGCCGATGGAAAAAATGGGAAGGCAAATGGTTTTTTTCGGCCCCGTTTTAACGATAATGTTTTTAAGTTATTTGCCGTCAGCCGTCGGTCTTTATTGGTTGACAACGTCAATTTTTTCAGTTATTCAACAAATAGTCATTAATAAAAGATTAAATATAAGCACAAATGGAAAAAATTGAATCAATAATTAAAGAGATGATTGGGATGATGGGATTTGATGATTTTTCGGTAAATTATTCCGTTGACAGCGGAAGATTTTCTATATTTATAAACGATAGTTTTATTTCGGAAAATAATTTACCGGCGATTATGAACAGCTTTGATTCCGTTATTAAGCTGATAGCCAGAAAAAACAGTGTTGATTTTGTTATAGTTGATATCAATAATTATCGCCGGAAGCGTGAAGATTTAATTTTGGAAATTGCCCGGGTAACGGCGAGAAAATCCGTTGCTGAGAAACAAGAAATGTCTTTGCCGGCGATGAACGCTTATGAGCGCCGCTTGGTGCACACCGAACTTGCCAAACATCCTGATATTAAAACGGAAAGTGTGGGAGAGGGCAGAGAAAGATACGTGGTTATTAAACCGATTTTATAAACTTAATTTTCAATTTTCAATTTTTAATTTTCAATAAATGAACTAATTTAACAATTTTCAAAAGTTTTTATTTATTATTATTTGATAATTAATTCATTGAAAATTGATTGTAAATTAATAATTGTAAATTGAAAATTTTAATCCTTAGAAATTCGTTTAATCAAACTTTGGAAGCCCATTTCTTCAAAATAAGCGATTAATTTTTCTTTTAATATTCCTTCGTATTTTAATTCTTCAAGATTTTTTATTTCCAATGGCGCGTCGCGTTTGATAGTTGCCAATTTTTTTGACAATAAGGCGATTTCACGCGAAGTATGAATTTTTTCATAAGATTTTTCTTTTTGTCCTTGTTCTAAAAATTTTTCAATGGTGTTATATTTTTGGATTATTTGAGCGGCGGTTTTTGGGCCGATACCGGCAACTCCTTTGATATTATCCGATTGGTCGCCAACCAGCCCCTTGTAATCAGCAAGTTGATGCGGCATAACGCCGAATTTATTTAAAGTTTCTTTTTCGTTGTAAATTATCGTGTCGCTAATTCCTTTTTTAAAAGTTTCAACCATTACCTTTTCGTTTTCAATAAGCTGGAGCGCATCCAAATCGCCGGTTAAAATTATTATTTTTAAATCCGGTTTGTTTTTGAATTTTTCAGCCGCGGTGCCGATTAAATCATCAGCTTCAAATCCCGGAATTTCAAAACTTTTTATTCCGAAATTTTCAAACAATCGGTGAGCTTCAATAATTTGCGAAATTAATTCATTGGGCGCTTTGGGGCGGTGGCTTTTGTATTCATTATACATTTCTTTTCTAAAAGTCGGTTCCGGCCGGTCAAAAAAAGCCACTGCGTAATCCGGCGCTTTTCCATTGACGCCGATTTCTTCGCCATTTCGCGCGATTTTAATAAGAACGCTTGCTAATCCATAAATCGCTCCGCTGGGCTTGCCTTCTTTTGTGGTGAAGGGGGGCAAAGCGTGGAAGCAACGGTGAATTAAAGCATTGGCGTCAATGAGTAAAAGGGTTTTCACCCCCACACCAAACGAGTTTATGTTTAATTTTGACGACGATAAGATTTCCATAAAATTTTAACTTGTTTTTAGATTATACTATTATTGTATTTATTAATTAGAACTCGTTATGGTGTGGGGGTTCATTTTTTTTAATATTATAGTATAATTATAAACAAATTCAAAATCTAAAATTTAACCCTAGTGGCTAGTGGCTAATTCCTAGTGGCTAATATTATGCTTCAAATCCCCACTCAAAAATTAAAAGAAATTTTAATTAAAGACAATCTAACAACTGAGGAGAATTTTGATTTTTTAGCAAATGAAGCAAAGCGCATGGATCAAAATATCGGCGATATTTTGATTTCGCGGAATGTTATCACGACAGATTATTTTTATAATGTTTTGGCGGATTATTTTAATGTTCAGAGAGCTAATTTAATCGGCCGGAAAATAGACAAGGGGATTCTTAATATTCTTACTGAGAATTTAGCCAAACAAAAAATGGTTATTGTTTTTGATAAAGAGGCTGACGGGAGTCTTAGCGTTGCTATGGAAGACCCGAGCGATTTGGGTACAGTGGAATTTTTAAGAAATAATTTGAAAGCGAACATCAAGCCGTATCTCGCGACTCAAGACGATTTAAACAAGGGGTTCGCGATGTATAGCCGCCGTTTTGCCGAAGATTTCAAAAAAATAGTTGAAGAAAATATTCAGGCGTCATTGAGGCAGAAAGCTGGCACGGTTGAAGAAGCGGCTTCGGCTATTCCCATTGTCGCTCTCATTGATAATGTTCTTTTTTACGCTTTTTCTTTGCGCGCTTCGGATATTCATATGGAAATTTTTGAAGACGGGATTTTAATGAGATTCAGGATTGACGGCGTTCTTCACGAGGTGGCGAAAATTCCCAAAGAAGTTCATCCGGCGATTGTGGCGAGAATCAAACTGCTTGCGGCGTTGAAAATAGACGAGCATCAAAAGCCGCAGGACGGCAGGACTCATTATAAAGTCGGCTCGGATTTGGTTGATATCAGAATTTCCATTATTCCGACTTTTTACGGCGAAAAAATAGAAATGCGTCTTTTACCGGCAGCTCAAAAACCGCTGGCTTTGAGAGAAGTCGGGTTGATGGACGATATGGTTAAAATCGTTGAAGAAAATATCAAGAAAACTTACGGAATGATTTTGGTAACCGGACCGACTGGCAGCGGAAAAACCACCACTCTTTACGCCATTTTAAATATTTTAAATCGACCGGAAGTGAACATCGTGACCATTGAAGACCCAATTGAATACAATATGAAATATATTAATCAGGTTCAGATAAATCCATTAGCGGGAATCACTTTTGAAAGCGGATTGCGTTCGATACTCCGGCAAGACCCGAACATTATTATGGTTGGAGAAATTCGCGATGAAGAAACCGCCGAAATCGCCGTGCATTCGGCTTTAACCGGCCACTTGGTTTTATCCAGTTTGCACACCAATGACGCGGCAACCGCGATTCCACGTTTGATTGATATGAAGATACCGCCATTTTTATCCGCCGCGGTTTTAAATATGATTGTCGCCCAGCGTTTAATCAGAAAAATTTGTCTGGATTGCATCGGCTCGTTCGCGCCGTCGGAAGATTTGTTGAATTCCATAAAAAAACAATTAAAAGAATTAAATCTTGAATCTGAATTTAGGTCTCCGAAGATTTTATATCAAGGTAAGGGTTGTATGAGCTGCGGCAACACCGGTTATGCCGGCAGAATCGGTATTTTCGAAATTTTGAATATTGACGAAGATATTCGCAAGGAAATCATCAATCCTAATTTTTCTTTGGATAATTTGATAAAATTGGCGAAGGATAGAGGAATGATTACGATGTTCCAAGACGGATTGCGAAAATCCGAATTGGGAATGACAACTATAGAAGAAGTGCTTCGCGTAATACGCGAGTAGCGATGCGAATATACGAATTTACTAATGATACAAATAAGTAAAAGCAACGACAAAATTATTTATCCAGAGTTATCCTATGTTATTACGGGAATTTGTTTTAATATACACAATAACCGGTCAGAATTGTTAAAATAGATACAGAGGCAAAGAAAAAATTCGTATAATTCGTATTATTAGTATATTCGTATCGATACTATGAGGTTTCACTACATTGCATCACAATCCAACGGAAGAATAATTGAAGGCGACCACGAAGCCGAAAGCGCGGCTGAAGTTTTGGGTTTTCTCGCCAGTCAAGGATTAAAGCCAATTTCTTTAAAAGCGCCCAAAGAACTTTCAAAAACTAGTCGGTTTAAAATTTTTAGCCAAACAATTAACGTTGAAGATAAAGTTTTTCTCACTAAATATTTAGCTTTGATGTTAAGAGTCGGCACCGACCTTTTGAGGGCGGTTGATATTTTAATCGCTGATTTTGAAAAGCCGGCGCTTAAAGCTTTATTGATGGAAATCAGGACTTCATTGGAAAAAGGTCAGCCCTTTCATTCCGTATTTGTCAGATATCCAAAATTTTTTTCCTCGGTTTTTATCAATATGATTAAAGCCGGAGAAACTTCCGGAAATTTGGAACTTGTTTTCAACCAATTAAGCGTTGCTTTGCAAAAGGAGCAGGATTTAAGAAGACAGATTAAAGCGGCGGTCACTTATCCGATTATTCTTTTATCGGCTTCAGCCGCCATTCTTTTTCTTTTGGTAAGTTTCGCGCTCCCGAAAATAGCCAATATTTTCACGTCCGGAGGTTTTGAACCGCCGCTTTTTTCAAAAATCGTTTTTGCCATCGGCCTTTTTATGGGAAAATATTTTTGGCTTATTCTGATTTTTATAATTATTCTTTTGGTTAGCGCTTGGTTTTTCACAACCAAATCAATTATCGGAAGAAAACTTCTTTCAAGATTTATTGTAAGAACGCCGATTATCGGCGGAGTTCTTAAAAAAATTGCTCTACAGCGTTTTGCTTCAACTTTTTCAGCATTGCTTTCATCGGGATTGCCGATTCTTGATTCTTTGGAAATTACCGCTGATGCCGTCGGAAATGAAGAATTGAAAACTGGTTTGCGCAGGATAGCGCGGGAAGGAATTTCCAAGGGTTTGACCATTGGCGAAGCTTTCCGCAAGGAGCCGGTTTTTCCGAGAGTGGTGGTTAATCTAATGGCGATTTCTGAAAAAGCCGGTCATATGGAAAGTATTTTGACGACTTTAGCGGATTTTTACACTTCGGAAATAGAAACTGCCATTAAATCATTGGTTTCATTTTTGGAGCCGATTTTGCTTTTGGCTATCGGGCTTATCATTGGCACTATCGCTTTGTCGGTTATCGTGCCGATTTATCAACTTGTAGGACAATTTTAAATAATTCACAATTTTCAATTATCAATTTCCAATAAATTTACAATGAATCAATTTTTAATGTTTAAATTAATAATTAATGTTTGTAAATTATAAAATTGAAAATTCAATGAAAATTATAAATTGTAAATTGAAAATTAACAGCAAGGCATTCACTCTCATAGAGCTTTTAATAACAATCGGAATTATCGCGGTTGTGTCTACAGTCGCTTTTTTAAATCTTTTCAGCTATCGCGGGAATCAGGATCTTGATTTAACGTCGCGGGAAATTGCGATAATTTTAAGAAACGCGCAAGACAGGTCTATTTCACAGGAATCAAGCAGCCGCTACGGCATTCATTTTGAAAATTCCGTTTCCAACGGCGGATTTTATGATTTATTTTCCGGAACGACTTACGTCACGGGAACGATAATTTCTAAAAATTCGCTTCGGCCGGCTATTCAATTTTCCGATCCGACATCCGGAAACAGCAAGGATGTTATTTTTACTCCGGTGAGCGGTTTGCCGAATGCGTCAACCACGATTATAATTTCCCTTAAAAGAGACGCATCAATTTCCAAAACAATAATTGTTAACACTAATGGACAAATTCAATACTAATAAGGGGCAGAGTTTAATAGAAGTAATTATTGGAATGGCGGTTGCCACTATTTTAATTGGCGCGGCCGCCGCAACGACGGTTGTTGTGTTAAGAAGCAATTTTGACACCAAAACCGCGCAAATTGCTTCATCTTTGGCTTCGGAATACGCGAATAATCTTCAATCGCTCGCTTATTCTGACTGGCAAAAAGTTTATACTCCACCGGCAGGTAAAGGGGCGGATTCGCAATTTTATTTAACCGCTTCAGGCACGGCTTTTGCGTTGGTTTCCGGCGCCACCACCACTGTTATTGAAGGCAAAAATTTCACCCGTTATTTTTCAATTGAAAACACGAGCCGCGATTCCTGCGGAATCGGCAATATTACAACTAACGCCACTACTTCCTGCGCAGCTGTGGGCGATAGTGGAATCGCTGACGACCCTTCAACGCAAAAAATAAAAGTTTATGTAAATTGGGAAGGCGGCAGGAATCTGAATAAAATCCAATATCTGACGCGAAGCCAGAATAAAGTTTTCATTCAAACTGATTGGAGTGGCGGCGCGAATCAAGAATTTTTTTCAACCAGCACAAATAATACTTTTATAAACAATAAATTCGCCAGCTCAACAAATATCAATCATTCAAGTTTAACGGGCGCCATAATGATTAGCGGCGCTGCGGGGGGGGGCAGTAGCGCCACCGGCACCATTGATTCAACTTACAAATATGCTTGGGCCGGGAATTTGGGCTGGTTGAATTTCGGCGCCAGCGGAAGCAATGTCATTGTTTCAGACGCAGAATTGACCGGCTACGCTTGGAGCGAAAACGTTGGCTGGATTTCGCTTAATTGTTCCAATAATAGTTATTGCGGAACCGTTAGTTATAAAGTTAATAATGACGGTAATGGTAATTTGAGCGGTTGGGCGTGGAACGAGGTCATCGGCTGGATAAGTTTTGACAGCGCCACTTCCGGGTCGTCTTATTCATATCAAGTTATTATTAACAGTTCTACGGGAGATTTTAGCGGTTGGGCGTGGAATGATAAAATCGGCTGGATTTCTTTTAATTGCGACCAAAGCGGTTCTGGCGGAAGCAATACTTGCGGAACAATTGATTATAAAGTGAAAACCGATTGGCGACCGTAATTGGTTTTTTTAAAGTTTTATGTTATATTTAGATTAATGAAAATAAATATTGATAAAGAAAAATTGAATAGATTTTGCCGAGAAAATGGCATTATTTTTGTTGTTTTATTTGGTTCGCGGGCAAAAGAAGATAAGGAAGAAAAATTATTTATTCGTCAAGATAGCGATTTTGATATCGCCGTTTTAACAGTATCTGAAAAAAATATAAGGAAAAATATGGATAATTATAATAATATCCTACTTGGATTGTGCGATATTTTGGATATACCGGATTATAAAATGGATTTAACTAATTTGAATAATGCCAATATTTTATTAAAATACCATATAACATCAACAGGAGTTTTGTTATATGGCAATCAAATAAATTTTGAAGAATTAAAAGCTGACGCATTCAGGGATTATATGGACGCCAAACCGCTTTTTAATCTTGAAAGATTTTTAATTGATAAAAAACAAAAATTATTAACTGAAATATTGGCGCGTGGATAGAATAAAATAATATGATTAATAAAGAACTCGTACAACGAAAAATAACTTTAATTCAAGAAGATTTAGCTAATTTTTCTTCTTTCGCGCAATATTCTTTTGATGAAATTGCAAAAGATTATATTAAGCAAGCAGCAACAGAAAGATTTTTGGAACGGGTAGTAAATCGAGCGATTGATATTAACCAACATTTAATCGCCGAACTTGCTACTGAGAAAACGAGCGTTCCTTTAACATACACCGATACATTTTTGAGATTAGTTGATTTTGCTATTTATCCGAAAAATTTTGCTTCAGAAATTTCAAAAAGCGCTGGAACAAGAAATAAATTAACGCACGAATATAATACAACGGACCCGGATAAAATTTATTCTTCAATAGGTGATTGTTTAAGAGATTACCATCAATACTGCGATTATATTTTAAAATTTTTGGAAAATGTTAATTAAATTAAATTTATTATGAAATTCATTAATTCCAAATTTCTTCCAATATTTTTTTCATCTTTAATTGCTGGTTTTTTTGTGGCAATTAGTATTTTAGCATGGAACAATCCGACCGCCACTCCTCCAAACGGCGATAGCGCTTTATATTACGCAAGCAGTACTGGGAATTTCGGCATCGGGACGACGACGCCGGGCAGTACTTTGGATGTTAAAGGCACGCTTCGCCTCTCTGGCGCAACTTCTGGCTATGTTGGTTTTGCTCCAGCCGCTGCA
>Ga0210049_1005660_pt1 | contig 10619 bp, 9 predicted proteins | sample CryGeyCG2014_300_2_FD_183964 | JGI IMG/M metagenome (GOLD analysis project Ga0210049, IMG submission 183964) | Groundwater microbial communities from aquifer - Crystal Geyser CG06_land_8/20/14_3.00 (SPAdes) (version 2) | ecosystem: Environmental > Aquatic > Deep subsurface > Groundwater | place...
GGTTGAACCGGGGGTATTTAGCTGAAGTTGCTATGGAAGGATTTATTGAAGGAGAAAAATTAGGAACTTTAAATATCCAAAAAATTATTGAAAAATGCTCTGGCTAATTGTTACTATTTCTTCTTATTTTCTTTTTGCTATTGTTGCTTTGATTGATAAATATCTTTTGGGCGGACGTATTCCTAGTCCTAAGGTTTATGCTTTTTATGTAGGCATTTTAGGAATTTGGGCTTTAGTTTTAATCCCCCTTGGTTTTTTAATTCCGGAGCCTTTAATAATCGTCCTAAGTCTTTTCGCTGGAGCTATTTTTATTATTTCCTTATTTGCTTTTTTTTACACTTTAAGTCTATTTGAAGCTTCAAGAGTGGTGCCGGCTATTGGCGGATTCTTGCCTTTGTTTGCTTTTGTTTTGACCTACCTTTTTTCTAGCGGGAAAGAGACTTTATCTTTCCCAGAAATAATAGCTTTCCTATTGCTTGTTTTGGGGAGTGTCATCATTACTTGGCAAAGATCCAAAAATATTTCTTTAAAAAGTCTTCAAATTTCAGCTTTAGCTGCTCTATTAGGTGCCTTAGCGTTTGTTTTAATCAAGCATGTTTATTTATTCCAGCCATTTTGGTCAGGCTTAATTTGGATGAGGATAGGCGGATTTTTAGGAGCAGGATTTTTTCTTTTTTCAAAAGAAGTTAGAGAAGAAATATTTATAAAAAGGATTAGTTTTAAACCCAAGACAGCAGGAATTTTTCTTTTTGATCAGCTTATGGGTTCTGGAGCAGGCCTTTTACAAAACTGGGCAATTTTCTTAGCTCCTTTAGCTTATGTAGCAATAATTACCGCTCTTCAAGGGGTAGAATATGTATTTTTGTTGATATTTGCTGTCTTGCTTTCTCTAAAATTTCCTAAAATCCTAAAAGAAGAAGTCTCCAGAGAAATTCTTCTCCAAAAAATTGTTGCTATTTTACTAATTGGTGGGGGATTGACTTTATTAGCTATATGAAAAAACTTTTTAAAAAGATTATTCTCGGAATTTTAGTATTTTTTCTAATTTTTATTGGTTATCTTTTTATTGGTACTCCTCCTCGGGCAGAGAAAATTAGCTGGGGGGTGAATTTTTCTCAAAAACAGGCTGAGCTTTTAGGATTAAATTGGCAAGAAACTTATTTAGCTTTATTGGATGATTTAAAAGTGAAAAACATAAAATTGATTACTCATTGGGATTTAATTGAGCCCGGAGAAGGAGACTACAATTTCGAAGATTTGGATTGGCAGATTGAGAAAGCTGAAGAAAAAGGAGCTAAGCTCCTTTTAGTTATCGGGATGAAAACTGGCCGCTGGCCAGAATGCCACGAACCCGATTGGGTTCGAAGTCAAAAGTCAAAAGTCAAAAGTCAAAAGTCACTATTGGAATATATTGAAAAAATTGTGAATAGATATAAAAATTCTGATATAATTTGGGGTTGGCAGGTGGAGAATGAGCCATTTTTTCCTTTTGGAGAGTGCCCTTGGTCAGATAAAAATTTCTTGAAAAAAGAAATAGATTTGGTAAAATCTCTTGATTATCAAAAAAGGCCAATTGTAATTTCAGATAGTGGCGAAGGTTCTTTCTGGATTACTGCTGCTAATTTCGGAGACATGGTCGGCACAACTTTACATCGCAAGGTTTGGTTTAGAGAATTTAAAACTTATATCAGTTATCCCTTGAGACCAATTTATTACTGGCGAAAAACTCAAATCATCAAAAAATTTTTTGATAAAGATGTAATCTGTATCGAACTTCAAGCCGAACCCTGGGGGCCAAAATTACTCAATGAATCACCAATTGGAGAACAAGAAAAGACAATGAATTTAGAAAGATTTCAAAAAAATATTGAATTTGCCAAAAAAACTGGTTTAGATACATTTTATTTATGGGGCGCCGAATGGTGGTATTGGATGAAAATAAAACAAAATCAACCAGAAATTTGGCAAGAAGCCAAAAAATTATTTTAATATGTTATCTATTATTATTCCAACCCTCAATGAAGAAAAATATTTGCCTTTGTTGTTGGCGGAAATTAAAAAGCAAAATTTTAGTGATTTGGAAATAATTGTGGCTGATGCTGGTTCTGAAGATGGAACATTAGAGATAGCTAAAAGCTACGGCTGCAAAATTACCCCTGGCGGCTTACCAGCTAAAGGAAGAAATGAGGGAGTAAAAGTTGCTCAAGGAGAAACGCTTTTATTTATGGATGCCGATAATATTTATTTGCCAGAAAATTTTTTAAAAAATCTTTTAGGAGAATTTAAAAAAAGAAACTTAGGCGTTGCCTCTTTCCCAATTTATCCCAATGGAAATGGTTTTGATAAAATTGCTTACGGAATTTATAATTGGTGGGCAAAAACAACTCAAAATCTTTTGCCCCATGCCACAAACTCTATTTTAGTGAAAAAAGAGATTCACGAAAAAATTGAAGGTTTTGACGAAGAGATTAAGATAGCCGAAGATCATGGGTTTGCCAGAAGAGCGGCAAAAATAGGCAAATTCGGATTCATTAAAACCGAGCCAGTTTTAACCTCGACCAGAAGATTTGAAAGGGATGGGAGATTGAAAACTTATTTAAAGTATCTTTTAGCCGGGATTTATATGTTAATTTTCGGCCCAATTAAATCCGATATTTTTAAATACCGAGCTTCTGGAGGAAGCGAAGGTGGAAGATGAGGACAAAGTCCTCATCGCTCATAGGTTTAACGACTTGAAAAAGAAGGAAAAATAAGACAAAATAATAATATGCCAATTTACGAGTTACCAAAATTTGAGTTGCCGAAATTGAAAGCCCCAAAGTTTTGGCGGAATCGGTTGTTTTGGCCAATAATATCCTCTATTTTAGTTTCTGTGGTTTTTGGCTTCATTGCCGGAGCAATTTCTGGCAGTTATTTTTATTTTGAAATAAAAGATTATCTTTCAAAGCTAAAAATAGAAATCCCCGAGCCTCAAACCATTGAGAAGATAATTGAAAAAGAAACAATTAAAGAATATCAGCCCCAAACCTCTCAGGAGGAGAAAATTATTCAGGCAGTAGAGAAAGTTTCGCCGGCGGTAGTCAGTATTATTATTACCAAAGACCTGCCTATTTTTGAGGAATATTATATTTCGCCATTTGAAGAATTTTTTGGCGAACCCTTTGAACTTCAAGTCCCCCAGTATCGCCAAAAAGGAACCGAAAAAAAGGAAATTGGTGGCGGAACCGGCTTTATTGTTTCGGAAGATGGCTTGATTTTAACCAATAAACACGTGGTTTTGGATACAGCTGCTGATTACACGGTTTTTACCAATGATGGAAGAAAATTTCCAGCCAAGGTTTTAGCCCGAGATCCAGTTCAGGATTTAGCTATCCTTAAAATTGAGCAGGAAAAAATAGTTGACCAACAAGGAAAACTTGGCCTGAAAAAATTTCCCACCGTTCAACTTGGCGATTCCGATAACTTACAAATTGGCCAAACGGTCATTGCCATTGGCAATGCCTTGGGGGAATTTAGAAATACTGTTTCAGTGGGAGTGATTTCTGGCTTGGGCAGGACCATTACTGCTTCTGGTGGGGGATTGGTTGAAACTCTTGAAGACGTCATTCAAACTGATGCCGCCATTAACAAAGGAAATTCCGGAGGACCTCTTTTAAATTTAAAAGGAGAGGTTGTGGGGATAAATACAGCCACTGTTCTTGAGGCTCAGAATATTGGCTTTGCCATTCCGGTTAATAAAGCCAAAAAAGACATTGAACAAATTAAAACTTTGGGAAAAATTGTCTACCCATTTTTGGGAGTAAGATATGTTTTAATTACGGAAAAAATTCAAAAAGAAAATAATTTGCCGGTTTCTTACGGCGCTTGGGTTATCAAAGGGGAACAAGGCGAGGCAGCAATTTTTCCTGGCTCAGAAGCTGAAAAAGCTGGATTGAAAGAAGGAGATATTATTTTAGAATTTGACGGACAGAAGATTACTACTGAAAATTCTTTAGCCAAAATTATTATGAAATATAATCCTGGAGATAAAGTGGTTTTGAAGATTTTAAGGGAAGGAAAAGAAAAAATCATCCAAACCACTTTGGGCGAAAGAAGTGAGTAACTTGATTTTTTCAAAATTTTATAGTAAAAAGAAATTGAACTATGAACGGAACTCAAAATTTCACCCACAAAGCCCAAGAGGCAATACTCCAAGCTCAGGATTCAGCCAGGGAAAAAGGCCAACAGCAAATTGATGCCTTGCATCTTTTGTATTCTTTGCTTTCTCAGGAAGAAAGCGTGGTTTTGAATTTGCTTCAGAGAATCGGAGCAGACATTGAAGGTTTAAAAAGAAAGACCAAAATGGCTTTAGAAAGAATTCCAGCCATTGTTGCTCCCCAAACCTTTGGCCAGTTTTATTTAACTCAGGATATGGCCAAGGTTTTAGATAAGGCCAGGCAAGAAGCAATGAAAATGGGTGATGAATATATTTCAGTCGAACATTTATTCTTAGCCCTTTTAGACACCGAGACAAAAGCCAGAGAAATTTTGGACAAGGCCACTTTTTTACAACCGGGCGGCGGGCCAACAACTCTGGAATTTGGCAAATTGGATTACGAAACAGTTTTGAAACAATTATCACTGATTCGAGGAGGCCAAAGAATTACTGACCCAGAACCAGAATCAAAATATCAAGTAGTAGAAAAATATGCCAGAAATTTAACCTCGCTAGCCAGGCAGGGGAAATTAGATCCGGTCATTGGCAGAGAAAATGAAATCCGGAGATTAATGCAGGTTTTGTCTCGAAGAACAAAAAATAATCCGGTTCTAATTGGTGAAGCGGGAGTAGGAAAGACGGCTATTGTTGAGGGTTTGGCTCAAAAGATTATTTCTGGCCAAGTTCCCGAAAGTTTAAAAGAAAAAGAAATCATTGGTTTGGATTTGGGAGCTTTGGTAGCCGGCACCAAATATCGGGGAGAATTTGAAGATAGAGTCAAGGCCCTATTGAGAGAAATTAATCGAGCCGGCGGCCACTACCTTTTATTTATTGATGAACTTCATACTTTGGTTGGCGCCGGAGCAGCTGAAGGAGCAATCGATGCTTCTAATCTTTTGAAGCCAGCCCTATCCCGGGGAGAGTTGAAAGCCATTGGCGCCACTACCTTAAAAGAATATCAGAGATATCTCGAAAGGGACCCGGCTTTAGAAAGAAGATTTCAGCCCATTTATGTTTCTGAGCCCACCATTGAAGACACCATTTCCATTTTGCGGGGGCTTAAAGAGAAATATGAATTACATCACGGAGTAAAGATAAAAGATTCGGCTTTGGTGGCCTGCTCGCAATTGGCCGCCAGATATATTGCTGACCGATTTTTACCAGATAAAGCGGTTGACCTGATGGATGAGGCAATGAGCTCCTTGAGATTGGAAATTGAGTCAGAACCCGAAGATTTAGAAAAATTAAAAAAGGAGATTCAAAAATTGGAAATTGAAAAGGAAGCTTTCAAGAAAGAAAAATCTCTAAAAAAACAAAAGGTAATTGATAGACAATTAGCTGATTTAAAAGAAAAAGCCAAGGAAATCGAAGCCAAATGGCAATCAGAAAGAGAAACCATTACCAAAATTAAAAATTTGAAAAAAGAAATAGAATCTTCTCGCTTTGAAGTGGAAAAAGAACAAATGGCTGGAAACTTGCAAAAAGTGGCAGAAATTAAATATGGAAAAATCCCCAATCTCTTAAAAGAGCTAAAGACAACCGAGAGAAAATTAGTTCGATTCCAAAAAAGTCGGCCTATTTTAAAGGAAGAAGTTTCAGAAGAGGAAGTGGCGAAAGTGGTTTCTCGTTGGACAGGAATTCCGGTTACTCGGCTTTTGGAAGCCGAGGCAAAGAAATTAGAAAAAATGGAAGATATTATTTCTCGAAGGGTTATTGGTCAGCAGGAGGCAATTTTGGCAATTTCCAATGCCATTAGACGTTCCCGAGCCGGAATTTCTGAAGAAAAAAGACCCTTGGGCTCTTTTATGTTTTTGGGACCCACCGGAGTTGGAAAAACTGAAACCGCCAGGGCTCTGGCTGAATTTCTTTTTAGTGATGAAAATGCTTTGGTCAGGTTAGATATGTCAGAGTATATGGAAGAGCATACGGTTTCAAAAATGATAGGCTCACCTCCAGGTTACATTGGTTATGAAGAAGGAGGACAATTGACTGAAAAAATTAGAAGGAGACCCTATGCGGTGGTCTTACTCGATGAAGTTGAAAAGGCCCACCCCAGAGTTTTCAATATTTTACTTCAAATTTTAGAAGATGGCAGATTAACCGATGCCAAAGGCAGAACCGCTTCTTTCAAAAACGCCATTTTAATTATGACTTCCAATGTTGGCTCAGATATCATTGCCAGGGAAGCTTCGTTGGGTTTTGTTGGTGGTGACGAAGAGAAATCTCAAAAAGAATCTCTGAGAGAAAAAGTGATGGCGGCTCTAAAAGAGAATTTTCGACCAGAATTTTTAAACCGGATTGATGAGATTATTATTTTCAATTATCTCGGAAAACCAGAAATTAAAAAGATAGTTGATTTGGAATTAGAAAAAGTGGCTGAAAGATTAAAAAATAAAAAAATTGAGATTAAGGTCAGTGAAGGAGCCAAAGAGTTTTTAGCTGAACGAGGTTTTGACCCCAATTTAGGGGTCAGACCCTTAAAGAGAGTAATTCAGAAGCAGGTACTAGACCCCCTTTCTCTGAAAATTGTTTCTGGCGAAGTAAAAGAAGAAGAGAGGATTATTGTTGATCTTGAGGCTGACAAGATTATTTTCCGAAGTGCAAAAGATCTAATCAAAGCTCGGCCTCAAAGAGAGAAAGTCCCCGTTTAAGCTGTTTAAGGTTCTACCTTAAACATTATGGTGAAAAATGTTTTTAAAATTATAGGTGTTTTTATTTTGGGTATTGGCGGCGGAATCTTTGCTGACCAAATTCTCTGGCCTTATTTCATAGAAAGGCCGCTTTTTTATCAATACAGGTTAGAGCAAAGCCCGGTTTATGTCACCGAAAGAAAAGAAATTACCATTCAAGAAAATATGGCTTTGAAAAATGCGATTGAGAAAGTAGAAAAAACAGTAATCGGAGTGAAGACCGAGACTCAAGCAAAAAAAATCATCGAAGGTTCAGGATTAATTATTACCTCAGACGGTTTGGTGGTTACCTTAGCTGAATTGGTTCCTCAGGGTTCCAATTTTAGTTTTTTTGTTGAAGGGCAATCCGCCAATTTCCAAATTTTAAAGCGAGATTTAAAAGAAAATTTAGCTTTGGTTAAAATTGAAAAAAGCAATTTGCCAATAGTTAGCTTTGCCAATTTGGAAAAACTGAAGTTAGGCGAAAGAGTATTTTTAGTTGGGGTAATTTTTGAAAAAGAAGAGTTATCAAAAATTGTCAACGAAGGAATTATAAAAAGTTTTAGCGAAGACTTTATTAAAACTAATATTTTTGAAAATTATCTCTTAAAAGGAAGCCCTTTATTCAATATCGAGGGCGAAGTTTTAGGATTAAATACCATTGATAAAGAAGGTAAAGTCATTGCCATCCCCATCTCCAAAATCAAAACCTTCGCCGGTTTCTAAATTTTTATCGGCCTTGACTTTTTTACGTTTTAGTGGTAAAAAAATAAAGGTTGTCTCAAATTGAGTTAAGAAAGGAGGTGCATCATGGAAAATGCCAGAGTATTCCTACTGGAGATCGATGAAGGAATTATGGAGATGGCCATTGCCTCGATGAAGCCCGACGGGCATCAAGTAGTCCTGACCGCTCGCGACTACTTTCAAGCCCAAAAAGCTTACCAGCTGGTACTAGAGAAAGGAGCTAATGTAGCAGTTATCGACAGCTCCCCAGTCTATGCTCAGGAGATTGCTACAATCCTTAAAGGAGTGAACCCGGATATCAAAATTGTGGCTTTCGGCTGGTACCAAAAGCCAGAATGGGGTGATGCCTGGGTGGACAAAGCCACCAATCCTGGTGGTCTCGGCAAGGCTGTGACTAGAGTTTAATCAAGAGTTGAGGAGGGATAGTTCCACAAAGAGGGACGTCGCGTTGCGACGCCCCTTTCTTATTTTTTTCACTCAATCTATCTATTTCGTAAATCATTCAGTTCACAATCTTCCGAGGCCGAGCCTCGGAAGATTGTGAGTTATTCTAAAATTGTTTCTTTTATTTTCGTTAAATCCATTTCTTTCAGCCAATTTAGAATATTTTTTCTATAATTTCCCGAGCCAGCAAGAACACCTAAGAGAAATTCGCGTTGCGTTACAGAAGGAAAATTCTTTTTACCAATATAATCTAAATGGCTCGACCAGCGATAAGATTCCAAAAATTCCACCGCCTTTTTATAATTTTTAATTTTGCCCGTTCTCCACTCCGGTTCTAATAAATCAAGAGGATTTAGATGAATATAATATGGTAGGTGGGTGAAATAATTGTCTTGTCTTACCAAAATTGCCTTATAGCTTCCCTGGAATAAAACGCCAGTTCTTTCATTTTTTGCATTAAAATACATGGTGTAGCCTGTGCCTAATTTGTGCAGAAGTTGCCTAATACCATCGTTGTTTTTCTGCCTTAATAAAAGGTGATAATGATTCGGCATTAAACAAAACGCCAGCACTTCCACCAGTAACTTCCTTACGCGATCAATCTTCCGAGGCCGAACCTCGGAAAGTTGGGCGAGCTCTCGTTTTGAATAAAAATAATATGAATTCTGGGCAGGCGCTTTGTCGTTAAACTCAAACAAATCGTGAACAAACCTAAAATAATCTTCCTCGTCTGAAAATATCTCTCTTTTATCCACTCCTCGGTTATAAACATGATATATTTCGTTGTTAATAAATTGAATTTTTCTCATAACTTATAACCTTTATTTATTATTTTATTTTTATTATTGTACCACACAATCTTCCGAGGCCGAGCCTCGGAAGATTGTGAGTTATCCACAGGGGGAGGGTTGTTTTTTTGTTTTGGGGTTTGTATGATAGGGAAATATGTTAAATTTGGGAAAATTTTTGAATAAGAAGGTCATTTTTATTTTTATTGTTGTTTTAATCCTCGTTGGTGGAGGATTTTTTTGGTGGCAAAAAAGCAGAGAGACGCCGATAGAAAAATGGGAAGCGGCAAAAGTTAGTCCAGAGGAAGATTATGTAGTAAAAGAAACTCCCGAAGGAAAGATAGTAGAAAATAAAAAAATGGGGCTGACTTATAAAATACCTCAAGATTGGATTTTAGAGAATGAAAATCCAACAAGATTTTACAGTCCGGATACTAAATTCAAGGAGGAAACAGGATTTGTTATTCCCGAGAGAGGATGTAAAATAGATGTCTATGCAAGTTATATTAAAACCAATCTTGATACTTTGAAGAAATTTATTGATGCAGAGTTTTTAAAATCATCGCCGGTAACAAAATTAGATGAATTCTCTACAATAAAAGTAGGCAATTATTCTGCTTTGAGACATAAATATCGCTTAGATAAATTTGGAATATCGTCTATTTTAGTTGACTTTCCTTCTAAGGGTAAGCTTTACAGAATCTTGCTTTCTAGTCCAATCGGAGAAAGGGAACGTTGTGAAGAGGAGCTTAATAAATTTTTAGAAACAATTTCAATTGATTAGTTCTTTTTAAAACAAAGCGAGCCTCGGCTAGAGAGAGGCGTCTATAGTTCTTTGAAAATAAAATAAAAATTAAATAACCGAAATTAAGTTTTTTAATGGAAAATTGCTTATTAAATAGGCGATTTTTAAATATTTTTCTACTAATTTTTATAGTAGGATTTTTGGTTTTGCCTAAAATTTGTTTAGCAGATAATTTTGATGATATTAAATTAGAAGAGCTGAGTAAGTATTTAGAGCTGCCAGCAAAAGATGCCAATAAGTTAATGGATACATTAAGGCAGGTATTTACAACAGAAGGAATTTCATCATGGAGTTCTGGTTATATTACCGGAGAGGAAACCTCTGTGGCCATAACTTTATTAAAGGTCACAACAATGCAGGCCTTAAGTCATCTTTTAGTAGACGCGCCAATAGAAATGGCATGGAAAATAGTAAAAGGAGCTGTAGAAATAAGCAGAATGTTTTTGGGCCCGCAAGGCGTTTCTGTTGTTTTAAATAAATTTGAAAAAGAGACCGTTAAGAGAGCCATTGCCTATGGGATGGAGTTTTTGACTGGGAGTGAAGTTAAAGTTACCCCCGGAGCAATAAAATTTAAATATTCTTCTTATAAAGGAGGCGAGAAAGAAATTGTTTTACAATACGTGATGACTTATAAACCAGAAGGTCAAAAGAGAGCGCAGGTTGCGATAATATTTTATATGCCAAATTCTATAGAAGCCCCGGCTCCCCAAAAATATGGCTCGATAACCTCCTTATACGTACCCGACCTGAAAAAAGATCTTCCTCCTTTCATTGTTGAAGTGAACGGACGAGTGGAAAAAGATGAAAAATTAGATAATTATTGGTGGATTGATGAGCAAGGAAGACGATTTACTGAGGGGCCCGATCCGATGTTAATTCAACCCACAGTGAAAATCGATTTTCCGCCAGAGGTGCCGGATTTGGGGATTAAACCTTTAAGTTGGTGGGAGAAATATTTATTAAAGCCGATTGAA
>Ga0210049_1005661_pt1 | contig 10618 bp, 8 predicted proteins | sample CryGeyCG2014_300_2_FD_183964 | JGI IMG/M metagenome (GOLD analysis project Ga0210049, IMG submission 183964) | Groundwater microbial communities from aquifer - Crystal Geyser CG06_land_8/20/14_3.00 (SPAdes) (version 2) | ecosystem: Environmental > Aquatic > Deep subsurface > Groundwater | place...
TGGACGCCATTTTTAGTATAGATAAAGAAAACAATTATTTTCTTTTTTATAATTCTTTTAAAGATGCCGATAAATTTATCCCCGAGGAATGGAAAAAATTGTCTAAAGTTCATTTAGTGGTTTTTCGTTATCCCAATAAAATTTTTAATTTCAGTTTAAAATTTTTTAATTGGCCAAAAGTAGATAAGTTGCTAGTCGAGAGTCGCCAGTCGCCAGTTAAGCCGGATTTGTTTTTTCTCCCCAATATAAATTTCATCGCCCTTTCGCCCGAGATAAAAAAAGTTATCACCGTCCACGACTTATCTTTTGAAAGATTTCCCTATTTTTTTTCTTTCAAAAGGCGACTATGGCATTTTTTTATCAATCCCAAAAAACTGATAAAAAATTGCGATAAGATTGTCGCTATTTCGGAAAATACAAAAAAAGATTTAATGGATTTGTATAGGGCAAAGGAAGAAAAAATAAAAGTAATTTATTCCGGCGCGATTCAAGAGGCGGAAATCGCGAAGAATCATTTTGAAAAAGAAGAATTGAGAAAAAAATACAACTTGCCGGATAAATTTATTTTATTTGCGGGGACGATTGAGCCGAGAAAAAATATTGAAGGATTAATAAGGGCTTTTGAGATATTAAAAAGTGAAAAAGGGGAGGCAGTTAAAGATTGCGAGCTTGTCGTAGTCGGACAGTATGGATGGCTTTACAAAAAAATATTGGAGAGGGCGAAAAAAAGCCCATACGGGCGCGAGATTCGTTTTATAAATTATGTCAGCGAAAAAGATAAATTTTATTTTTATCAATTAGCCAAGATTTTTGTTTATATTTCTTTTTACGAAGGTTTTGGATTTCCTCCGCTTGAGGCGGCGGCTTCGGGGACGCCCGTCGTTACTTCTTCGGTCTCGGCAATTCCGGAGGTTATGGGCAATGCCGCCGTAATGGTTGACCCCAATAATCCCAAAGAAGTGGCCGAGGCCATTTATCAATGTTTGACGGACAATAATTTGCGCGAGAGAATGAGGGAAAAGGAGAAAAAACAAGTGGCGGAGTTCACTTGGGAGAAGTGCGCGAGGGAGGTTGTGGGGTTATTTTGGGGAGGTCCACAATAGACTAAATATAGTTTGGGGTTAGTGGCTATTAGCTATATTTTTTGCTATAATTTAATCATGGGCAATTCAATAAAAAAAAGAAATTTAGGTCAATTTTTTACAACAAACTCTGGTTATATCTTACAGGGGTTTAGTGATTTTATCAAAAATAAAGAGGTTTCGGATCCTTTCGCTGGAAATCAAGACTTGCTAAATTGGGCAATACATAATAAATGCAAGAAAATTATTGGTTTTGATTTTGACGAAAAATATATTGACAGAAAAAAAGTTTTTTTCAACGATTCCATCAACTCACCAAAAGATTATAAGTTTATCTGTACTAATCCGCCCTACCTGCATAAAAATAAGGCCACAAAAGAAATTAAAGAAAAATTTTTTTCTGGAAAAAATTCCAATTTCGAAGATTTATACCAGGTTTCTATTTAGTCAATTATAAGTTGTGAAGAAGTTGTTTTGTATCGATTGATTTACAATTAAAGAAATAAAAAATATGAGCAAGATAACTGAAAAACAAATTTTGTATATTTTTGAGCACAATATTAAAGATGTTTGTAAAATAGGTATCGGAACTTTGGAGCGAGCAAAAAATGCACATAGATATTTTGAAAGTAATGAGAAATCAAAGAAAAATAAATTAGCAATTTTTGATTTTGAAAGTACAAAAGTTTTAGTTATTGAAAAAATATGCAAACAAGTACTGAAAAGAATAAATACTACTGAATTTTATCAAATTGAATTTTACAAAGCTTGTATATTATTTAAGTGTCTAGGTGGAAATTTAGACGATAAGAACTCCCAAAATATAGATAGAAGCAAAATTAGCGTTAAAATAACATCGTCGACAACAAAAAATGAAATTCCATTAACCACTCGCTTTGCCGAACAAACAATTTCGTTAATAGATAAGGCTAATGGTGAAACAATAAATAAAATTAAAAATTTATTAAATAATAATGGCAACAGAAATGTTTTATTAACTGAAAAAGAATTCGAGGAATTTAATAAACATGGAACAAGAACTGGCTGGAAAAAATATAAGGATTGGTATTACAGAACTGGTGTTGATGCCACATCTCTGTCTAATTTCATAAGAATAATGGAGCAAAATATGAATAATTAACATAAAAAATAAAAAAATATGAATAAAGAAAATTTTGTAAAATGTTATTATTGCAATAAAAATTCAAGGTTTAATTTACAAAAAGTTTGGGTTAAATACAATATAGATAAAAAAGGAAATTATAATGAAGATAAAAATTTTGATACTTTTGATATAGAAGAACCAATAAATGACGACAATCTTCACCTATGTAAAAGTTGTTTTGAAAATTGGTCAAATGGAAAAATTTAAAAATAATAAAAAAATTACCGAAAGATATTTTTCAAAAAGAGTACTCAATGAAATGGCTCCCGAAGAATGGATACAGGCGATACTAGATACAAATTCATCACGCAAAAAAGGGAAGTGTGGAGAAAACAAACTCATTTCGATTTTAAAGAAAAGGGGCTTTGAAGAGGTTTTTAATTGGGATAGTTTTTCAAAAATTGATTACTGTATGGTCAAATTTTCTAAAAAATTTAGCTTAAAGAATGTACGTAAAAATTTGGGCATAAAGATAAAAACTAAAAAACAAAATAAAACCCTAGATTTAATTATAAAAGCAAATGGTGTAGTTATGCTTTGCGAAGCTAAACATTTGAATACTGCGGGTGGAGGGCAGGATAAGCAAATTTCAGAACTAATAGAGATTCTCGGACTTAAAGAGGAGAATAGGATTTCATATATTTCATTTCTAGATGGCAAATATTCCAATATTTTGTTAAGTGAAAGCGGGTGTGGTGACAAAATAACTACACAAAGAAAGGAAATAAAGAAGTTTCTCAATAACAATCCAGATAATTACTGGGTAAATACTGCTGGTTTTGAAAGTCTTATCTCTGATCTAAGGTGATAAGGGTAGAATCTCCTTTTTTAATAAGAATAAAATAAAAAATAGTTTTTAGCTTGTTTGTTAGCCAGCTATTTTTTTGCTACAATAAACCTATGAAAATCGGCATAGACGCAAGGTTTCTCGGGCCGGTGAGCAAGGGCTTGGGGAGGTATGTTGAGCGGCTCGTAGAGAACCTAGAAAAGATAGACCGAGAAAATGAATACATCATTTTTTTGCGTAAAGAAAATTGGGATTATTACACTCCCAAGTTTTCTAATTTCAAAAAAGTTTTAGCAGATTACAAGTGGTACAGTTTTAAAGAGCAGATTATGATGCCTTTGGTCATCTGGAAGGAAAAAGTTGACTTGATGCACTTCCCGCATTTTAATATTCCCATTTTTTGTCCAATAAAATTTGTTGCCACGATTCACGACTTGATTCTCCTGCAATTTCCGACTCCGCGAGCGACAACCTTGGGGCCGACTGTTTATAAAATAAAATATTTAGTGTATAAATTTGTCATTTGGCTTGCCGTTTGGCGGGCGAGAAAAATTTTAACAGTTTCGGAATACACCAAAAAGGAGATAATTAAATATTTTAAGATCAAAGAAGATAAAATTGAGGTTGCCTGCGAAGCCTGCGACGGGGTTGAGCACGGGCAATTGAAAATTCCGGAGAAAGAAAGTCTGGCAAAGCTCGGCATTACCAAGCCCTTTATTCTTTATGTCGGCAATGCTTATCCACACAAGAATTTGGAAACTTTAATTGAAATTTATAGGGATTTGGCTATTGATTGCCAATTGGTTTTTGTGGGCAAGGAAGATTATTTTTACAAAAGACTGAAAGAAATGGTCTGCGAGAATGAAAAAGAGAAGATTATTTTTACCGATTTCGTCAATGAAGCGGTTTTGGCTGATCTTTATCGCGGAGCGCGTCTTTATGTTTTCCCCTCGCTTATTGAAGGATTTGGCCTTCCGGGGCTTGAGGCAATGAATTACGGTTTGCCCGTTGTTGCCTCAAATTCCTCTTGTTTAGAGGAAATTTATGAAGATGCGGCAATATACTTCAATCCTCGCGACAAAGATGATATAATAAAGAAGATAAAGCTTGTTTATTTTGATGAAGAATTGAGGAAGAAATTATCCGAAAAAGGATTTTTGCAGATTAAAAAATATAGCTGGGAAACACTCGCGAAAAAAACTTTAGAAATATACAAAAATGAGGAGAAAAAAAGAGGAGAAAATTGAGGAGAACCCTGCGTCAAAAGAAAAAAAGAAAGTGAAGAAGGAAATCGTTGATCCATCTTTGGCGGTGTTGCGGGAGATGGAGAAGGAAAAGAAAGAAGAGGAGAGGGAGGCAAGGAGCGAAAGAATTTTTAGGACAGAACCGTCCTTGCATATTTTAGATTTGCGAAAAATTGTCGCGGAGAAAAAGAAAACGCAAAAAATAGTTTTGCCGGTGAAGGTAATAGAGAAAAAGTCGGAAGTAAAAAAAACAATGGTGGCTCCCGTCGTTAAAAAGAATTTTTCTTTGGGCTGGGGCGCGAGACTGGCCTTGTCTTTTAGAAAGATAAAGGAATTTTGCGTCAAGGCGCCGCAAGGAGTTTTTTATTTTACAATGAGTGAATCCGGAAAAATTTTAACTAGGTTGAAATCAATTTCAGTTTTTATTTTAAAATCCCCAAAAGAATTTTTTTCCAAAATCAATATAATCCCGCCGGCTTTTAAAGAAAACATCATAAAATTTGAAAATAATTTTAAGTTTTTAAGATTATCCTTTGCTGATGGCAAAAAAATTGTCGGTTTTGGTCTTATTGCTTTTGTCTTAATTTCCCCTTTTCAAGTTTTTTCTTATTATGGAACTTTGAAAAAGGCGGAAAATAAAGTTTTAGACGGAGCAAACGACGCTTATGCCAGCTTGGTTGAGGGTGGTGGGCAGATTGCCAACTCTGATTTTTCCGGAGCGGCAAATAATTTGGAAGAAGCGGCCGGAGCGTTCGGAGCTGCCCAACGCGAGATTAATAAAATAAATTTTATTGTTGCCGGAATAGCCAAGGCCTTACCGCAAGGAGATAAACTAGAAGCGGGCGATGCTTTATTTTTTGCCGGAGAGAAGCTTTCCTTGGTGGGAAGAAATTTATTGGACAGTTTGGCGGCTTTTACTAAAAATGAGAGCGACGGAAGACTAACGCCAAAGGTAAAAATATTAAGAGATCAGCTATCCGAAATGCTTCCCGATATCGCGGCGGCCAGAGACAGGCTGGCTTTGGTGGATAGAGAAGCGATTCCCGAAGATAAACAAGAGACTTTTATAAAACTTCAAGAGAAATTGCCGAACCTTGTCGGGAGTTTTAAAAAATTAATTTCAATTTCCGATTTAATGATAAAATTTTTGGGAGATGAGGCGTCAAAAAGATATTTATTTGTTTTTCAAAATACGGGAGAATTGAGACCGACCGGCGGTTTTATGGGAAGTCTGGCCTTGGTTGATTTTAATGAAGGGCAAATTACAAAAATAGAAGTTCCGGGTGGCGGGTCGTATGACTTCAGGGGATCTTTAAAAGAAAAAGTTGTTGCTCCGGAACCGCTTACTCTTATAAATCCGCGTTGGGAACTTCAAGATGCGAATTGGTTTCCGGATTTTCCAACATCCGCCGAAAAGATAAAATGGTTTTATGAAAAGGGCGGCGGGCCGACAATTGACGGCGTTGTTGCCATTAATTCAGACTTGATCGTTGATCTTTTGGAAGTAGCCGGGCCGATTACGCTTCCCAAATACAATAAAATAATTGACGCGAATAACTTTACAGAAGAGATTCAAAAGTCCGTAGAAATTGAATATGATAGAAAAGAGAATAAGCCTAAGCAGATTATTGGAGATATGGCTCCGGTATTACTGGATAAGATTTTCAAGAGCAGTCCGCGGGATTTTGGAAAAATATTATCCATTTTTGCCAAAGGGCTTGGCGAGAGAAATATTATTTTGTATTCCGTTTTTCCGGAGATAGAGCACGAAATTTTGAATCTTGATTGGGGCGGAAAAATAAAATCAGTCAACGAGAAAACCGACTATTTAATGATTGTCCATTCCAATTTGGGCGGAGGAAAGACGGATCAAATTATCAAAGAAGATGTTTTTTTGGAAACAACAATTGATCCAGATGGATATATTAAAAATAAATTAACGATAAAAAGAGCGCACTCGGGAGAAAAAGGTCAACTATTCACCGGAATGAGAAATGTTGATTACCTGCGAGTCTATGCCCCTGCGGGGAGCACTTTGCTTAACGCCGAAGGTTTTGAGGCGCCTCCGGAAGAGCTGTTTGAGAATCCGGGCGATGGTTATATTGTTGATCCCGATTTGAAAAATTCAGAAAGCCAAATTTTTGTTGATGAGGCGACCAAAACGAGGATAAGCCAAGAATTTGGGAAAACTGTTTTTGCCAATTGGGTTCAAGTTGATCCCGGGGATACGGCAACGGTTATTCTGGAATATATTTTGCCTTTTAAATTTTCTTATTTTGAAACGCAAAACAATTGGCTTTCCGATTTACGCGACAAATTTTCCGGCGGTCAAGAAAAAAGTTTTTATCAAATTCTTGTCCAAAAGCAACCCGGAACAAAAATAAATTTTACCGATACGGTTAATTTTGGAGAGAATTTAAAAGCGGAATGGTATTACGGACAAGATATGAAATTTAGCGCGACTTCGGCGACAGTGGCGAACGAATTAGACGCGGATAGATTTTATTTATTAGGTTTTACAAAAAAATAAAATAGATTTTATAATTATTTCAACATATAAATTATGCCACGAGTAAGATCAAAAAAAGAGGGAGATGAAGATATTGATTTCGATGAATTTTTAGGAGTAAATCGATCTTCGTCAAAAAAAATAAAAAAAAGGGGGAGGAGTAAAAAAGCGATAGGAGATGATCTAAAAAGAATTTACGCGGATAATAACGGAGATCTGCCCGATATGTCAAAAATTTACCATAAGAAAAAAAATAGAGCTAAGGGAGCCTTAATCGGTTTTGCGGTATTTTTCGCCACCTTGGCGGTTCTTTCTTGGGCGGGTTTTTTGTTTTTTGGGAAAGGGCAGAATTTTAGCGGTGAAAAGGTTGTTTTGGAAATTACTTCCCCCGACAAGGTTGCGGGTGGGGACGAGGTTGAATATATTATAAAATATGGAAACAACGAAGAGGTGCCACTGGGGCAAGGAGAAATGGAAATACATTATCCCGATAATTTTGTTTTTACGGAAGCGATTCCCGTTCCCGCGGAAGAAAAATCTTGGCAGTTGGGAAGTCTTGCTCCGGGAGCAGGCGGCGAGATAAAGATTAGGGGAATTTTAAGGGGAAAAATTGATTCATTGCAAACTTTGCAGGCTATTTTTTCCTATAAACCCGGTAATTTTAATTCCGATTTTCAAAAGGTGGCGACCGCCGTCACAAAAATGGAAAAATCATCTTTGGAAATGGATGTTATCGGTCCAACGAGAGTTTTGGCGGGAGGAGAGGCCACATTTAAAATTAAATATAAAAATATTTCTTCAGCAGATTTAACCGATGTAAGAATTTTAGTTACCGCGCCAAGCGATTTCTCTTTTAAAGTTAAAGAAGGAGAGAAAGAAAAAAATAGCTGGGATTTTTCTAAAATAGAAGCCGGAAAAGAAGCGGAAATGGAATTTTCCGGAATTTTTGGGCCGGCGGCGGAAGGAAAAAAAGAATTAAAAGCGCAAGTTGGTCTTATTAACGGCGAAGATTTTGCTCCTCAAAGTGAAGATACCTACTCTCTTGACGTGGCGCAAGGGGCAATGCTTTTGACTTTAGTTATGAACGGGGACGCGAACGATCGCAGTGTTAATTTTGGCGACGCCTTAAACTATTCAATTAATTTTAAAAACAAAGAACAGGCGGAGCTTGGCGATGTTGAAGTGGAGATGGTTTTTGAATCAACTTCAAGAGACAATAAAATGGTTTTGGATTGGTCAGCTTTGCAAGATTCAAGCAAAGGAACCATTGTCGGGACGCAAATTTCTCCAACGGTAAGGCAAGGAAAAATTACTTGGACAAAGAAACAGATTCCCAAATTGGCGAAGCTAGCGCCGGGTGAGGAAAGCGCGATTAATTTTCAAATAAGAGTAAGACCGTCCGTTGATTTTGGAAATTGGGGGGTAAGCGATTTTGCAATAAAAAGTTTAGCTGCGGTAAAGGTTGGTAAAATCGGCGGAGAAGTCAAAGAAGAAAAAATAGACGGAAATATAATCAATCTAAAAATCAATAGCGATGTTGCTTTGGGGGCGGAGGCCAGATATTTCAATGATGATAATATCGCTGTTGGGAGCGGTTCTCTTCCACCAAAAGTTGGAGAAACAACTACCTACAGAATTTTTTGGAAAGTTTCAAATTCGCTTCACGAAATTGAAAATATAAAGGTTGTCGCGACCCTGCCGGCAAATGTAAAATGGTCCAACAAAACCGACATAGGCTCCGGCGAGATAAAATATAATGAGGCGACGCGCAAGATTGAGTGGACTCTCAACAAAATGCCGACGAGTGTGCGAAGTGTTGGGGTAAATTTTGAAGTGACTGCGACGCCGGTTGAAGCCGATAAAGGGAAACAAATTGTTTTGACCGAAAATACAATTTTGCAGGCGCAAGACAAATCAACCAATGGAGCAATCACGAAAATGGTTTTGCCACTTACTTCAAACTTAGACGGTGATCCAATGGCGGAAGGAAAGGGGATCGTGAAATAAAAAATCGATTTAAAAACACTCGGCGAAAAGCCGAGAGTTTTTGTTTTGAGTTTAGTTTTTTGATCAATGCTCCCAGGCCGATTCGAACGGCCATTTCCAGCTTCGGAGGCCGGCGTTATATCCATTGAACTATGGGAGCAAAAGAAAGATGTGGGGTTATAAACTGCAAGGGTGCCAGGGAGTTTGTTGCCTCTTGCTAAATCACTTTTTTTGCCCAACAGTATACTTTGTACCAAAGTTTTTGAACCGGCAAGTCAAATGTCTCCGGGTAAGAAATTTCTTCACCGCCAAAACCTCTTTTGAATCTAGTTACGCCCGGCCATTTTTTTTCATCAATTCCCCAAAAATCGTAGTATTTATAACCCATTTTTTTTACTTCTTTGATAATCTCCCAATGAATAGCGTAAGGAGCCATTACCCCGCGTTCTTCTTCCGAAGAGGCGCCGTGAAGATATGTGGCGGTTTCTCCAAAAAACATTACCAGTTCCGTGGCCAGGGGTTTGCCTTTGTATTTCGCGACAAAAAGAGCAATGTGAGCGTCATTTTCGGAGCCACCGAGAGTTTCTATCATTTTTTTATAATATTTTTTGGGATGGGTGCTGAATTTATCTCGTTTTGATGTTTCTATGAGCAGTTTCCAAAACATTTCAAAATTTTCTTCCGATAAATCTACTTTTTCCACGCTAACGCCGTGGCGCTCGGCCAAGCGGATATTGTAGCGGGTTTTTGGATGCATCTTTTGGAGAAGTTCACTTTCTTCTTTTGTGAAATCGAGAAGAATAGTCTGACGCGGTTGGATAGATCTGGTATTTTGCATCTGGTATTTTGCATCTGGTATTTTGCATTCTCGCGGAGGTTCAATCCTCAAAAAGATAGCTCTTTTTTCTTTAGCGATTTTCAGAATTTCTTCAAACAGCTCTTTAAAAGTGGTGCTTTCTTGAGAAAAAATAGGTCCCCTTGGGCAGTACAAATAACTTTTACCTATAGACAAATCGTGTTTTATAATTAAGGCAGTTGATTCTAATTTTTCACCCTGAAAATTGCCCAGTCGCCAAATTTTTCGACCAAAAGATTTTTGAAATTCTCCCCATTCAAAAGATTGTAAAAAAGCCCCGCTTTTTGGGCCGTGCCGGGCAACAAGATTATTCCAAATATTTTTATCGTTTATTTCCTTGATCATTTTATTTTCCTAAAAATTTTAAAGCCTCTTTTATTTTTTCTTCAGTGGTTTTTTTCTCCCCATCAATTTTTTTGGCAGTATCTTCCGCTTCATTTTTTGAGTACCCCAATTGAATAAGGGCTTCTACCAGTTCGCTATCGTTTGCCGCAATTGGTTCTTCTTCGGTTAATCTTCCCTTAAGCTCAAGAATAATTTTTTGCGCGGTTTTTTTGCCGACGCCGGAAATGCTTGATATTAAAAACAGGTCGCCGTCATTCACGGCTTTTTGTATTTTTTCCAATCTGTTTGAGGAGATTATTCGGTGGGCCATTTTCGGTCCGACACCGGAGACATTGATAAGCTTCCAAAAGAATTTTAGTTCTTCAGCGCTTTGAAATCCATATAGCTCTCGGCCATCGTCCTTGGTATGTTCATGAATAAACAGTTCTTTTACCTCGTCTATTTTTGAACTTATGATAAACCCCTCCGAGACAAAAATTTTATAACCAATATCGTTATTTTTTAAAATAACAAAATTATTGTCTTTATAAATAATTGTTCCTTTAATGTAGGAGATCATGTTTTTTGTGTCATTCCCGCGCAGGCGGGAATCTACTTTTGTGATAATTGCGAGTGGATTCCCGCCTGCGCGGGAATGACAAACA
>Ga0210049_1005662_pt1 | contig 10617 bp, 7 predicted proteins | sample CryGeyCG2014_300_2_FD_183964 | JGI IMG/M metagenome (GOLD analysis project Ga0210049, IMG submission 183964) | Groundwater microbial communities from aquifer - Crystal Geyser CG06_land_8/20/14_3.00 (SPAdes) (version 2) | ecosystem: Environmental > Aquatic > Deep subsurface > Groundwater | place...
TAGGAATTGATAATTTCCCATAATCAGTTTGTAAATCAACATTTTTAATGTTTATCGAACCATTATAAATACTACCATCACGCAGTGTAATTCTTGCCTGAACGTCTTTATTTTCCTGAGCAAATAAACAAATAAAAAATAAAGAACAAATTGTAGTTAAAATTATTTTTTTCATTTTTTTAAATTTATTAATTTGACACAAATATAATTATTTTCAATAAAAAAAGGTTATTTCAAATTTAAAATAACCTTTTAATAATTTTAAGCTCAAAATTTATTCGTGAATAAATTTAATTGTTTTATTATTTCGATTTGTTTTAACATTTAGTATATAAATTCCTTTTTCGTAATCAGATAAATCTATATTAATTTTAGAATTTGAAAGAGTATTATAACAATTTTGTTTATAAATTAGTCTTCCGGTAAAATCTAATATTTCTATATTTAATTTTTCAGAAAACGGTAAAATAACTTCAAGAGTTAGATTATCTTTGGCAGGATTTGGAAAAACAATTAAGCTAATGTTCGATTTGTTATAATAAATATCTGTTGTAGTAATGTTTTGTGAAGTTGTATTATATCCACAAGAATTATAAACAGTTAATGTAACATTATAACTACCTGGTCCGGGAAATGTGTGAGTTGGATTTTGTGCAGTAGAAGTTGTTCCATCACCAAAATCCCATAAATAACTTGTTGCATTTGTTGATGTACTAGTAAAAGTATAATCAAGTTGATTTACAGTAAAAGTAAAACTTGAAACAGCTAACGGATAAACAGTCATTGTAATACTATTTGAAGTAGCAGTAGAAGGTGTAGCACAGGTTGCAGAGGAAGTTAAAATACAGACAATTACATCATTATTGTTAAAAGCATTGGTAGTTACACTTGAACTATTAGGTCCTACATTATTCCCATTTAATTGCCATTGATATTGAGGAATTATACCACCATTAATTGGGTTTGCAATAAATGTAACAGTATCGCCTTGACAAATAGTTGTGTTATTTGCTGATATAGAAATTGATGGAGTTACAATTTGATTAATTACAGCTCCAACAGGAACTCTTGGGCTAATACAATTTGTAACTTGCTGAACTTCCCAATTATAATAGTAATAATAACGATTTGCTACATTTGATGCAGTTATACTTACTAAACCTGCAATAGAATATGGATAAGTAATGTTTGCATTGTTTCTCCATAAATTACAATTAGTTGCTCCAACAAGGGTATAATTACTTCCTGTTGGGATATCCCAGTTTAATGTTACTGTACTGATTCCGGCTGGTAAATTTGCAGTAATTGTTTGCAAATCTGTTCCAACACTATTTCTTAATGTTATAACTCTATTCCCAGCACCACTTGCATTAACGTCAACTGAAACAAGACGCATATCGGAAATAACATCAAAAATCAACCAATATTCAGTACCTGTATTTAAAAATCCACCATTTGCATTATTATCAGTACTTCCAACAAATTGCGAATTACCAATAGTTGTTATTTGGTCTTCGGCATAATATGTTGTAGTAGAAGAAATTGAAGGAGTAGTAAATGAATTACCTGTTCCTAAATCTGTTCCTCCTGAGGCAGCATCAAACCAGTGAATTGTGCCCGTACCAGTTGCAGAAAGATTAACTGTACCAGTTCCACAATTCGAACCTCCCATAACAGTTGGAGCTATTGGCATATTAATAGTTATATAATTTGTATTTGTAATTTGGTCGCTGCCAATGCCATTTGTTACAGTTAACGAAATTGTATATGTGCCATTTGAAGTATAAGTATATTGTGGATTTTGAGTAGTTGAAGTTTGTCCATCGCCAAAATCCCATAACCAAGAAGTAGGAGAATATGATGACATATCAGTAAATTGAACAACTCCCGAACAAGTACTTGTAGGATTTGCAGAAAAATTTGCAACCGGAGGATTAGAAAGACAAGGGTTGTAACCATCAATAAATTGGGGTGTAGTTCCCAATGGATCGAGCCAATCGCTAAGTCGTGTTGCACTTGTTCCGCCACCAGCCCATGAAGTAGCAACTTTTCCATAATAATCATTCATACTCGATTGTGCTAACCCACAAGCCGAAGGACCACCATAAAGCTGACCTATGATTCTATGGTCTTGGTCGTAAATTGGCGAACCTGATGAACCTGGTTCTGTACATTGTACACCCCATAAAATTTGCCATGAGTCAACACCAGAATATGATGCAGAAATAGCTGACTGTGTTGATAAACTTATTTTTTTAATGTCTGCTGAAGGGTGATGAATGCCACATGCCGACGTTGCCGGTGTTGTACTTCTTGACCATCCCGAATAATATGGATTAAATGTGCAAGGTGGAGTTTGATTCATTTGAACAAGGCAAAAATCAGAACCACCATTTCTTGCTTTTAAAACACTTCCACTAGTTGTAACATGGTCGCGTGCTGGCGATGTACCAGGATTTGTGCAAGTTGCACTTTGCCAGTTAAACCAAAAAACCCATTGTGCAAAATCGTTACTTGTACTGCAATGATTAGCTGTTAGCACATAAGGAGTTGCATCATTAGCTGTATTATTAATTAGTGTCTGTCTATAATGTCCGATTTTTTCGTTATGCTCGTTTTGAAAACAGTCATTTACTACAGTAAACTCCTTGATTTTCAAAACTTCGCATGCCTCAAACTCGAACATTATAGTTCAGACACTGACTTTATGGACAAGCACTAATTAATGCGTCTGTACAAAAACCGCTTCCACCAACAACAAGCATACAAACAGAACGAATTTGATTTGACCATCCAACTGAATCAGGCGAACAGGCAACATTTCTCTGACAAGAACCAGCACTACCAAAACCTTTAGTAGCAAAATCAAAAACATTTCGATAACCGTGAGTAACTCTGTCAATTGTAATTTCACCGCTAAAAGAAACATCGGCAGGTTCGTAATATTCTAAAGTAACTGCATCACCCTGAATTAAAGTTGTTGCAAATTGTTGCGATGCTGAATTGTTTTCACTTGTAAACGAACCCAACACTTCTGAATGATTTTCGTTATATAAAAAAAACGTTGCTCCAGTTGGTAAAATATATTTACTAAATCCAAAATTCAATGTATAAGCACCTTGCGAATAAATTCTCAAACGCCAAAGTTTGTCACCATTGGGTAAATATTCCCATTGTCCCGAATTGTCTAAAGAATAGTTTACATCTAAATTTTGCCCGAAACGCCAAGGGATTTCCTTATTGTTTTGGTTTTCTAAATCTTCGGCTTGCAGTAAACTTACGTTTACCGGCTCCATCATTTCTGTAGGGATAGATTTTTGCAACACAGACGATAATTTCTTATCGAAACTTAAAGGTTTCCCACCATAACTAATTTGTGCAAATAAATTTCCAATTAAAAACAAATTTAAAATAACAACTAACACTAAAAGTTTAATTTTTCTCATAATAATTTGACTTTCAATAATTATACATCAACTTAGGTTCATAGTTTGGAAACATAATTACAAGTGTTTTAGTATTTGGGTATTGTATGCTACTTAAATTGAACAACATTGTTTTTTCTATTTGCTTTCCACATTCTAAACTACCAGACGTCTTTGTTATGTATAAGGATGCTTTGGGAGGTAAACTTTTTAAATAATTTCCGTTAAATTCTATATTTATTTCATCATCGCTGCAACCAACATAAGAAAAAACAATAGTTAAAATACTATCTGCAATTGTTGCAGTTTTTACAGTAAATTCTTTTTTGTAATTGATATAATCAAAATTTTTATTTACAATTACCTTTTTAACTGGAATTTGTGATGTTGATGAAGACTTTGTCTTTTCAACATTTTTTGCTGATTTACAACTATTTGCCATTAAAAATGGTACTACAATTAATATTAAACTTAAATAATTCATAAAATCAAATTTTATTTTGCGAAATATAAAAATTAAATTCAATAATAGCAAATATCTAAAACGATTTAGCGTAATTGATTATTATTGAAGAAGATTGGGAAGGCAAGATTAAGAAGCAAAGATTGATAAAACAAGATTGAAGAAGATTGAAGAAGATTGAAGAAGATTGAAGAAGATTGAAGAAGATTGAGAAGAACCTGCGAACAATTAAACAATGAACCTAAAACGCTGTGGTTGTTTCCTAAAACATGTAGCTTGAAACCTAAAACATGCATGCTGTTTGTAAAAACAAATTATAGTAGAAATTATTTTTTAAATTTTAATATTTCTTCAAGCCGTATCATTTCATCGCGATACATTGCTGCTTCAATAAAATTTAATGTTTTTGCTTCTTTTTCCATCTTTTTGCGGGCAGAATCAATTGCTTTTATTATTTGGTTGCGGTTCATATATTTTAATACAGGGTCGGCTGCAAAATCAACATTATCGTTTTCGATATATGCTTTACCTTTTGAGCCATGTTTTAATTCGCTTAATGCAGATTTTGCTGTTCTTACAATTTGTTGGGGAGAAATATTATTTTCAGTATTATATTTAATTTGTTTTTCGCGACGACGTTCAGTTTCGTCAATAGTTTTTTGCATCGAATCGGTAATTTTATCGGCATACATTATAACTTTCCCCTTTAAATGACGTGCCGCACGTCCTGCAGTTTGGGTTAAAGCACGTGCCGAACGCAAAAAACCTTCTTTATCGGCATCTAAAATTGCAACAAGCGAAACTTCAGGCAAATCCAAACCTTCACGTAATAAATTAACACCTATTAAAACATCAAAAACTCCATTATGTAAACCCTCCATAATTTCAACACGTTCAAGTGTTTCGACATCCGAATGAATATATCGGCATTTTATATTAAACTTTGTAAGATATTTTGTCAACTCTTCTGCCATACGTTTTGTGAGTGTTGTTACAAGAACTTTTTCTGTTAATTTTACACGTTGTTCAATTTCGTCCATTAAATTATCAACCTGATTTAAACTTGGGCGAACTTCAATTATTGGGTCAAGAATACCTGTTGGGCGAATAACCTGCTCGGCAACAATACCTTCGCTAAGTTGCAATTCGAAGTCTGCTGGAGTAGCACTAACAAAAATTACCTGATTAATAATTCTGATAAATTCATCGAGTTGTAATGGACGGTTATCGGCAGCCGCCGGAAGCCGGAAACCATATTCAATTAAATTCTTTTTTCGGGCAGTATCGCCACCATGCATACCTTTTATTTGTGGAACTGTAACATGACTCTCGTCAATAATTGTAATAAAATCATCGGGAAAATAATCGAGCAAACAAAAAGGACGTGTTCCAGGCTTTCTGCCATCAAAATATCTCGAATAATTCTCAATACCCGAGCAATAGCCAAGCTCTTTAATCATTTCCAAATCGAAAGTTACACGTTCTTCAATTCTTTTTGCTTCAATAATTTGCTCCTTTGCTTTAAATGCTTCAATTTGCAAAAACAAATCATCCTGAATTTCTTTAATAGCTTGATTAACACGTTTTTTTGAAGTTACAAAAATATTTGCCGGAAAAATTCTTTGTGTTTGATGTTTTTCAATAGTAACACAACTAACAGGGTCAATTGTTAAAATCTCTTCAATTTCATCGCCATAAAAAATAATTCTTGAGGCAAAATCATCATAAGCAATAAAAATATCAACAGTATTACCCCGAACCCGAAAAGTACCGCGTGTAAATTCATTTTCGGTACGTGAATACAAACTGTCAACAAAATTTCTTAAAAGTACATCGCGACTAATTTGCTGTCCAACAGCTATTTCAATCACACTATTATGAAAATCTTCGGGATTTCCAATACCATAAATACAGCTAACCGACGAAACAACAATAACATCTCTCCTGCCCGATAACAAAGCAGAAGTTGCACTTAAACGAAGCTTCTCGATTTCATCGTTAATTGACAAATCTTTTTCGATATATGTATCAGATGAAGGCATATATGCTTCGGGCTGATAATAATCGTAATAAGAGACAAAATATTCAACTCTGTTTTCAGGAAAAAACTGTTTAAATTCGCTGTATAATTGTGCTGCAAGAGTTTTATTGTGGCTTAAAACAAGTGCCGGTTTTTTTATTTGTTCTAACAAATTTGCAATAGTAAAAGTTTTTCCTGAACCAGTAACACCGAGCAATGTTTGATATTTTAATCCAATATTTACACCATCAACTAATTGCTTAATAGCATCGGGCTGGTCGCCGGTGGGAGAAAAAGGAGATATTAATTTAAAATCCATAAACTATTTTTAGGTTTCAGGTTTCAGGTTTCAGGTTTCAGGTTTCAGGTTTCAGGTTTCAGGTTTCAGGTTTCGGGTTTCAGGTTTCGGGTTTTCAAAACCAAAAACTCGAAACTAAAAACCTAAAACCGTAAACAATGAACAAGAATAACAATGGTCACACAATAGTTAACACAATGGTCACACAATTGTTTTCTAACTGCATTACAAATGCTGACAATTGTATGACTATGTATGACAAAGTATGACAATAAACAATGTGCAATGAAGCAATATAACAATAAACAATGAACAATCAAACAACGAACAATGAAACAATATAACAATTTAACAATTGAATTACTATGAATTACTATGAATGACAATTGTATGACCATGAACAATGAACAGTTTTCGTTTTTCAAAAGAAAGCTAAATCATCAATCACATTATCTCCTGCTTTTTCGTTTAACCTCTTAACTAATTCAGTTCTAATCATAAATAATTCCTGACGAATAATTGAAGATTGAATTTTAACATATAATTTTCGGTTAAATATTTTTATTTCGAGAGTACGGGCAGCAATTTTTTCGCCAACAATATCCGACCATCCATTAATAACTTTAACTTCTCCTAATTTTCCCTGAAGTTTAAATGCTTCAACATATTCTTTTATTACTTCACTTATAGAACGAGTGTTTGAACGTCTCATAAAATTACTCCTTTTTCTAAATTAAAAATTGAATAGTCTGATTTTACAGGCTCTAATACTCTTTCGATTCGCTGTTTGTCGGTATCAGTTATAAAAATCTGACCAAAGTGATGTTCACCAACCAATTGCATAAGTTGAGCTACACGAAAATTATCTAATTTGTCGAAAATATCATCAAGCAATAAAATTGGTAAAACATTATTTTTTTGTTTAATAAAATCGAATTGAGCAAGTTTTAACGACAACAGAAAACTTTTTTGCTGTCCTTGCGAGCCATTAGTTTTAATAGGGAAATCGTCTATTTTAAAAATCAAATCATCTTTGTGGATTCCGCAAGTTGTATATTGCATAATGTTATCTTTTTCAATTGAATTTTTAAGTAAATTTAATAAATTTTCATTTTCTAATTGCGATTGATAAATAATATCAATATTTTCCGATTCGCCAGAAATTCTGTTATAAAATTCTTTAAACACAGGAATTAAATTTTCGATAAAATTATTTCGAACCTGATAAATTGGCTGAGCATAAGTTGCCATCTTTTCATCGAAAACTTCAAGAGTTTCAAAATCAATATGTTTTTTTTGATAAAAATCTTTTAACAATATATTCCGTTGTTTGAGTAATCTGTTGTAATTTAATATATTATTCAGATATATTTTATCGTATTGAGAAATCACATTATTTAAAAACTTTCGTCTTTCATCGCTCCCATCAGAAATTAAATTTGTATCATAAGGCGAAACAATAACTAAAGGTATAAATCCAATATGGTCGGCTAATCGCGAGTATTCTTTTTTGTTACGCTTAAATTGTTTGTGTGAATTAAGTTTAACACCACAAAAAATATTTTCTTCGGTTTCTTCTAAATCATACGAGCCATTAATAACAAAAAAATTATCGTTTCGTTTAATGTTATCAATATCCGATGAACTAAAATAGCTTTTACAAAACGATAAATAATATATAGCATCTAAAAGATTAGTTTTACCTGAGCCATTACTGCCTGCAAAACAATTAATTTTATTTGTAAAATTTAACGAAACTTCTGCAAAGTTTTTGAAATTTAAAAAATCAATATGTTTTAAAAAAAGTTTCATTGTTATAAACTGTAAAATTAGAAAAAATATAGAAATTTAGGCATTTTTCATAAACATTAAAAAGTAGTTTACACTTTTTTTATAAAAAGCACCGTAGTTGCTTAAGTTTATAGCAAAAATTAAAAAAATAACATTTAGCTACGTAGTAGCGACCTGTTAAAAGAACATTGTTTTACAGGACGTTCCTACGGAACTTAATACATGATGTGCATTCTTTATCTATAAACAGTTCATCCCTACGGGATTTATTCACAAAGAATAAAGTGTAAACCTTGAAATGAAAAATGCCGAAATTTAAGGTAATTTTAAACTTTACATTTTTTTATTTTTATAAAATTTTTAAAAGTAGAAAATTTTATGTAGGTTTGCGGTTTCAAAAAAAATAAAAAAATATGGCAAAAGATAAGGATATTGTTGAAAAAGAAATAGACCAAGTTGAGAATGCTCTTACAAGAACTGAAATGTTCATCGAAAACAATAATAAAATTATAATGATTATTATTGGTGCAATTGTTTTAATAATTGGTGGATATTTAGGATATAAAAAATTTTACATAGGTCCAATGGAAGACGAAGCTCATCAGGAAATGTTTATGGCTGAACAATATTTTTCAAAAGATTCTTTTAATTTAGCTTTAAAAGGCGATGCTCAATATCCAGGATTTATTACAATTATTGACCAGTACGGCTCAACAAAAGCAGGAAATTTATCGAATTATTACGCAGGTGTATGTTATTTGAATTTAGGGCAGTTTGATAAGGCAATTGAATATTTAAGCGATTATAGTACCGATGATAAATTATTATATCCTGTTTCGCAGGGAGCTATGGGCGATGCATGCATGGAGCTTGGAAAAACCGAAGAAGCTTTATCGTATTACAAAAAAGCAGCCGACGAAAAACCAAACGAATTTACTTCACCTATTTATATGATGAAAGCCGGTTTTGCACTCGAAAAACTTAATAAATGGGAAGAAGCTCTTGCAATTTACGAAAGAATTGAAAAGGAATTTAACAAAACCAACGAGGGTAGAAAAATTGAAAAATACATTACCCGTGCAAAAATTAAATTAAACAAATTATAACAATATTAAATCCATACTTAATAATAAATAACAATTCCGATAGCTATCGAATCCCAAAAACAACAACCTGAAACTATAAACCAGAAATAAATAGAAATTCATTGAAATAAAAAACCGAAATAAATGGAAATAAATTGTTGTCATTGTTAAATTGTTTCATTCGGCTAATTTTAAAGGTCTTCATGAGCAAGTGGGCAATTGTTGTCATTCTGAGCGATTAGCGAAAAATCTTTATTTGAGCAAGGGGGAAGAAAGTAAAGTATAATAAACGAAAACATTGAAATAAAAAACAGAAATAAGTAGAAATAGATAGAAATTAATGGAAATAAATTGTAAAAATAGTGAACAATACAGTCAGCAGTCGGCAGTCGGCAGTCAGCAATGAACAGTCGGCAGTGAACAATGAACGTAGAACAATGAACGTAGAACAATGAACATTTTTGAACTTTTGAACTTTTTCTAACAGTAAACAATGAACTGTGAACTTTTTAAACTACAAACCCGAAACTATATACCATAAACCTTTTCAAACAATAATCAATATTCAATAAACAATTAACCTTTTCGGGATTTTTTTAAATAAATATTTTATGTCAATAAATTTAAAAAGCAATAAAAACGATAACACGATACCAAATGCCGAAAACATGAAATTTGGAATTGTTGTTGCCGAATGGAATAGTAAAATTACAGATGCATTATTAGATGCTGCTATTGACACATTAAAAAAATGTAATGTAAAAGAAGAAAATATTATTGTAAGGTATGTTCCGGGTTGTATAGAATTAACAGCAGCTTCTAAATTTATGGCAGAACTTACTGATGTTGATTCTGTTATTTGCATTGGTTGTGTAATACAAGGCGAAACAAAACATTTCGATTATGTTTGTTTAAGCGTTGTTGAGGGAATTACAGAGCTTAATATTAAGTATAACATTCCGTTTATTTTTTGCGTTCTAACAACTGCAAATTATCAGCAAGCTATTGAAAGAGCCGGTGGTAATATGGGAAACAAGGGAACCGAGAGTGCATTAACAGCCGTAAAAATGGTTGAACTTAAAAGAAGCTTTACTAACCAAACTTAAACAAAATAAATTTCCAAAAGTTAAGTTCTTTAAAGTGCTCGAAGAGAGGGGATGAACACTCACTTGCAAGATTCGAGCGGGTGCGGGTTAGAAAAAATTATTTATACTTTTGGGTAACTTTTTGCACCTTTTTACGACAATGGGTATAATTAACATAGATTTTCACGGAAATAATAACCCGCAATTTTACACATTTGATTTGCAGTCATTTGCCTAGAATTAAATCAGAAATTATTAAAACTTTATTTAACAGAATATCAGAAATATAACGATATGGTACATTTTTACCGTGATAATCTATGTTCAACACAGGCAAATTCTACTCCAGACGACCCACCAACAGGTGGAACACCTCCTCCTCCACCTACAAAGTAGAATTTGTTAAAAATGAAGTTAGGGAGATAACTCTTTAACTTCATTTTTATATTA
>Ga0210049_1005663_pt1 | contig 10616 bp, 7 predicted proteins | sample CryGeyCG2014_300_2_FD_183964 | JGI IMG/M metagenome (GOLD analysis project Ga0210049, IMG submission 183964) | Groundwater microbial communities from aquifer - Crystal Geyser CG06_land_8/20/14_3.00 (SPAdes) (version 2) | ecosystem: Environmental > Aquatic > Deep subsurface > Groundwater | place...
AATGTGAAATGTGGAAGGTGGAATGTTGAAGGTGGAATGTGAAATGTGAAATGTGAAATGTGAAATGTGTAATGTGTAATGTGAAATGTGAAATGTTTAGAAGAGTTCTTTCCTTAAGCGTTCAATCTCCGGGAGAAGTGTAGTTTCAGGATATCTCTCTTCTATTCCATCAAGATATAAGAGAGCGGCGTCGGGTTTCCCCATCTTTTTGTATAATCTTGCAGTTTCGAGTTCCTTCCTTGTAAGTTTATCTATACATCCTATTCTTACCTTTTCTGCTTCCTTTGCGAGTTCTGTGCCACTGTATTTTGCTATAAATTTCTCCAATGACTTTAGCGCCTGCTTCGTAGGCGTCTGGTCGAGGTAATAAGGAGGCGATTGCTTCAGGTAGGTGATTGCGAGTTCATACTCTGCTTTTATAGCAAATCTTGAATTTGAAAAGTTTCTTAAGAGAAACTTGTATTCTAACTCTGCCTGTTCGTAATCTTTCTTATCAAAATAGGTCTTTGCAAGCCAGTACTGTGCATCTTCCATAAGTCCACTACCAGGATACTTATATATCACATCCTTGAATGCCTCTATTGCCTTGTCGTATTTTTTATCCTCAAGGAGTTGTTTTGCACGGTAGAATTCTTCTTCAGTGGTGGAAACATTTATCGTCTTATTCCCCGCACAGGATAGGAAGACAGAAATCATAATTATGAATTGCCACTTATTCATAAAATCTACATTCTTTCTATAAATCCTGTATCTATCTCTCCCTTTAAAAAATTTTCGTCCTTCATGATAGCCAGATGCAAAGAAATTGTGGTTTTTATACCTTCTACCATAAACTCTTCAAGCACTCTTGCCATTCTCGTTATTGCTTCATTCCGTGTTTTGCCCTTTGATATGATCTTGGCAACGAGGGAATCATAATAGGGATGAATTACATAATCACAATAAATATGTGTGTCTATCCGTACCCCGGGACCGCCCGGCAGATAGAGGGCTGTTATCTTACCCGGTGTAGATATAAAACTTCTGTCAGGGTCTTCCGCATTTATCCTGCATTCGATAGCATGACCATCTATACTTACATCTTCCTGTTTGAATGAGAGTGGTTCACCCTCTGCTATTCTTATCTGCTCCTTCACAATGTCAATACCAGTTACTTCCTCTGTTATCGGGTGTTCAACCTGAATCCGTGTATTCGCCTCCATAAAGTAGAATTCTCTGTCACTATCAAGAAGAAATTCAATCGTTCCTGCAGATGTGTACCCTGTGAATTCTGCAAACCTTTTGGCAGATTCTCCCATCTTTTTTCTTAAGCCCTCATCTACAGCAGGAGAAGGTGCCTCCTCTATCAACTTCTGATGGCGTCTTTGAATGGAACATTCTCTCTCACCAAGCCAGACGATATTTCCTTTCTCGTCCCCGAGAATCTGTACCTCTATATGTCTTGGATTTTCTATAAACTTTTCTATATATATCTCTCCACTTCCAAATGCCGTCTCTGCTTCGGAGGATGCTATATCTATAAATCTCTTAAGATCCCGAGTTGAATGAACTATCTTCATTCCTCTGCCACCCCCGCCAAAGGCGGCTTTGAGAATCACAGGATAGCCTATTTTTTTTGCTATTCTCTTGGCAGACTCAATATCTCTTACAGTTTCATTGCTTCCGGGTATAACCGGAATACCCGCCTTTCTTGCAAGTTCTTTTGCTTCGCTTTTGTTACCCATTTCCCTTATCACCTTAGGTTTCGGCCCTATAAACTTGAATCCGTTTCCCTCACATATTTCTGCGAATCGTGGATTTTCCGCAAGGAAGCCATATCCTGGATGAACTGCATCAACATCCGAGATCTCACAGGCGCTTATTATTCTTGGGATAGAAAGATAACTTTCCTTGGGGCTTGCAGGCCCTATACATATAGCCTCATCTGCCATGACTACATGCATGGAGGTTGCATCCACATCTGAATATATGGCAACTGTTTCTATTCCAAGTTCCTTACACGCCCTTATTATCCTTAGCGCAATTTCACCGCGATTTGCAATGAGAATTTTTTTAAATGCCATAAAACCCCCTTGTGGATAGTAGGCAGTAGACAGTAAGCAGTAAACAGCGAATGCGAAAAGTTGTAGGCACGATTTCAAATCGTGCAAGATCAGTAATTAATCGCTGATAAACACAGATTCCGTAAGATAAAAAAATCAGTGTTAGTCTGCGTAAATCCCTGCCTACCCTGCCTGCCGGCAGGCAGGCGGCAGGCAGGTGCGTCCAAAAAAGCTATAGTCCATATTATGAATTGGTAACCAGTAGATTTTCGTAATATTTACCATTAAATATAAGGAAATCCAGATATTTATGTCCCCGCACGCCTATTTTATTTGTATCCTCTGGAGAGATAAATCTTTTATCTTTTCTTGCTCTTAGGATTCTTCTTGCCGTTATAAGACCTATTCCGGGAACCCTTATCAATTCGTCATAGGATGCAGTGTTTATTTCCACAGGAAATAACTCTGGATGAGACCTTGCCCAGCTGAGTTTTGGGTCTATATCAGGTAAAAATCCGGATGGAACGATCTCCCGCGGGTCAAAGTTGTATTTTCTTATAAGAAAGTCTGCTTGATATAGCCTTCTTATTCTGAGTATAGGACAGGGAGATTTGTTGTCAAGCGGTGTATCAGGCTCAGGAGAAAATCCGCTATAGTAGACCCTTGAAAGTCCAAAATCCCTGTATAATCTTTTTGAGAGAGTAAGTAGACAGAGGTCATTTTCTCCCGCAGCTCCTATAACAAACTGGGTAGTAATAGAGAAATAGGGCATGTATCCTCGTCTCTTTTGATTCCTTGCATTTGCAATTGCTCGAAGGGTAGATATAAGTTTTGTAAAGCTCTTCTCTTTGGATAATTTTGCAAGATAGTTATCCCCCGGTGCCTCAAGGTTGACGGAGATACGATTAGAGAAAGGAACTGCTTCTCTTATCAGTTCGGGACTTGCACCTGGCAGGATTTTTGTATGTATATATCCCCTGTAATCGTATCTCTCCCGCAGAGTTTTTACCGTCTCTATAATTCTTTCTTGTGTTGTATCCGAATTCTTGTAGATTCCCGAAGAGATAAATAATCCATCTACCATCTTTCCTTTATAGTAGTTCATAAATCTGAGGGCAAGCTCTTTTGGAGAAAATATGTAATTCTTTTTGTTTCTATCCTTTCTGTTTACACAATACAAGCAATTATTTTCGCATATATTGGTCAGTAGAACTTTAAATAGCCTTGTGTAGCCCCCTCCCTCTCCCCTTGCAGGATATATGAACGGATATATCTTCTCTTTGAGAATGCATCCAGAAGAGTCAAATCTTGCATCATCTCCCGGTGTATTGCAAATACCCTTCATACTGGACCGGTTATTAGGTAATTAGGTTATTAGGTCATTAAAAACCTCAATTAGCAATGCAAAATTAGCATTTTCCCTTATTTTTTGACACTGATTTACGCTGATTAACACTGATATTACTTGTGCCGTCGGGAGTTACCTCCCGACAAGAGTTATTGGGTTATTGAGTAAATAAGTTATTAAAAGATTGCTTGCCAGATAACCTAATAACCTAATTACTTAATAACTTAATTACTATATTTTTATCTGTGAACATCTCTACCTGTCGGTAGACAGGTGCGTTTATCTGCGATTAATTACTATCTTTTTTATTTGCCTGATAGGCTCGATAGCCTGATAGCTTGATCGCCCGATTTCCTACTTCACCACGCATCCTGGAGGGACATCACTGTCCACAGTAATGAGAACGGGTTTGCCATCGTGGTCTGCGGCGAGCAACATACCCCTCGACTCAACTCCCCTTATCTTTTTGGGTTCAAGATTTAGAAGCACTACTATCTTTTTTCCAATCAGTTCTTCTGGTTCATAGACATTGCCTATACCAGCAACAAGGTGTCTCATATCCCCGCCTGTATCTACAAGTAGTTTTATGAGTTTATCGGTTCCTTCTATCTTTTCTGCATCCTTTATCTCCGCCATTTTCAGGTCAAGAGCCTCAAACTCACTGAACTTTATAATATCGCCCATCATCTTCCTCCTTTCAATTTCTATCTTTTCATTTGAAACTGGTTTGAATAATGTCTCTGTCTTTCCAAGTTGTGTGCCCTGATGTATAATAGCATCCCCAACATTATTCCACTCCCAGCACTTTATTTTAAGGAAATTCTTTATTTTTTCGGCTGTGAATGGTATAACAGGTTCTACCACTACTCCGAGATTCGCTATAAGTGATGTTGTGACCCATATGACTGTTGAAAGTCTTTCTTTATCAGTTTTTCTAAGTTCCCAGGGCTTTAAGTAATCAAAGTATCTGTTTCCCTCTCTTGCAAGCTCCATAAATTTCTCTGTTGCGCGCTTTGGACTGAAATCTTCGTATGCATCTTCTATTTCTTTCTTTTTTTGCACTATCTTTTGCAGTATCTCTGTGTCTATTGCCTGTAAGTTGCCCTTTTCTGGTATCCTTCCGCCCATATAGTTATTGATAAACTGGAGTGTGCGATTGACAAGGTTACCAAAAGTTCCTACCAGTTCATTGTTGGTTTTCGCCATATAATTATCCCAAGTGAAATCGGAGTCAGAATGCTCCGGCGCATTGGACATAAGTACGTATCTCAGTGAGTCGGGGTCAAATTCTTCAAGCCAGGAAGTAAGCCATATAGCATAGTTCCTTGAGGTTGACATCTGCCTTCTCTCAATGGTAAGAAACTCGTTTGCCGGTATATCCGACGGAAGGACAAAATCTCCATACGCCATCAGTGTGGCAGGCCACATTATCGCATGAAAGACTATATTGTCCTTACCTATGAAATGGATGAGTCTGGTATCCTCTGATAACCACCAGTCCTTCCATTCATCAGGATTGCCGCGTTTTTGTGCCCATTCAATCGTTGATGAGATATATCCTATAGGGGCATCAAACCAGACATACAATACTTTTCCTTTTGCTTCTTTTAAAGGAACAGGAATACCCCAGGAGAGATCCCTTGTTATAGGTCTCGGTTTTAAACCTTCTTTTATCCATCCAAGCGAAAACTCTCGAACATTCTCTTTCCAGTTCGTCTTTCCCTGGAGCCACTTCATAAGGTTGTCCTGCAACAAATCCAGTTTAAAAAACCAGTGTCGTGTCTCTTTGAGTGAAGGGGTTGCACCGCATAATTTACAAGCAGGTTTTTTTAACATGGGTGGTTCAAGCCATCTTCCACACTCATCACACTGGTCCCCTCTCGCATGCGGATTCAGACAGTAAGGACAGGTACCCTCAATATATCTATCCGGCAGAAATCTTTTACAGCTTGAGCAGAAAAAATGCGTTGTAGTCTTCGGCTCTATATAACCCTTTTCATGTAATTTCAGGAAGAAATCCTGTGCAACTTTATGGTGAACTGGTGAACTTGTTCTTCCAAAATGGTCATATGTGATACCTATACTTGTTAGTTCCCTACTTATCTCATGATAGTAATATGTTGCAACCTCAGAAGGAGTTTTACCGAGAGAATCTGCCTTTATTGTTATAGGTACGCCGTTTTCATCTGTTCCACCTATGTGTATACAATTCCTCCTTCTCAATCTCTGGTATCTTACATACGCATCTGCAGGTAGATAACATCCTGCAAGATGTCCGAGATGGAGTGGACCGTTTGCATATGGTAGCGCAGTTGTAACGAGTATTTTATTCATAGTATGTTATCTCCTACCTAACAACATCTTTTCCAGTATTAACATCGGAGGTTTGGACACAGGCTGTATCTCCTTTAGATGTACCTGTGATTTCCCTCCATCGGGATATTTCACGGTGACAGTTTCGGTTATCAAATTTCTATCTATGATAATTCCCTCACCCTTCTCTGTGTTAACAAGCGAACCAACAGCAGGGAATTTTTTTGTCTGCTCTTTGTAGAAGTTCTCCTCGTACTTGAGACAACACATAAGTTTTCCACAGACACCCGTTGCCTTGTCCGTTCCGCAGGCAAGGTCTTGCAATCTCAACAGATTCGTGGTAATAGACTCAAAGTTATTGAGAAACTGCGAACAACAGGTTCGCATTCCGCATACACCATATTCAGGGAAACATTTTGCGTAGTCTCTTGCTCCTATCTGTTGAAATACTACCTTCGTATTCCACTTTTTTGAAAGATATTTGACAAGCAGTCTATAATCAGGTTTTATATCAGCAAGGAAATAAAACTTTATTTTTTTGTCATCAAATTGAATGTGGCATCCAACGAATTTCATTTGCAGGTTATACTTGGGTAAAAGGGCAATGCACTCTTTTCTTTTTTCGATCTCCTCCTTCTTCAAGGCTTCCATTTTTTCCTTATCCTCTTTCGTTGCCACGCTTGCAAACCTGTACGATACTATATGCGATTGAGGAAGTATCTCAATTACATATCCAATATCTTTACCGCTTTCAGTTTTATATATAATATAGTCTCCCTTGGATATTCCAATATCGGGTGCCTTTACTACCCTTGTCTCTCTGTCTCCATAAGTAACCTTTAATAACATATATCTCACCTCCAAAATCTGGTATAAAATTATTACCCTATTTTAAGGGCCGACATGATTAACACTTTCTTGTTTTTAAGATACTTTATTATAACATAAATTTGTGGATTTGTCAATAAAATTTAACCGCAAATTAGTCTTGTAGGCACGATTTCAAATCGTGCAAGATCAATAATTAACCGCACCTGCCTGCCGGTAGGCAGGGATTGCCGCAGATGAAATAGATTTCAGATTATTCACCATGAAGGCACGAAGAACAAGGAAAAAGGAAAAAGGATTTTTGTAGTTAGGTTTTTACAAAACTAACCCATTTCTGGAAGGTTGTATGCGAGGTAATAGAGGATATTGTTTGAATTTACATAGTAATCCAGAGCGAGTGTAGCCTGTCGGATTATGTTCATTCCTTTAAGGGTGGAGGATAACCCCTTATCTACTATCTTTACATCGGTATTTCTCACCTGTAGACCAAAATGTTGGGCAAGCATATCTCCATAGAGTATGTAGAGAGAATCCAGAAACTCTTCTATTGATATATCCTTGAGAGTGTTAACAGTGAAGAGGCGTTTCCTGACTGTCAGATTTGCAAATTTGATAGCAAGTTTTCTTGTGTTAGACTCTAAAAGGGATAATGCCCTTTCCATACTACCTCCCGAGAGGTTTGCCACTAATTCCGCATTTTCTACTTTATGGGTTTTGAGTAACCTTCCAACCTCCAATTTACTCAATCGTCTGAATTTCACAATCTTACATCTAGAAATTATAGTCTGAAAGAGATAATTAGGGTTTGATGATATAAGTATAATAGTCGTATCAAAAGGAGGTTCTTCAAGAGTTTTTAAAAAGGCATTTTGTGCCTCTTCTGTCATAGTATCTGCGTCTTCTATTATTATTACCCTTCTCCCAATCGTTTTAAGAGTTACTGCTTGCTTTATCTCTCTTACTCTGTCTATCTTTATAGTCCCCTTTTCGTCCGGTGAGACTATGATGCAGTCCGGAAAATTACCTTTGTCTATAAGGCTACAGTTTGTACAATTGTCGCAAGGGTCCACTCCCTTCTTGTAGCAGTTAACTGCCTTTGCGAGATTGACGGCTGTTAGTTTCTTGCCAACTCCCCTTGGTCCGATGAAAAGATAGGAAGAAGGCAGTCTTTCTTTCATTATATCTTTCTGAATAATCTCCTTTGCAATCTCCTGTCCTATGATATCATTAAAAGACATAGTCTCAAAATATACAGTAACCACAGATGCAACAAATTGGACGCAGATTGACGCAGATACGCACAGATAAAGATAGTAATTGGGTCATTAAGTTATTGAGTAATTAGGTAATTGTAGGAGCGACTTCCCAGTCGCGATAACACTACAATCTAAAATCTTAAATCTGTAATCTTATGGTTTTTTAATGCATATTATATATTACTCCAGAAGGGTCAAGGGGTCAATAGCCCTCCCATCTCTCCTTATCTCGAAGTGGAGAGTTGACTCCGATACTGTGCCTGATGTCCCAACCCTTCCTATAATCTCTCCTTGTTTTATCTTTTCTCTATTCATTACTTCAATGGTTGAGAGATGTGCGTAAAGGGTATGATATCCATTTTCATGGTCAATTATGACAATATTACCATATCCGTAAAATCTACTTGCATATACGACCTTTCCATCATGAGATGCAACCACACCCGTCCCTTCCTTTGCTCTTATATCTATTCCATTATTTAAAAGTTTTGTTCCATACACCGGGTCTATTACAGTTCCAAAATTTGATACAACAGTACCCCGTGAAGGCCAGATAAACTTTCCAACCTTTCCCTCCTTTTTCTCATCCTTTGCGGTTCTCCGCATGAACTCATCGAGTTCTTCTCTTGAGCGTTTGAGTTCCGCTATAAGTTTCTCAACTTCTCCCTTTTTATCTTTAACGGTGTTTAATAATTTCCTCTTGGCTTTCTTTTGAGCAAGAATCTTATTTCTTACTGCTTTTTCTTCCTTCTGCAAGGCAAGTAGCTTCTTTAGTTCATCCTGCGCTATGTTTTTACTTGATAGGAGCGAATCCTTCTTACCCGAGAGGCTATCAAGGGCAGACTTCTCGCCTTTCAAAAAATGTTTTAGATAAAAGATGTTCTCTTCTTTCAGCCTGCACTGTGTAATATCAGTAGAAGGCGGAATAGAAAGTTCTCTGTAGAACAGAAGGATTCCTTTGTTAAATCTGTTCTCCTTTTCATCTATGGATTTCTGTATAGCGAGACTTCCCCTGCTCAAAAGTTCTATCTTCTCTCTTATCTTTTTTTCCTTCTTCTCCAGTTGTGAAAGTTTCTTCTTCTGCCTCTCCGCCTCTATGTCTATTCTTTCAAGCTCCTCCAGTATACTCCCTTCTTTCTTTTTGAGTGTCTCCAGTTCTTTTTGTGTTTTTTCCAAGTCTTTCTCTACCTTCTTGAGTTCTCCCTCGTAGTCTGCCGAGAAGATTAGAATAGATATGAGTATCCCAATCATAAATAAATTATAGCCTATTTTTATATGATTGTCAAGAAAAAAATAACCGCAGAGTGAACAACCTTGGCACATAGTATTCACCCTTTGAGGAGAAACTGTAGGGCAAGGCGTAGGGCAAGGCTTTAGCCTTGCAAAAGACAAAGCAAACCTAAAGGTTTGCCCTACGCTCTATTGTCAAGAAAAAAATATTAGTGAGTTAGTGAATGGTGAATAGTAAATCGTAGTAAAAATCAAAAATACACCACGGAGGCAATAAGTCACGAAGTCCATTTAGTATTGGTTATCGGTGATCAGTAATCGGTGATCGGTAATCCGTAATTTGAAATCTACAATCTGTAAATCCACCACCCCAGTATCCCATCACCCCATTTCTTCTTGGTGTTCTTAATGGTTAATTCTTTAATTAAGTTGTCAAAAAAAACTTGACAGTTTAGCATTTTTATGGTATCATATAAAAATAAATTCGCTGTTAAAAGACTGCGAAAAAGATGAAGCCTATAAGATATATTGCCTTGTCTTCTGTTATTATTTTACTCTCTCAGGGCGTTCTTCTATCTCATCCTCAGGAGGGTACCATAGCGGGATATGTGTATGATGCGGTGACGGGTGTTGGTTTGCCCGGTGTCAATCTTGTTCTCGAAGGAACAACAAAGGGAGCAAGCACAGATCCAAATGGTGCTTTCAAAATTTCTTATATCCAGTCAGGGACATACATACTTACCACCTCTATGATCGGTTATAAAAAAAAGAATTACAGATTAGAGGTAGCAGGAGAAAAGATAGTGAGGATGGATTTCTATCTTGAGGAGACAGTTATAGAGATGAAGGGGGTAGAGGTGGTAGGGGAGAGGCCAATGATAGAGAAGGAGGTGACCGCCTCTCAGAGGATTATGGATACACGGACGCTTGAGGCACTTCCCGTTCATGATGTAAGAAGCGCCCTTGCAACCCGTGCAGGAATATCTGGGGAGGGCACCGATATACATATAAGAGGGGGGCGGGCGAGTGAAATTCTTATGATAGTGGATGGTATACCCGTGAGGGACCCACTCTCAGGTACTGCCTTTGGAATGTATCTGCCTGTTTCGTCTGTCAGTGAGGTAGAGGCACTGACAGGTGGTTTTAATGCAGAATATGGTCAAGCGATGTCAGGAGTGGTAGATGTAAAATTGAAGGAGGGCAGTGATCATTACCATGGGAAGATAGGATTTTCATCAAGCGGACCATTCTGGTATTTTGATAGAACAACGATACTACAACTGGAGGGTCCCGAATATATAACCAAAAGGCTCCTGCCAGCTATTGGTATTCACATACCTGGAAAGGTCTCCTTTTTTTCAAGTCTCTATGCAAGATTCTCTGATACATATCTGCCTCATACCGATAGTTTATACTCAAGTGTGTTTGAAACCTCAAAACTCTCTCCAAGAGAGGAGAACACGCTGTCAGGCATTCTGAAATTCACCTGGTCTCCCACCGATAACCAGAAACTTGCCCTTTCACTTTCAAAGTCTATAGAGATAAATCAGGGTTACTTCCTCTCAGGAAATGAGTATCCTTTTGCATATGGATTCCCAT
>Ga0210049_1005672_pt1 | contig 10605 bp, 15 predicted proteins | sample CryGeyCG2014_300_2_FD_183964 | JGI IMG/M metagenome (GOLD analysis project Ga0210049, IMG submission 183964) | Groundwater microbial communities from aquifer - Crystal Geyser CG06_land_8/20/14_3.00 (SPAdes) (version 2) | ecosystem: Environmental > Aquatic > Deep subsurface > Groundwater | place...
CTTGGCTTTTGTAGAAAGGGCTTTTCGAACATGCAAACTGGATTTCCTGGAGCTTCGTCCAATCAATGTTCGGAAAGGGGATCATACCAGGGCACATGTTTTTGTCGTTATGTTGGCTTATCGATTAGCGAAGGAACTAAAAATTTCCTGGGAAAATTTGGATATCACCGTTCACGAGGGCTTAAAACTTCTATCACAATTGGGCGCAGTCGAGGTAAGGGTTAGAGACAGGCCACTGTATCAGGTTATCCCGGAGCCATTGCCCCAGATACAAGCCTTACTGAAAGCTGCAAATGTTACTTTGCCAAAACAAATTCGCGCCAAGGGAATTCGGGTAACCACTAGGAAAAAACTCTCAGGCTGCCGAAAACCTCTCCCAGAAGGCGTTAGCAGCAAATCTTAAATTAACTGAAAATGGAACATCCGCTCCAAAGGGATATGCGGTGCCGTGAAATTGTGTTGAGTTTCCCGTAGTCTGCGTTTGCATCAATACGCCAGAAGCGCGTATCGCCGATATCAGCCAAGCATGGACTGAAACGATAACCCATCAGTCGAAACAATCCAAAAACAACATCACTGTAGGCCCCAGTATCAGTCATGATCTCCGTTGGTTGCAGATCTGTTTGCTGCTCCAAAACAACTGCCAGCAAAATCAGGCTGTCGCGCAGTGTTCCTGTTACGGTGATGGAGATTTTAGGCCCCGACTTCCACCGGCAAACCATGTGCGCCAGAAATCAGCCTAAAGGGTCCCGGGAAGATAGGCGCTAAAATATACGCTAAGGATTTTGAGGATTTTTCATTCCGGGGTTTTCTTTTGTTCTTGGAACACTGTTGGTTTGCGGTTTTGCACAAGTTTCCAATCCTTCAAAATTATTGTGAAAAGGTAGGTTTTTACGATAAAAAAAGTTAACTGAAAAACACTGAATTTAGGTTAAATTTTTTTGTCATATAATTCCAGAAAGAGGTTTTCATCGAAATCGTGGTTGAATGGTTCTTCCAAGGCAAGAGCTTTTTTTCAAAAGCGCCGGTTTCCCTTGGTTGAACTCTTTCTTAGCGTATATTAACGCAGCTATCTTCCCGGGACCCTTAAAGGAAATCCGCTCCGGTAACCCGGAAATGGCGGCAAAAAGATTAGCTCTAATTCATGATTTGAAAGCTCTTGCCATGACGGAGACAGCCTTAAATCTTGCTCAAAGCCTTATTTCCGGTGGTCCGCTACCTCAGAAAGCCGCTGATGATGCAATCCATATTGCACTTGCCGCGGTCAATGAAATGGATTATCTCTTGTCTTGGAACTGTAAACACATCACCAATCTTTTTATCCAAAAGGACTTGGCGAAAATCCTGGCTCGACAAGGTTTTCGGCTTCCAACGATCGGAACTCCGGAATCCTTCCTGGGGGAGTGATTATGTGGAAAGATGAAATCGTTGAAGAAATCCGGAAAATTCGGGACGCGCATGCCCAAAAATTCAATTACGATCTGAAGGCCATTTACCTCGACCTCAAGGAAGAGGAACGCAAAAGCGACATGAAGTTTGTTTCCCTTCCTCGCAAAAAGAAGACGCAGGCGAAGTGATCCTTATCAGGAATCACATCGCCGAGCAGCGGAACACGCGTAGTCGTCCGGTTCCTGTTGGCCGTCTGGAAATCGGGCCCTTTCCGCATCCGCGACCTCGAGCGCCTCGATGATGAAAACCTCGAGGCATGGAAGACCTGGGCCACGCCGTCGAGGAACCGCTTCTTCACCATATCCCTGTCCGCGGTATCGCCATCGCAGCCCCAGATGGTCACTACCCGCTTCCCGTCTGGATACTCCTGCTCCGTCTTCAACCGCGAATCCCCCAGGCTATTGAACCAGGGGTCACGACACCAAACGGAAATTTACGTACGTTAAGCTCTTCTCAAAAAACCTCGTTTCCGAGAATCAATTCCCATGGCTTATCTGACTTCCCTGTTCCATTGCTCCCCTAACCCCTAATTCTTCTTTTTCTTTTTACCGATATCGACCGTATCTTCAGAATTCTTATCTTCGGGTCGTTCCGGCTCTTGCGGTGGTTTGGGTTTTACCGGAGGTTTGGGCTTGGTTGCTGCATCAATAATTGGTTTCGGAACGCCACTAGCAGCACTGGTTGCTGTATTGATAACATCTTTGGGATCGGTTTCCTTTTTCCTTTCAGCGTCCTTTTTTATCGCCATTATTCCCCTCCAGAATTGAATTCGTAAACCGTTAATCTTGAGTTATATCTGACATCTTTTTTAATGTCCATTCCATTCAGAGAAATAAAGCCGATGGGGAAATTGGAAAGTTCTTCCAGCGAATTTAAATCGACGAAGTTGATTTGACCTGGAAAGTGGAAATGATACGCAAACCGACCGATTCTTCTGCCCAACGTCGGATCGATTTCAATTCGGTTCCCCTCGAAAATGATGGAATTCCAGGTATGGAACCCGCCATAATTCAATTTATGATACGGTGCCATGATCCCGAGGGAATATCGAACATCGAAGCCTTTGTCCGAAAAAAACTCGAAGGCCAGGGTGGCAAACTCTGTGCAATCGATATCGAGGGGATTCAACAAAATCCACTGAATTGGAAGAAATTCGCCGTTATACGAGTACGTTCCAAAAAATGCGATAAAATCCTCGATATCGGAAAGAAAGTGGAACTTTCGGGAAATCTCCTTAGTAAAGGACGTTCTCGCAACATTTCTTGGGAGAGGAAAATTGGAGTGTCCGAAGTCAAACAGTCTACTGCTTACTATGGAGCATATCTTGATTTTGGTTTCTGTTCCAATCTCGGACGAGAAGAGGAAAAAATGATTTTCTCGGTGAACATCGCTTGAATTGCTGAGCTGGCTCTGCCAAATCACCCTTTGAAAGGGTAAAACCGATACTGGGCAATATATTTTGACTTTAAAGCTTCCGTATTCCTTGCTTGGGAGAACCTTGTATTCCTGCATTATCAGATACTTTTTTGGTGTAAATAGATTCAAGACCATTTTGAAATATGCAATCTCATCCGGATCGAACCCGGAAAAAATGATTTGGAATAATTGAATTGTCAGCCCCTTTATATGATGGCCGCTACGAATTTCATCCTCAACGGAAAACCAATAATCGGGGAGTAGCCCATCAGCGATCGTCATGGCAAAGGTGGTGGGGCAGAAAAGAAGAAGAACAACCAACATGAATTTAACTCGCGACTTCAGGAATTTCACGTCGGGCCCCCTGTGCCTGATTAATGTTTAACGCCAACCCTGATCCGAAAACCCGGCGTCTGAACGAAGCGCAGCAGATGCAGGCCCTGATGACACATGCCTCACCAGCCCTCAATGATCTCTGGAACAATGACCGGAACGCCATTTACGAAGGCAAACGCCGGTAGCGATCAACCGGGGAACCGCACCGCTAGCTCTCCGTCCCGGAATCCGGAAGGAAAACTTCCGGCGCTACCTTGAACCGCCGCCCCAGTACCGTGATGTGCCGCAGGTTCAGCTCCCGCCGGCCCGCGAGAATCTCCGACACCACCCCCTGACTCCCGAGTTCCGAAAGGTCCTGTTGCCGCAGGCCATGCTGGTCCATAAGGAACCGCAGCATCTCGATACCGCTCACGTCATCCATCGGATGACGCGCATTGTCGTATTCCCGCAGCCGCATCTCGAGAATGTCCATCAACCCGCACAGCGGGTGCTTCTTCTTCCGGCCGATCTCGGCCATGACCTCTTCCATGAAGGCCGTCACCCGATCGTAATCCGCATCCGACCTGATCCGATCCACAGCCACGATTTTCACCGTATCCAGCCATTTGTTCAGTAGACCAGGCTGCCGCGCCGGCCGGCCTTTCGCCGCACTATCGCTGATGGTCGTTCCCTTCATGGCTTCACCTCACTTCTTCCGCTTTGGTTTCCACGCTCCGCGGTCGTAATCCTCGTGGGTCATCACAGCCACGATGAAAATCTTCTGCCACCGGTATTCGATCTTGGTCACCAGACGGAACTTGTTCCCACCGATGTTGAATACGCACCGCCCCTGCACGTCATCCGTCGCCGGGAACACTGTCCGGATCTCAATCAGGCTCTGGAACTCCGCCCGGTTCATGATCTTGAACCAGGCATCCAGCGGCCTTTTCGCCGCCGGATGGTCCCGCGCGAACTCATTGAGCTTTTTGCGCGTGATGACATGCATCTTGTTCTAAGTATATCTCATAATGAGATATCTATCAAACGGTTCTTTTCCCAGATGGCACCTAGGCCACGCCATCGAGGAAACGCTTCTTTACCATATCCCTGTCCGCGGTGTCGCTATCGCAGCCCCAGATGGTCACCACCCGTTTCCCGCCCGGATACTCCTGCTCCGTCTTCAGCCGCGGATCCCCCAGGCTATTGAACCACGTCAATGCTTTGGTGACCTGGCTCATCTTCGACGGCGGAACCGGCGTTATCACGGACCTCTTCACCTCATAACGCACGACTTTGACCTTGGAACCCGGCAGCACATCATCCGGAAAATCCTTCGTGTCCAGCAGTATCACCACCCGGGCCACCTTCACGCCCTGCCCTTCGATGCCTGAAATCAGGCTATTCCGGATCGACACACCGGCCGGGTTCAGGTCGGTCATCACGAACACCGACACTTCCCGCTCCCCGATCGCCGCGCGGAGATTGTCGGTGAAATCCTCGATCGTCAGCACCGACGGCTCACCGCGCGTGCAGAGAAACGAGCTTCCCGCCGCCGCGGCAAAGCCCTTCGCCATATTCGACAGGCCGGCCTTCTCGACTCCCAAAATGATTTCAGGCCGGCTCTTGCCGATCCCGTGGTAAGGCTCGTTCATATCCATGAACCCGAAATCTTTATAGCGGAACAGGTGTTGATCCTCGATCATCTCCCGAAGCGAATCGTAGAACATGTCCACATCATCGCTTTCGAGAATCTCATCACCCCCGAGGGCGTTCTTCACTGCATACCAGAATGACCGGATATTGCCGTCGAAGGGCTTGCGGATCCCCTTTTTGATCCAGCGCCAAACCTGCCAGATAATGCTTTTCGCCAGCCGGCGCTTGTCGATCTGGTTTTCCCCGAACTTCCGGAAGTAGGTCAACGTCCGCTCTTTGCCGAACCTCACGATCTGCCAGGCCGTCATGAACGCCTGGACCGCCGCTGTATCATTCAGATACGGTTTGTACAACTCCCACCAGCCGAAATTGATGATGCCCAGCATCCGGAGCTTCTTATCGTCGGGATGCTCCGGCACGACATGATGCAAGCTTCCCTGGCCCAGAGCCTTTTTCAGGCCCTTGGCAAATGTCGATGTGACGGGAACGCGCGCAGCTGCGCCCGCTATCTGTAATTCGCATTCATCCGCCGCGGATCGGGACGGCCCGGACCGTTTCCGGGGCGTTTCGTCCGGTTCCGCCGGGTCCTCGGGATACCGCTCGAACACAGTGGTCACCCTCTCCGCCGCGACCAGGTAGGACCGGTGGCATTGCACGAACAGCCCTTTCAGAGCGCGGTTGAGCACCTGGAGGTTATCGGTGATCTTATACGGTTCCTTCCGGCCAGCGACATAGGCCAAGGTCGCCGCCGCGCCGGCCTGAAAATATGCGACATCACGCACCCGGAAGGCCTGGCCGTCATTCGACCACAACCACTGATTCCGGTGCGTCAGCCGCTCGACCAGTTCGGAAACGCGTTCCGTCGTCACGTCAGCTCAACGCCACACGCCGGTCGAATTCATCCCGGTAGGTTTCGGTAACTGCGTTCACTAGCGGTTTTTCGAGTCCCTCGAACAACAGATCCCGGGCGTTGGACATCTTCACGCCGCGGATTTTCGTCAGGTTCACGATGTAGAACTTGCTGGTCTGCATGAAATGCGGATGTTCAGCCAGTTTCTTTGCGACCTCCCCGAGTCCGAGCGTGGTGTAGTAGATCTTCCCATCGGAAGTCATCAGCGCCGTTTCCTCGCGCCCCGCATCGGACCTGGTGGTGATATAACAGACGTCACACAGCGCAAGCAGAAAGATCGCCATCGCCGGGTCCGGTGGTTCAACCGCCAGCCGCTTTATCGGCGGATCAATCGACAACAGCCGATCCAGAATTTTTTGCAGAATCGGGGAATCATCCCGTTTCGCGCCTCTTGTCATTTTTTGACCCCCTTTAGGGAAACCAGCTTGTTCTTCGCTTCCCTGATCACCGTCGTTGCTTCCCGGCATTGGAACAACACCGCCAGGTCAGTGGCGTTGCTGTCGTTAATCTCCAAAGTTACGCCTTTCTCGGAAAGAGCCTCTATCAACTGATCCTCGAGGCCCCCATCGACCAGGTAGGAAAAAAACCGCCTGGCCATATCTTCCGACTTCGGCTCCGCAAAATCGATCCGAACCGTTTTCATGCTTCTCTCCTCCCGTTCCGATCCTCGAAACCGCCCTCCCCCACCCCGCCCCCGCGGTCTTGATCCGGCCCTGGAGGGTTCGTAATTCCGGGTCCCCTCGAATCGCTCCGGATGCCGAAATACGATCCTTGTACGGCCGGTTCAGCCCTTTTGAGGCCGATTGGGGGAATTCGTTTTCAGGCTGCTTTTGCTTTCGACAGCTCTTCCCGGACCACCTTCTGCACCAGGTCTTCCGGGGTTGTCGCTCACTCGTTGTTTGCGCGGAACTTCCTTGAGCCCCACCCGGAACACCGCCCGATCCATCTCTTTTTGGGTGATCTCTGGATAATCATCAGAGATTTTGGAAATAGACTTCTTCCTCATTTTTCGTTCCCCAGCATCGAAATGATGCGGCTCTCTCTGGAAGTCATGCTTTCACCTTCCGCGGCAGATGCGCCTCATACCACATCCTCAAAATGGCATTGATGCGGGTCTGATATCCTCGCCCCTGCGCACGGACATATTCTAGAACGTCTTGATCCAGGAAAATCGTGATCCGTTCTTTCCCTGGCGGCATTTTCAACTCAGCTTTGCGGAAGAAGTCCTTTCCCAACGTCGGAATGTCGGAGGTGTCGATCTCCCCCTCTCCAATCGCGTCGAACTTCTCCCAGTCAGCCTTTGAAGGTTTTCTGGAATGCTTCTCTTTCATGGCTCTGCGCCTTTCGGGCCGAAATGATCCGGATCACATCCGGTTCAGGCTCTCCATAGACGATTACCAAGAACCGCCGATCCACCGTTCCAATGCCGATGAACCGGTCTTCCCCGTAATCCTTGCGGTCATCCCGCTTGACCAGCATCGGTCCTTCGAACGCGTTGGCAGCAATCTCGAAATCAACCCCATGCTTCCGAAGGTTGGCCCGATTCTTGGTTTCGTCCCAGACGAACCTCATACCTCAAATATACATACTTTGGTATGCATTTTCAACAGCTCAGTTGTCCAGGGTCCGTCGCAATCGCTCCGGTTGAACGAACTCAACCCAGACTCGTTGCAGGAAACCCATGCCTTCGGTTGGATCCGCCGCTTTTGGTGGGCTCCAGGGTTTCACTGTTGGAGCCGGCCGGCTGAGGACTTCGGAAATTGGTTCGGCCGGTTTGGGAAGCAGGGAATTGACCTTCATCTCGATAGCCAACGCCGACCGCCTGGTATCTTCGAGGTCATGCGCCAGCTTCATGATGATGGAATCTGTCCGGTGTCGCTCTTCGGCTTGCTTCTCGAGAAGTTGCCGGATCATATCCTGTTGGTTGATGATCATGGCCTGTTTCTCGTCAATGCCCTTCTGCAGGGTTGCAACCAGGTTGCCAACGGTTGAAACCTCGGACTGGTGCTTATTCCCGAAGGACTCTTCAAGGATCTCGACCCCCTTTGGTGTCAACCAGGTTGCCCCGTTTTCCTTTACCAACTCGGTTGCAACCAGGTCACCAAGCTTTGCCAACTTCTTGTAAACCGCCTGGGTTGAAACCCCCAGCTTTTTGGCTATGGATGCGACTTTCTGATTTTCCATGGTTGTCACCTCGTTGCAAAGTGTTTGCAACCTATATCGGCACTTGGTGCCACTTGGTTGACAATCCGCTTGTAACCAACCTCCCGGCCGAAGTTGCATCCGCCAAATGCTTGTTGGTTGGACTTTAGCCAACTCTATATGCTAGTCTGGCTTCAGGTGACCGAAATTATGAACATGAAGCTTCGGCAACAATCCAGCTCGGTGCTTGGCAACCAACGCCCCGAGCAATTTGCCCTGTCTTCATGTTATTACCCCCGGAGCGAATCGCACCCTCAATAGCACGTAACACGTAAGACGTAGGCAAATTGTCGGGAGCGAATGAATTCGCTCCTTTTTGCTTTTCCGGGTTCTTTGAAAATTGCATTGGTTCTGTTTTCGTGTGGGTGGCCGAGTGGTTGAAGGCAGCGGGCTGTAGCCCCGCTCTGTAAAAGGCGCGTGGGTTCGAATCCTACCCCACACATTGGAAGACTCGCCTAATTGGTAGGGCAGCGGTTTTGAAAGCCGCCGGCCACTGGCCTTGAGGGTTCGAGTCCCTCGTCTTCCGCTTGATATCGGAGGCATGGCGAAATGGTTGAACGCATCGGCCTTTGAAGCCGACATGTGTGAGTTCGAATCTCACTGCCTCTGCTCGCGACGTGTCCGAGTGGCCAGGTGACAGTCTGCAAAACTGTTTACGTCGGTTCGAATCCGATCGTCGCGTTTGGTTGCCGGGAGGGTGTTTTGTCACCCTTGCAAGGAAGGATGACAAAAAATGCCGGAAGATGTAGAATGGTCCAATGGTTCCGCAAAAATTAAAGAACATTCCCGCCGTTGGGTATATCCGAGTCAGCACCGAGGAACAGGCAAATTCCGGCCTTTCCTTGTCTCAACAAAAATCCCGGATCGTTGCTTACGCCAAGGCAACCGGCCTTCATCTTCTCGAAGTCATCGAAGACACCGGGAAAAGCGCCAAGAACCTGAACCGGCCCGGTATCCAGAAAGCCCTTGAAATGCTCCGGAAAAAACAAGCTCAAGCCCTGGTGGTCCTCAGCCTCGACCGCCTCACCAGGTCGGTCAAGGATCTTGGTTTCCTGGTGGAATTTTTCGAGAAATCCCAGGCCGCGCTTGTTGCCGTCCAGGACTCAATCAACACCCTCAACGCCGCCGGGCGCCTGGTCCTGAATGTTCTCGGATCAATCGCCCAATGGGAACGGGAAGCCATCGCCGAAAGGACCGCCGCCGCCCTTGCGGTAAAAACCCAACGGCACGAAAAGACCGGTGGGACCGTGCCTTTCGGCTTCAACGTCACCCCTACGGGTAAACTGGTCACCAATGAATCCGAACAGGACGCCTTGAAAATCATCCTCCGGTTGCACAAGCGCGGAACCGCTTTGCGGAAGATCGGTGAAGAACTTACCAGACAGGGGTATTCCCCGAAGAAGGCCGGAAAATGGCATCCCCAAGTACTCAAGCAGATTCTTGCATCAAGGGACAAAAAATCCAAATAAATTACAATCAATCTATTGTTTTTACTATTTTCTTACGCTATTATCACAATCACGAGGTGCCTTATGCCGCGACCAAAACTTGATGACGAGACCGTTCCAGTCTCCGCCCGTTTCCCCAGGAACCTGGTCGATAAAATCGACCGCTTCATAAAGAATTTCAAAAAGAACAACCCAGGACTGACCATCAGCCGGGCTGACACCATCCGAATGATTCTCATTCAGTATTTTGACCACAAGGCCACCACAGAGCAATAAGGCGAAGGTAGATACATTGAAACAGTAATGATATGGCCTAAAAGAATGAAACCGCCCAGCCTGGCAGCAATGGCGGTTTCACTAAGGGGTTTTGTCGAACCGTCCTTAATGTCTAGGGTCAGCGTACCAAAAACAACCCGGACGGTCAAGAGAAAACCCCCACATCGTTGATTATTGGGGGTTCTATGTCGATCGAAGATTTTCTATCGCACTTCAAAAACGTCCGGAAGACATCCAACGGATGGCAAGCCTGCTGTCCGGCTCATGAGGACAAGAAAGCCAGCCTTTCCATTTCGGTAAAGGAAGAGAAGATCCTTCTTTTCGATCATGCCGGCTGTCCTCTCGAAGCCATTCTTGAGGCCGCGCACCTAAAGCCCAAGGACCTTTTCCTTGATTCCAAGCCTTCCGGCGGTAAACCGGAAATCTCCGTCATATACGATTACACCGACGAGAAGGGGGAAACCCTCTTCCAGACGGTTCGTTTCATCCCCAAGGACTTTCGCCAACGCCGCCCGGACGGCCGGGGCGGTTGGGAATGGAATCTCAAGGGCGTTCGCCTGGTTCCCTACCGCCTCCCGGATCTCCTGAAAAGCTCCCAGGTTTGCATAGTCGAAGGCGAAAAGGACGCGGACAACCTTTGGAAACACGGCATCCCTGCCACCTGCAACCCAATGGGGGCGGGAAAATGGCACGCGGAATGGTCGAAGCTCTTCGAGGGGAAAGAGGTTGTCATCCTCCCGGATCTCGACGAGCCAGGCCGGAAACATGCCTTTGATGTCGGAAAGAAACTCTACGGTCACGCTCTCCGTATCAGGGTTTTGGAGCTTCCCAAGAAACCGCACGTCAAGGACGTTTCCGACTGGTTCGCCCAAGGCGGAACCAAAGACGAGCTTCTGAAGCTGATTGCCGAGGCCAAGGAATGGAGACCGCCGGGAG
>Ga0210049_1005676_pt1 | contig 10601 bp, 13 predicted proteins | sample CryGeyCG2014_300_2_FD_183964 | JGI IMG/M metagenome (GOLD analysis project Ga0210049, IMG submission 183964) | Groundwater microbial communities from aquifer - Crystal Geyser CG06_land_8/20/14_3.00 (SPAdes) (version 2) | ecosystem: Environmental > Aquatic > Deep subsurface > Groundwater | place...
TGTGCCTGTAGGACGACTATTTGCTGGTCGTCGTAAAGCTGTTGATGTTGGTTGGGTTGAGACTAGGGCTCGTAACAGGTGGTTATTATGGAAGGATAGGTTAGGCAGATTACAATGGTTTGAGACTGGCAGAGTTAATTTGTTTGTGCGTAAGCCTGCCAATTTGGGGAAAGCCTATCAGTTGATTTGTAACGGGTTCAGCTTCACGGGTTTGATTACTGACATTAAGGTTTTGGAGCAGGTCTTATCGACTCTTCGGTTCAAAGGTGCGCATTACGTTTTTCCTACGGAGCAACGGCTGCCTAGGCTTACGATAGATTTGTTTGCGAAAAGCAACGGTGTTATCATTAAGGTTGGTGATCGGAGTCATCCGCATGCTGTGGAAGTTATTGCTTGTTATCCTGATTGGGCTGAACGGAACGAGCGTTTGCTTGAACAGTTAAATGATACTTTACGGCGGTTGTTTGAGCCTGCTGCACTGAACAAGGTTGATCAAAAGAAGGTGGATTATGTTGCTTAGGGTTTACGAAGTAGCTGGTTTTTATGAAGAGGCTCTTCGTGTTTTGGAATGTTTCTGTGTTAGACGTGGTTTTGTATGGTGTTTGGGGAGGCTTGGTTTATGGTTGTTTTGTTGAAAGCGTTGTTTTTTAAGCGTTTCTTAAGACTGCATATTTATGAAGCTAATTGGTCTAGGTTAACATCTCAACATTCGCTACATTCAATACATGCTCTCTGGAGGGTTTGTTGAAGTTTTGACAGAGAATACTACGAGTAATGTTAAAAGGCGACGTACTCCGGAGCAAAAATATGGTAAGTATAAGTGGCTAAACATCCTTGTACGTCGCAATGCTGAGGAAATTCGAGAGATTAAACGTATGTTACGAGGGCTTACTCTCGGTCTCCGACACCTGATGGATGTTGATTCTCAATATTTAATCGACATGGCTTGTAGTGATAGTCGAGACCAGGCAATCTTGGATATCCTTCGCGCTGTGGGATCTGAAGGTTTGTCGCCGAAAGAAATTCATGCTCGTGTGAAAGGCTGCGGTTTGAAATATCATCATATTACTCGTAGGATTAAACGCATGAACAAGCGGATGCAGAACGAGATCGGCGAAAGAGTAGCTGACAAGGTTGGTAGAAACTGGGCTCTAAGCGATTTCATGCTGCGCAACTGGTCTGCCAAAACCGCTGAATTAACTGAAAAAGAAATGGAAAAAAGAGAGGTGACTGAATAAATGATAAAATACGAATCCAAGATGGACCAAACTGGCAAAATCTACATCCCTAAAGCAATAAGACAAGCTGGCATTAAAGACATAGTAACGATCGCGCCAGGTAGTTCCGCATGTGTCATCTTCACAAAAGGAACTCCGCTTGAGCATGTCTTGGAAAGTATCCGCATAATCATCATGGATCTTGAGTTTCAACTTAAGAAAGATACAAAAGTTTAGCAATAAGGATGCGGAAAGGATGATGCTTTCCATCTAGCGCGCGGAAAAAAAGGAAACAGCAAGCGAGAACTTTAAAATAGCTAGCAATCATGCTATTTTATTGGGATATGTGGAAATGTATAATCCTGGCCCATTCCTAGAGATAATTTTGACAATTTGGGCGTGTGTAGTATACTTTGCCTTGTTTTGTCTTGGCTTCTGGTTATACCACAAAAACCGAAAATGGTTTATCGTGTTCTTGATCTGGTTGATGCTCTACCTCGTAATGTCTATTCCTTGGTCCTACGGATTTCATGAATGGTCGATGCGCCCCGGTGGTCCTCAACTACCGCTTGAGGGATGGATTCTATTCTATTTTGGGCTAACTCCTCTAATTGGGACATTCTTACTATTCATAACCATGCCATTGCAAACTGCACTATCTTATGGTATTGCATATACGCTTCTTTATCTCTATTTAAGACATAAAAAAAGGAAAAAAGAGAAATGATTAAGGAATTTCTCAGTTTTTGCATCCTTCCAAAGCACTTCTTATCATGTTCACTAGTGAGCGCTACATGAAACGTATTGACATGGGTAACCGCTAGCGCACAGAAAACATTTATCTTTCGCAATTGTCTTTAGCTTATTTGGTATATCGAAAGTGTCGAAAAGCCGATTAAAAGTAGGGTCTTCGGGAGCAATCCCCTAGTTCTTCTAGGATATCATACTTCTATCAAATCTAATAGGCTTTATGCTAAATAATTATTGCCCTGCGCTTTCGTCTGTAGATTATGATTACTAGTAGTGTTGCTATCATGTATAACGGTAGAATGATGAATGATGGAAATTCTGGGATGACATCATAAATCGTATGAAGAAAAAGTTCCCCGAACTCCATAGATGGCTCTATTGCTGTGGACTCAAGCCATTCATTCCAAGAAGTTATCATAACAATTTTCAGTTCGTTGTCAGCACAATTAACCGCGGTAGTTAATATTTTCTTGAACATTATCTCGTTAGGAGGCAACACTATTGGAGTGCAAGACATGTTCTGGCTTTGTTTCCATTCGCAGTGTTCTGTGTTGTCGAACCCTGGATAAGTGTTTGGAATGAACTTAATTCCTTTCGAGTCCGCCACTCGACGCCATTCGGGATAGTAATTCTCGGCATCTTCAAGTATTTTCTCCCAGCCCTTAGAAGGATCAGAGAAAAAGTAACTTGTCACAGCGTTCATGGAATGCAGCAGAGGTGAATCTGCACAAGGTGGTGAAGGACCTCCACCGCAATCACCGACCAAGTAAATGTTAAAATCTATATTTGCTAATAGTTGTCTCGTAACATTAAGCAGTCTCTGAACTTCTGAAATTGATAACTTTTCATAAAGATATGGCAAATTGTAAATGAACAGAACGGGCTTTCCATCAACCCGCAAGTAACTTGGATTATCAAAATAGTTTTCAGCAGCATAGACCATGTCATTAATGAAGATCTCCGTGAAGTTCTTGTCATGCATGATAGTATTCTCCAGAATAAGTTTTGTTTCATAAAACAAGCAGAAATTGAAGTTCTGTATGTGCGATGCGTTTAGAAGGCCGTTTTTAAGATTGTAGTCGATTTCGTCGAAATCCCAAGTACCATCGGGAGTGTCCATCCAATCTACCCAAGTGCCTTTACCCACCCATGAAACTGCAAAGAAATCAATTTTATGCTGTTTTGCCAACAAAATATGTTGGTCGGCAATTGTAGGATCACTTGAATTGTATTTACCAAGAAACGGTGTGTTCTTAATGCCTTCATTCCAGTGATTGTTGAATGGGATTCCCCACCAGATGTAATAGTATGCTCCCACTCTTACATGCGCAAACTTGCTTATCAGCTCTTCATTGTACGCCAACAGGAGGGCTGATGTTGTCTCCACATTAGCTGTGCCGTAGATTGTTCCGTTCAGATAGCTTTGTGCAGCTATCCCTCCATTCTCTTTCTGATATGACCAAGCAGCATTCTCAACGGATTCGTAGATTGCAGAGGCGAATCCCGTAACCTTAACTGCGAACAGGTATAGTCCAAGCTTGTAGTTTTGGTAGCGACCATCTTTTCTAGCTGCTTTGTCGTAGAAGCCATTGTTAGTTGTGTAGTTCCACATCATTTCACCAGTTCTGAACCACCGTTCTGAGGCTATAGTATTATGATCTAAGTAGTAGTTCAATGAAAGGTAGAAGGCGAGATCAGCGTATTCTTCGGCATCGTAGAAGATTCCCCCATCTTCAGGCCTATGCCTGTCCACCCACACAGTGTAGTTCGTATCATTGAAAGTATAGGTTGCAACCTTTAGGTCGCGACCATCATGAATGGGCGCGGGAATCTTTTTGCCGAGGACGACTTCAAATAACTGTGAGTTACCATACTCGGCTATGTATGGTGTTATGGATTTGCTAATGTTCTCGGCTATCTGGGGGTAGAAGGGTTCTAAAGCTTCGGATGCCCAGAGGTTGTCGCTGTAGACCCAGAAGGTTCTGTAACAGGGAGTCCCATCTGGCACATTACTTCCCGTATCTTCGGATTCGCTGACAAGCCCTATCCTGCCATCATATCTGTTTACGATGTAGGTTGCAGCATCGAGAAGCTGCTGGTAGCTCGGCGCAACCTCTTCCTTGATAAAAGGAACAGACGTAAATGTGTTCAGCAGAAACAGAATAACAATCGCCAGACCGAAATGACTGACCTTCAATTTCTATCCTCGAACCTATCTCTGATCATAGCGGCACTTCTAAACGCTAATTATGCATTTTTTAGTTTATTAGTTTAGATGTTCAGATTTTCTTTTATTTTTATGGCTTAACATAGTTGATGGTGTTGTTGAATTTGCCCATATTCCAGCAGAGCGTTGACGCTTGCTTGTACGAGTGGCTTTTGGAGGAGCAGAAGAGGCGAAAGGCCCGCAGCGTTCAAGATGTGATTCGTCAGGTTTTGCGTGAAGCTAAGGCGGAGGCTGAGAAGCATGGTTAACGTTAAGCAACTCCTGGCCCAGAAACTTTTTGGGGTTCATTCTGTTCCCAGCAGAACGCAGGCTGAGTTGCAGCGTGTTTATACTGGTTTAGGCGCTGAGTTTGGTCAGACGATTACTGATGTGAATATTACTTTTGCTTTGAAGCGAGAGCCCGTCGCCAACCGTATTGTTTTCGCTGTAGCCCATGACGTTTTTGATAATTGGTTTGAGGTTGAGCCCTTAGAGGAAGGCGTTGATAAGGAAAAGTTCAATGAGTCTGTTCAGAAGGTTTTGCTGTTGCTAAACGCCAAAGAGGTGTTAACGCAGGCTGCTGTTTTCGAGAGGGCTTATGGCTGGAGCATAATCGTTATTGGCTATCAGGATAAGGCTCCCACGTTGAAGGCTCCTGTGGAATCTTTGCCGAAAATGGAATGATGAGTTTTTAGGCTAAAAATAGCGCTCTAGCTAGAACGGTGGCAGCAGTTTTTCACATACTTTAATATGTTCCAAGAAAACTCTGCCTTTTTCAGTTACCTTTAGCCGTCTTCGTTTTTTTCGGAGATTTAAAAATTCCAATAATCCTTCTGAAATTAATGGGTTCAGAAATGTATAAGCCACGCCAGTTTTTGCCATGAGTCTTGTGGGTGCAAGATTGGGACTTCTAATGACTTCGCGTAAAATTTCAGCTGTTATCTCATAACGTCCTCGCTTCATGGATAAGTCGTTTTATTCTTAATATTTAAGATATATTAAGATTATTGATTAACATTCAAGATTAACTCGGAATAAGCTTCTTTTACTAAAATAATCCTTTTTTAAAACATAAAACCTAAAACAGGTTGGTTTCTGCTATTCCATGGGAAGAAGGCGAGGATTATATTCGTAGTGGGCATCGTAGTCCTGATGATTTTCAGGAAGATAGTTTTCGCACTATCACGATTGATGCTGAGAAGGGGATTAAAGCTGTTATTGGCAAGCCTAAAGGCAAGGATACAACTGAAGTGCAGAGTTATCTTTTTGCGAAGGATAAGGATTGGACGGTTGATAAGGCTAAGGCTTGGTTTGAACAGCACAAGGAGAATGTGAAGGTCAAGGAACACATTCAAGCGATTTTGCCTTTCAAGGTTCTGGAGAAGATTATTGATAAGCCCTTGAAGATTCGCGGCGTGGCCATGACTGCTGGTATAAGTAGAAACTTTAACATTTACACGCCTGAGGAGCTGCAGGCTTTTGCTAACAAACTTGTTTCTGCGCCGGTTTATGTTGAGCATGTAGCCGTGCCAAATGCAGTTGGAAAAGTCACTAAGACCGAGTGGGATGGAGAGAATCTCTGGTACGAAGCGGAAATTTTTGAGGGCGATGTTGCTGATCAGATTCGCAAGGGCTTAATCCAGCATGTGAGTGTTGGTGCAGACTATGAAATATTGGATATTGTCGACGGAAAGGTTCCGCATGGTCTGCATAACGCCGAATTAAGCCTAGTAGCAGTACCAGGTATCCCAGAAACGAATGTGCAGATTTTGGAGAGTCTCCAGAGGGCTAAGGAGCAGCAGGAGATCTGCATTTTCTGTGGAAAGAACCCGGTGGAGTTTTGGCTTGGCTGCTGTAGTGGATGTTTTGAAAAGTTGCCCATAGCTGAAAGTAAAAGGCAGGAATTGCGGAAAATGAAGGAGCAACAAGGTCTTGAGCCTATTATTGCGGGTGAGTATTATCTTGGTTTTGTCCAAGATCCGACCCTATTTATGCCTGAGCATTTTCGCACTGTTTGGATTGACCAGCCCAACGGTGTTTTAGCGGTTATGGCTAAGACTCGTGCTGATCCTGCCCAGGAACGGTGTCAATCTATCTTGTTTTTGAAGAGTAAGTGGCAGCCGAATACGGTTCAGGATTGGTTAACTATTCATCCCGATTACGTTGCCCCGGCAAGTGTTTCTGCAAGTCAGAACACGCCGAGAGGGATTGAAAAAATGAAAGAGGAAGATTTGAAAAAACTTGTGGATCAACAAGTGAAGAAGGCGCTGAAAGAACAAGGTGAGCCTCCGAAGGCTGGTGAGCCTAAAACTGACAAGCAACGTTTTATGGCGCATTTTGGCGTGGACGAGGAAGCATTCAACAAACTCTACGCTGTTCTCGGAGACGAATTATTTAAGCTACTTCCAGAAAGGGGACAGAAAGTCTCAGAGCAAGAGCAAAATGTTGATGAAATAAAAGCAAAAATCACACAATTGGCGCAGCGGAGAGCAAAAATTTCCTCCCAATTATACCCTGAACCTGAACAGTCGAAGTTGACTCCTGAGCAAAGAGTACAGTTAGAAGCAGAACAGGAAGTTATTTGGGCGGAGATTGGAGCTCTTGAAAAAGCTTTGGCTGAGTTGATTGCTGGGCAAGTGGGAGCAACATTAGGCGAAGGATATGCGGTAAATCTTGAAGTGAAATTGAAAGAGGCTGAGTGGGATACCGAGTACATCAATGATTTGCCAGATTCAGCTTTTGCTGTGATTGGCGAAGGCGGAGAGAAGGATGAGCAAGGCAAAACAGTGCCCAGAAGTTTACGTCATCTACCTCATCACAATGCCCAGGGTAACCTTGATTTATCACATCTGAGAGCCGCCTTGGCACGCTTGAATCAAATTGAGCCTGCCAGCTTGCAACCAGAGGCGAAAAAGCATCTTTGCGCTCACGCGAGAAGTGAGAAAGCTGAAGACTTTGTTAGTGAGTTTTGCGGTGAAGAGCCACCTAAAACTCAAGAGAAGTCGCCATGCGAAAAAGCTAAGGAATCATTATCTGCGAAGGTTAAAGAACTGGAAGAGGAAGTCGCTAAGTTAAAGGCAAATATACCAAACATCGCGGAAAGTCTTGTTAAGAATCCGCCTAAAACCATGCCCATGGAAGAAACTTTGAAGATTCTTGAGGGTCTTTTGCCGAGTCCGGCTGTTGAGCGGAGTACAATGAGCATGCAACGGGAATGTCAGGCGATACGTGGTGAAGTTTTCAAGTTGAGGGAGCGGTTGAAAAGTGGATAAGGATACAATCAAAGGCATCTTAGCTAAGTACAGTCCGCCCTTAAGCCCGTTGCAGATAGATGAGATTGCTTTCGAAATAGCGAAGAAATCAGCTGACGAAATTGCTGAAATTTCAAAGTTTCAGGTTCCCAAACCTAACAAAAAATCAAAGTCATCTGGTGTGACCAGACGTAGAGGATGAACTCTGCGTTCTGTATAAACAATTTTGGAGTGATGTCTGATGGCTGATAAATCTGGCAAAGTCTGGATGGCTGTAGGTGAAACAGACGATCCAAACGCTATCATAGAGACTTTTGAGGCTGCAGCTAACATTACAAAAGGAGATCCTGTTTATCTGAGCGCGGACGACAAGGTTAGCCCAGCAGCAGCAGCTCAAGAATGCATAGGTATAGCCACAAAAACCGTGAGTTCAGGTGATCCTTGCCCAGTTCTAACGCGTGGCCGGGTTAAAGTGAAGGCTGGAGGCGCCATTGCGCGTGGAAAAGCTGTTAAGGGTGCAGACTCAAGCAAAAGAGTTCTTGAATTGACGGATCAAACGGTTGACGAAAGCGGCACAGGCTCATATACGATTTATTACAATCACAAGCTTGGAACAGCATTGGAAACAGCTGTCTTAGACGACTTAATCTTCATTCGGGTGGAGAAGTGATAACAATGAAGCCTAAACTTTTTGAAAGTTTAATGAAGAAAGACAATGAACACAAGCAGTTCTACGAGAGCCTGAAGGAAAAAGCTGTTTCTCATCCGTTTTTCAAGCGTTACGCGGAGATCGGCGTTCGAGAAGGCCTATTCAGTGATATGGTAGGCGCCTTAGGGCGTATGCACGATACATTAGTGGAAGCTGCATTTCCAGAGCTGATCGGCAGGAACATAATCAATGTCAGACCAACAACCGAGACTATGGAACGGTTTCCGCTCGATGTTAAAGGTGTCGCATACAAGTATGCTGAAGGCGCCACTACAAGGCTCAGCGGTAAAAAGCATAGCACTGTTGACATTAACACTAATCAACTTGCTGAGGCTGCTGAGGAATGGACCCGCGAGTTTGTTGAGGATGCCACATGGAACGTTATGGCAAACATGGTTGAAAAAGTTGGCAGAGCCTTAGGTGAAAGGGAAACAACGAAGATTCTGGATCTTTACGGGGCTATTGCAGATGCTGATTTAGCTGGTGGAGCACCAATTGCTGGAGGAGCTGCAGCACTCGATTGGGCTGGTCTGTTAAAACTTCATAATGCTGTACGTGGCGAAAATTGGCGTCCAACAGTCCTCGTGGTTCATGAAACACAGCTGCATCAACTGTTGAATGATGACAAGTTTATTCATGCGCAATACTTGCCTTCTGCTCAAACAAATATTGAACAGGGAATTGTTACAAGCGTTTTAGGCATGCAAGTTCAAGCAAGCACCTTAGTGACTAACGGAGTCGCTTACGCTATAGACACCCGCATAGCAGCAACTATGCTACTTCGTAGAGACGTTACGGTTGAAGACTGGGAAGAAGTGAGGTCAGGCAAATTCGGCGTTCGAGCTACAACACGGTTTGGCTTAGGTGTCCTACGAGCTAGTGCAGTTGCGAAAATGACTGGAATAAAGACAACGTTGTAAGCTGTCCAAGGTTAGAACTGTATTGCCGAAATTTGAAGGAAAATGTCCCAATAAAAGCTGCGGAAAAGTTCACTACTCAGACCGTAAGAATGACATTGTTGTCTGTGACTGCTGGAAATACTGTCCGACATGTGGGGCTCTGATGGAGCCTTACACTCCTGATTTGGCGCCTAAAACGTATGGCATGGATGGCAAGCGTGACCTGAAGATTCTCCGGGTTTGCAAGAATTGTTCTCCTCCCTTTTTTAGTACTTTAAAACCGGTTGAGGTTAAGATGGTTGAAGCGTAGGACGAAGAGGATTGATCCGGGTCTTGCGAAGGTTGTGTTAGCGGAGCTCGGTAAGGGGCCTCTTCGTAGGAGAGATTTGCATACGAGAACGTTAAGGCGACGTGGGACGTCTGCGACTTTCACTAGTATTCTCAATTATTTGAAGCAGCAGGGGCATGTTGAAAAGACGTCTGCTAAGCATACTGCGCCTTACCGGATTACCGAGAAGGGCATGCGGTTTTTAGAGGGTCTTTAAATGAAATGGAAGTTTTGGGAGAGAACAAAACTGAAGGCTGAAACTGTTTTGCAGGTTGAAGCGAAACCAGGAGAGGTCAGGAGTATCTACGTTAAAACAAATGATGCCGAGACAGCCTTAGAGATTTTCAAGAAACTTAAGGAGGAATCGATGAAATGACCAATGTTTTTGAGAAAATTCGGGAAGCTGTCATCAGACGTTCTGTTTCTGGTTCTGCAAGCCCTAAGGGCTTAACGGTTTTTGAAACTAAGCCAGATATTCCGCTTGCTGACGTTATGAAGCTTTATGAGAGGGATCCGACGTGTAAGTCCAGTGTCGACCTTTTGGCTTCTGCAACTGTGGGCATAGGTTTCTACACAACAGTCAACGAAGAGTATGAGAAGGCAAAGAAAGCCAAAGAGGTTGTGGACCAATTTAATGCAGATGTGAATTTAGACCGTTTGTTGAATGATATGGCTCGGGTGCTAATTGCCTGTGGCAACGATTTCTGGTTAAGGATCACGCCTGAAAGTCTTGCAGATCTGCATAGGCTTCCAATAGACGCCGTTGAAAAGGTTAAACTCAATTCCATCAGTGAAGATCTTAAAATTCCGTATAAGACTGATGGCTATCAGCTTCGTAGGACTTACGCTAGCGAGGAGCTCGCCCCAAAGGCTGTTATTCATTGGCGAATAAACTATATCGGGTCTGAAGGTCTCGGGATAGGTATTCTCCAGGTTCTGCTGCACACTTTAACAGTTAATTCTGATAAGAGGCCTGCGTATGCGTGGATGAAGAGTAAGATTGAGAAGATTTTGCCTAAGATTTTTGAGAAGTATGCTGGTCCTGACGTGTTGGCTTTGTTGGAAGGCGCTAAGGATGATGCGATCAAAAAGTTTGAACGTGCAATCAAAACAAAGCCTGAAGAGGGTGCATGGCTTTTCTACAACAAGAAAGGCGACATAAAGCCCGTGACTATTGACCCTAGGGCCCGTTTTGAATATTACATCGACTACATCCTCAATCAGTTTTACCTTGGATGCGA
>Ga0210049_1005683_pt1 | contig 10592 bp, 10 predicted proteins | sample CryGeyCG2014_300_2_FD_183964 | JGI IMG/M metagenome (GOLD analysis project Ga0210049, IMG submission 183964) | Groundwater microbial communities from aquifer - Crystal Geyser CG06_land_8/20/14_3.00 (SPAdes) (version 2) | ecosystem: Environmental > Aquatic > Deep subsurface > Groundwater | place...
AATAATCCTGATTTTTGTAGTCAGGGGCTTTACAGGCTTTAATTTTTCGGCAAAACACGCTATGGGCGCTTTTACAGGCCAGGTCTGAGACATGGTAACAGGATAAATATTTCCGTTCTCGTCTTTAAGCTCAGCTATCAGGTGTTTTATGTTATGCCTGCCTTTACCGGCTATATTCGCTACTTCAACCTGGCCTTTTAAGATAAATGGCGCCATGATCCAATGCTCAAAAATACCTTCGGCCGTAATTCCTAATTTTTCTCCGGGTTTTATTTTCTGGCCTATTTTTGCTGCCGGAGTAAATTCCCATTCTTTTTTAGCATCCAGGGCTTCTAAATATAAACCTCTCCTTAAGAAAAATCCTGCCTTCTCGGCTAATTGCGGCAGCGGATTCTGCAGGCCGTCGAATATCTGGCCCAACAGCCCCGGCCCCAGTTCTACAGAAAGGAGTTCGCCTGTAAATTCCACTCTTTCCCCGAGCTTGAGGCCTTTTGTATCTTCATATATCTGGAGTTCTGCGACACTGCCTCTGACGCGTATCACTTCTGATTTAAGGCGCCCCTCATTATGCGCGATAAAAGCGACTTCATTCTGCATGACATAGTCTTTAAACTCGACCGTTGCCATGTTTCCGTTTATGCCGGTTAGTATCCCGATCCTTTCCGCGTTCATATTTTTTCTGTCAATCCTTCTAAAATTTTCATGCCATCGCCTGAATTAATCCTGTCCCATCGCTCCAATATCTGAAGTTGTAAACCGTATGCAGCAAGATATTCCGTGTCAAAATAATGACCTGTTTTAATTTCTTCTATCTTCTCCCATCTTATCTTATCCAGATACCTTTCCGCGTCCATGGGCGAATCCTGATTCACCGCCCAGTGAGCCAGGGGCGCGATAAAAGGGCCGGAGCCGTCAGAGAGGCGTAAATATTTATTCGGGTCTTTGCCTTTTTTAACAGCCCTTGTTCTCACAAGTTCATTTCTAAGGCTTATGTCAAAAATCTTCCATTTCTTCAGTAAAGGTATTCTCTCCTCTTTTAATTCTTCAGTCTCGCATGGGTTTAACTCCTGAGCGCATTGTTCAAGAAAATCCGCGTAAGAAATCGGCGGCTTCATGCCGAATTGAAGCATTGGCAGGCTTGCTACCAGATAATAATGGCCATTTTTCATCTTATTAATTTTGCCAGCTCCGGATTGAGATAAGCGCTCAATGCCTCCAGCAGTCCCTCGTCGCTGAAATCAAAATAAGACTTGCCCTTGTCAAAACTTATGAAAAATCCCGCGTTTATGTTCGGCGACGGCCTGAATTCCACTCCGGCTTTAACCTTGTCTTTTAATTTAGACATGCACGTGTCTTTTATTTTTTCCAGGTCTTCTTTTTTTACCAGCACATTTATATCGCCTGCCTTGCCATTTTTCTCCGCATATTTATCTATTAGACCCGCCAATATGCCGGCTATCTCTTCATGGGACAGAGCTTTATTTATTTCTCCGGCTATAATCTTATTCAGCGTCTTTCTTATGTCCTCTTTCAGGCCAAGCAAAAAATCCCTGGATGCCTGTTTTACGCTAAGATTGGCGCTCGCCTTGGCTTTCCCCGCTTCAGTTTTAGCCTTCTGGATAATTTCATCAGCAAGCTTCCTCGCGTCTCCAAGTATTTTTTCCGCGTCTTTTCCTGCCTTATCCTCGATTGCCCTGGCCTTCTCTTCCGCTGATTTTATCCCTTCCTGATTTATTTTTTCAAGAAGGGCTTTTAAATTTTCTGACATCTCTCACCTCTATATTTTAAAGATATTTCTTTTGGCAGGAATTCGAATACTACACCAGCTCTTTATACAGCCTCTCTGCTTCCTGTGGATTTTTGACTATAACAACAGGGCAGGGGGATTCCCTGAATATCCTTTCACCCTCGCTGTAAAGCGCCTCTTTCCAGGACAAGACCTCTTTTAAATCCCCCATAACCAGCAAATCAGCCCCTAGTTCTTTTGCCTTGTTGGCTATTTCGCTATGAACCTCTCCTTTTAAAATCAAGTGTTCAAATTCCACTTTTTTATTTTCCGCCAGGACTTTAACCCTTTGCATAAAAAGCCTGGACTGCTGTTCCATGTCTATCTCGTATTCCTTTGCTTCAATCTCCACGAATACCCTGCTTCTCAATAATTCCTGTATTGCGTTCTCGTCTATAACGTAAATGGCGATCAATTTTACCTGAAGGAGCTTTGCGAGATATATCGCGTACTTCGCGGTAATTATAGAAGCTGGCCCGCTTGCAAGCGGGACAACGATATTCTTCATATATGCTCCATGTCCGTCTTTCGTGACTCGTCGTTCGTAGTTCGTAACAAGCTACAACGAATCACGATTCACGAATGACGAGCGACGAAACTTATCCTTTCCTTTATAAGCTTCAGCATTGAGAACGCTTCTCTCGAATCTTCGTCAAGCCTGTCGTTTATATATTTTACGCTGTCTTCATAAAAAGGCAGGTATATCTTTTCAAGGGCATTTACCTTTCTTATTGTTTTCTGGACTTCCTTGGCAATCCTTATAAGAGCGATCTTTTTTTCCGCAAGCTGGATTATCAGCTTCAGGATTTCTTTGAACCTTATTATAACTTCATCCACATAAAAACTTACTTCATACGCGCTATAGTACGGGGGGTTTTCTTTTACGTTCATGTTTATTATAGGCAGGCTTACGCCCATGATTCTTCTCTCTGAAATAGAAAGGCTTGTTTTTATGTCTATTGAAAAACTCAATTCTTCCAACCTTTTTCTGCCCATTATAACAATGGTTTTATCCATGAGCCCATACGCGCCCTGCATGGCAATATCCACCTCGCGCTGGAGCTTGTCCACGATATGGACGACAGAAGTCAGCTCATTTATAAGAATCCTTCTTTTCTCGTCTAAAAGCGCATGGCCTTCCCTCGTGAGAGACAATAATTTCTTGGACTTTAAAAGATTTGTTTTTGTGGCGGCAATATTAATTTTCACCCAGCTCTTCCTTCCTATATGTACCCCAGCCCTAAGGAAGGGCTGGGTTCATTGTTTTTTCTTGTAGCTACTGAGAAACGCAAAAGTAATGGAATAATTTGTCATTGTGAGCGAAGCGAAGCAATCTCAAAAACAGATTGCTTCGTCGTCGCTGAAAAACGCTCCTCCTCGCAATGACAGTCATTATGACAGAATTTCATTATTTTTATTGTTTATGCGTAAGTCAGTAGCAGGGAACGGTTTCAAACCGTTCCCTGCTTCTTTTTATAATATTTCTTTAAATCTTCCTCGCGTATTCTAACAAGTTCTTCTGCTGGAAGAATTGAAATCACATCCCACCCAAGGTCCAGCCCTTCTTCCAGGGTCCTGCGCTCCATGGGGCCCTGGCTCAGGAATTTTTTTTCAAAATCTTCTCCGAATTTCAGATAAAGTTTATCCAGGCCGGAAAGTTCTTCTTCTCCTATGATTGACGCGAGCGCCCTGACATCTTTCACGTGGGCGTAACACGCGAATAACTGCGAAGCCAAAGACGGATGATCATCTCTGGTGAGGCCTTTTCCTATATTATCTTTCATGAGCCTTGATAGAGACGGAAGCCCTGCTATAGGAGGATATATCCCCCTATTGTACATCTCCCTCTCGAGAACAATCTGGCCCTCAGTAATGTAACCTGTAAGGTCAGGTATAGGATGCGTGATGTCATCGTTAGGCATTGTGAGAATCGGGATCTGCGTTATAGAACCTCTGATTCCTTTTATCATGCCCGCTCGCTCGTATATGCTGGCTAAGTCGCTGTAAAGATATCCGGGATAGCCTTTTCTCGCGGGTATCTCGCCTCTTATCGAGGAAACCTCTCTCAATGCCTCGCAATAATTCGACATGTCTGTCATGATTACGAGGACATGCATGTTTTTCTTGAACGCCAGGTATTCCGCGCAGGTCAATGCCAGCCTGGGGGTTAAAAGCCTTTCTGTCGATGGGCTGTCAGCCAGGCTCAAAAATACCACAACCCTTTCAAGGACCCCTGATTCCTCGAAACTTTTTTGAAAAAATCTCGCCGTATCATATTTAACGCCCATGGCCACGAAGATGACGCAGAAATTTTCTCTCTTCACCTGCGACTGGCGCGCGATCTGCGTGCCGAGAAGGTCATGCGGCAGTCCGCTTCCTGAAAATATTGGAAGCTTCTGTCCTCTTACGAGCGTGTTCATGACGTCTATTGAAGAAATGCCTGTCTCTATAATATTTTCCGGATAATTTCTTGAAACAGGGTTTATCGCCAGGCCGTTCACGTTTACCATTTCATCGCATACAGGCCTTGGCATACCGTCCAGAGGATTACCCAGGCCGTCAAAAACCCTGCCTAAGACCTCTTCAGATACTCCCATTAAAAGCGGCTTTTCTTTAAAATTCACCCTGCAATTTTTTATAGCCAGGCCGCTTGTGCCTCCCAGGACTTCCACGACCGCAAAACCTTTGCCGACTTCAAGCGTAATCCCCAGCCTGGATCGCCCCTCATCATCAACTATCTCCACAATCTCATTATATCCTACGTTATGAATATTGCGTATGATGAAAATAGGCCCTCTTATTTCTTCCAGTCCGGCATATTCCCTTAGATTATACTCTTTCATTCTGACTCCTCTTAATCACCCCAACCGCCACGCGGTTTCAAGTATCAAAATTCCAATTCTTCCAAAGCATTCTCTACTTCTTTAGGGAGCTCAGCTAATTTATCCATGTCTTCTTTTGACTCTGAATACTTAAACCTCATCTTAGTGAGCTCCTGATAAATAGGACTCTCTTTTATTTCGCTTATGTTTATGCCTTTTTTAATAAGCTCGTCGCTTTTCCGGTAAAACTTGATTATGGATTTCAACATCAGAAATTGTTTTCTGCCCGAGGAATACGCGTCGATATCATCAAAAGCGCTCTGCTGTAAAAATGTATTCTTGAACATGGTGCACGTCTCAAGTATCAGCCTCTGCCTGTGCGGCAATACGTCAGGCCCTACTAGTTTCACAACCTGAAGAAGCCTTTGTTCTTTCTGCAAAAGTTCCATTATAGCGTATCTGGAAGAAAGCCATTCCTTGTCAATATTTTTATGCCACCAGTCTTTCACGTCGTCCAGATATTCTGAATAGCTGTCTATCCAGCTTATGGAAGGATAATGCCTTGCGTTTGCCAGGTCTCTGTCAAGCGCCCAGAAACAGCGTATGAATCTTTTTGTGTGCGATGTAACAGGCTCTGAAAAATCTCCTCCCGGAGGCGATACAGAAGCGATAATGGTAACAGAGCCGTTTTCATTATTAAGGGCCTTGATTTTGCCTGCCCTTTCATAGAATTCAGCGAGCCTTGAAGGAAGATACGCGGGAAATCCTTCTTCAAGAGGCATCTCCTCCAGCCTGCCTGAAAGCTCTCTTAGCGCTTCTGCCCATCTTGAAGTAGAATCTGCCATGAGCGCGACATTATAACCCATATCCCTGTAATACTCGGCGAGCGTAATGCCTGTATAGATGCTCGCTTCTCTCGCCGCTACAGGCATGTTGGACGTATTTGCTATGAATATGGTCCTTTCCATGATAGGCCTTTTAGTAGCCGGATCGATAAGCTTTGGGAAATTTAAAAGAATGTCTGTCATCTCGTTTCCTCTTTCCCCGCAGCCCACATAGATAACTATATCGGCATTGCTCCACTTGGCAATCTGGTGCTGGAGAACTGTTTTGCCTGTGCCGAATCCTCCCGGCACGACAACACATCCGCCCTTGGCGACAGGAAACAGTGTGTCAATAACTCTCTGTCCGGTAATAAGAGGCTCATTTACAGGAAGCCTTTCTCTGTAAGGCCTGGGACGCCTGACAGGCCACTTTTGATACATGAAAATCTCTTTTTCAGAATCCTTTTCTATCAATACCGCGATTTTTTCTTCTAAAGAATATTCGCCTTCTTTGGCAATCCATTTAATCTTTCCATCAGCATCCGGCGGAACTAAAATCTTGTGTTTTATCAAATGAGTTTCCTGAACTTGTCCTATGGCTTCTCCCGGCTTTATATAATCGCCTTCTTTTTTCAAAGGCGCGAAATGCCATTTCTTTTTCTTGTCCAGGGCACTGACGTGAACGCCTCTATTGATATAAAAACCCTCTTTTTCTTTTAATATCTCAAGCGGCCGCTGTATCCCATCGTAGATGTTTCCCAACAGCCCTGGCCCTAATTCAACGTACAAAGGAAATCCCTGCGTATAAATAAGGTCCCCTGCTTTAAGCGACGTGGTATCTTCGTAAACCTGGATAGAGGCTTTGTCGTCTTTTAATCTTACAACCTCTCCGACAAGATGCTCTTCTCCGACTTCCACCATATCCAGCATTCTCAAAAAAGTAACATCTTCCGCTTCAACAACAGGCCCCATCACTCTGTATATTTTGCCCGCGGCCTTTAACATCTCTAGAACGCCCCCTTCAATAAATCCATATATATATCATCATACAGCCTTTTAAACCTTGCAGAAAACGTATTATCATAAATAAGCCTGGAATCCTTTGACTGCACAATCACGCCTATATCTTTAAAATCGCTTTTTTTAAATTCCAGCACAACGCCTTTTATGTTTTTAATGGAAATTGATTTTATTATATTTTCATCAAGCGCTGAATACAAGACAACAGCCTCAGCCTCTCCTATCACATCAATACCTTCTGATACAGCCTTCTCCAGAAACTCTCTATAACCCTGGTTTTCCCTGAATTCCGAGGCTATCTCTTTTACCTTTTCAAACACTGCACCTATAAACCTGCCTTTTTCTTCCAAAAAAAGTTTTTTCTTCTCAAGATTCAGCGTAGAAAATATTTTTTGCTTAATTTTTTCTACTTCAAGATCGTTTTTCTTGAGTATTTCTTTCTTTTTATTTTCCGCCTCATGGTTCGCTTCTTTCAGGATTTTGGATTTTTCTTTTACGGCGCTTGTAAGTATAGAATCTGCCTGGGCGGACGCGTCTTCTATTATCTTTCTGCAGATTCCCCCAGCATCGTCTATCTTTGCCTTTGAATAAAGAGACTTATCCATCAAACGCTCACTCCTATTATATCCTTCAGATAATCGCCAACGCTTCTTCTCCTGGCGGATCCTCCCCTTGATGGAAGCTCTAGTACGAGAGGCAATTGATTTTTGTACATAAGATTACCCAGTTCCTGTTTTAAAAATGACGCTGCCTTTTCAGTCACCAGAATCACGCCTGCATCTTCTGTTGCCAACGCCACCTTTAAGGCCTCCAGGGCATTGGAACGGCTGGAAACCTCTCTTGTCTCTACGCCGGCCAGTCTGAAACCAAGGCTAGAATCTTTGTCTGATATACAAAAAAATGTCATATTCGCCCCATATTCTTCGAGCGGACATTACTACTGACTTACGCATAAACAATAAAAATAATGAAATTCTGTCATAATGACTGTCATTGCGAGGAGGAGCGTTTTTCAGCGACGACGAAGCAATCTGTTTTTGAGATTGCTTCGCTTCGCTCGCAATGACAAATTATTCCATTACTTTTGCGTTTCTCAGTAATATAAGACGCAAGCTCAGTCGAGAAGCCTGCCCCGAGCGAAGCCGAGGGGTTCTCGACTGGGTATACAAATAAACTTTTATTCTTCCGCTCGAACACTATTTATATTTTCCCCAAAATCATAATCGCTATTATAAGACCGTATATCGCGATACCTTCCGCTAGCCCTACATATATCAGCGCTTTTCCAGCCATCTCTGGTTTTTCGCTTATCGCTCCAACAGCTGCCGCCCCTACATGCGCCACCGCAATACCTGCCGCGATCGCGCTAAGGCCTGTTGCGAGCGATGCCGCTAAAAATGCCCACCCGACTATCGCAGGGTCAGTCGCGGCCTGCTGCGCCTGCGCCCAGGCAGAACCGCAAAAAGAGATAAATAGAAAAAATATACAAAGCTTTACAACGCGCCACGACCATTTTATAGTACGCTCCATGCCCACCCCCCTAGTATAATGTTGTCTGAAGTTATCTGACGTTATCTTAGGTTATCTGAGGTTGCACAACCTTAGCAACCTGCCTGCCCCGTACCCTTGTGGTTCGGGGCAACTTCAGACAACATCTGACAACCTCAGACAACATTAGATAACCTTCATTATTCTCTTCCCGCATATTTTCTTACATCTTTACCGGTTTATAAGCCTCTTTCCCTGCCATGAAAAACTTTGAGAAAAACTCATAATAGTTCAGCCTCAGGGATTGTATGGTCACCACAAGCCCTTCTAGAAAAATTATAAGTATATTTCCTAAAATAACAACTAAAAAAGATAAAACCGCGCCGGCCGAGTCATTTACTATCCGCGAGAGTTCGAATATGGCGATGAACAACCCTGCGTGCGCCAGCGCAAATGCTGCTATACGTATAAAGGATACTGTATTCGCCAGATAGCTCATGCCTACTTCCAGAATATCTATAGTGCTTTCCATAAGCGCCACCGGGATATTGTGTTTCTTTTTTTTAAAAATATCCTCTATAAAAGGCTTCAGGAAAAGCAGGATAACCCCGGCCGATATAATAGTGAAATAAACATTTATGCCATGGGTTTTGGACATGGCTATTTTAGTAAAAAGCCCTATGGCTGCCCAGTAGATAATTCCGCCTATAAGGCCTGCCTTGTCAAAAAGCGCTTTCAGATAATCCTTGTCCCTCATGGCATTTATTATATTTATCAGGATCCCGATGCTTATAAAACCCACGCCGAACATGACGCTTACTTTGAAAATCTCCATGATGTTTTCTATGGGCTTTATCCATAAAGAACGAAATTCTATCCCGAAAAAACTCCCGTAGAGGCCGCCGAATATAATTGAGCTTATCCCGCAGTAAACCAAAAGCGCGGATGCCTGCCTGACCTTTTCATTTTTACTCATTTTCAAAAACAGGCTCCCCATGGCCAGGACAAGCCCGTGGCCTATGTCTCCGAACATGGCGCCAAACATGATGAGGAAGCTTATCGCGACGAATATAGTAGGATCAATTGTCCCATAACGAGGTATGCCGTAAGAATCTATCAATAATTCAAACGGCTTGAAAAACGCGGTATGCCTGAATTTCACCGGTATCTCTTCCTTTGATATATCCACTTCTTCCGCGTCCTTTGATTCAATGTAAGAGATTTTATCTATTTTTTTTATCTCTCTTATGACGTTTTCCTTTTCCTCCTTCGGGACCCAGCCTGAAAGAAGAACGGTTTTATCCGTTACGCACAAATATTTTTTTGCCTCTAAAAGAGATTTTTTAAGCCTTATCAGGGACTGCATACCGGACAAATCATCCCGGTGGTTCTCTCCTATTTTTTTTATCTGATCTTGTGTATCCTGGAGTTTCTTTTTAATGGCGCCTATCTCTCCGGACAGCTTCCCTTCCACATCCCTGGTAATATCTTCCGTGTGCTTCGGGAATTCCATCTTTTCCCAGGATATGTCCTTTAAAACTCTGTCTATGAAAACCCTGTCGCGCCTCAGGCCTATGAATAAAGCCATGATCTTATCGCCTTCTTTTTTAAAAGGATAAAAGATATACGGGATATCCTTCAGGCTCCTTTCTAAAACTGAGGTATTCTTCTCGACCACTCTGCCTAGCGTTACCTCTAAAAAACTATACACCGATTCTCTTTTTAAAGAAAACAGCGGATAGGCCTTCAACTGCGAAAAGATGGAGCTTTTATTCTGCAGTTCCGAATCCAGTTCCTCTTTCTGGGCAAAAAAACGGGCTGCGTCATCCTCGATTCTGGTAAGTGTTTTTTTGATGTCATCGTAAGAAAAAGCCTTTATATCCCTGGCCGGTGGAAGAGAAATGCCTAATTTTCTTAAATTATCCCTTAATCTAGCGTCCAGCTCATCCCACTCGGCATATTCCTTGTCTATCTCGTAAGGAGACAGCTCTCTCAGCTCATCCTCTATGTGGCGTATATCAACCGGATGAAATATCCCGAGTTTTAAAAGGCGATAGGTTATATCCTCTGTCTTTTCTTTTAAAACAACTATGCTCACTAATTCCATGCTTGATGCGGTCAGCATATATTTAATAGGTTGTTTGTCTCGTCCCTTTTCCAGCCAAGATCCTTGGCGTATAAAAGAGAGATAATATTTTTTGTCTCATTTCTCTTCAACACCACATATCCAAGGATCGCGCCTATTGTAAAAGGATATCCGGAAAGGGCCCTCTTGATTTCTTTTAACAAGACCTCATGAAGGAAATTTTCTATAAAAGACATATTTTCTTCTATAAGCTCTTTAATTTTGGCGTACGGGCCGAGCGCCACGCTATCCACTATCTTTGTAAGCCCGTCGGTCGTATAAAGACTCACGACGTTCTCTTTATTAATCCTCGCTCCGCCCGGGATCATCCATTCCAGGATATCGCCGGCTGCCAGACTGTAATATTTCCTCATCTTTATGAGCCAGTTTATATTTTCGATGTCTATCTCTATGCCTATGACCCTTTTGGCTATCTCCTGATCGCGGGGAGAAAGTAATTCCGCGCAGGAAAGAATCCTCCGGCAATAATCAATATCCAGGCTGACTTCCAGATAAAAAGTAGATCC
>Ga0210049_1005685_pt1 | contig 10590 bp, 16 predicted proteins | sample CryGeyCG2014_300_2_FD_183964 | JGI IMG/M metagenome (GOLD analysis project Ga0210049, IMG submission 183964) | Groundwater microbial communities from aquifer - Crystal Geyser CG06_land_8/20/14_3.00 (SPAdes) (version 2) | ecosystem: Environmental > Aquatic > Deep subsurface > Groundwater | place...
GCCTCTTCACCACCGCCCGCGACGAAACCGCCGCGCTGACGGACGAGATTGCGAAGGTCGCGCGGGAGATTGATGGGCGGGTCGCGGGGTTGTATGGGTTATAATGTGGACACCGAAATGGATAGTGACGCCCAACGATACTAACTCAACAGGAAGCCGATGACTTGATTCAGTTGAGCAAGCGTTTTGTCGAGGATGCGCCGATTGAATTGAGCAAAGACCTTGGGATGGACTATGTCCGCGAGCTTCTGTCTTTGGACAGGCGCGAGAAGTTCTTCCTCGACATTCGCAGGAGTCGGAGGCAGAGAGCTTATCTGCGCTACCAGACACGCGCGAGGCAGTGTATCGTATTGGCAAGGCTGGAGATTGACGGTCCCCGCCACCAGAATCCGCCCCACGGGGATGACAAAGGCGGACGTTGGATTACAGGCACACATCTCCACATCTATCGGGAAGGCTTTGAGGATAAGATTGCCTATGAGTTACACGAGGTTCCCGGGTTCTCGTTCACGCAGCCTTTGGAGCTGACGGAGACCTTTGCCGAGTTTCTCGACTTCTGTCAGGTTGTCGAAAGACCGGTTGTTCAGTTGACCCTGTGAGAGAGGCGAACGAAATGGCTGAAACGCAATGCCGAGGTTTGATTGATGAATACCTGCACTGGCTGAAAGAAGGGTTTCAGGCGAGAGACTTCGATGGGGGATGCATCATTTCCACACCGTTCCTGGACCGCCACAATGATGCCATAGAGCTTTTTGTCGAGCGACGCAATAACCAGATGTGGCTAACCGATGACGGCTATACACTGTCCGACCTGCGGGCGTCGGGAATGGAATTCTCTACGGACAAACGAAGAGGACTCCTCGAAACCACGCTCAATGGGTTTGGCGTTCGTTTGGAACAGGGCGAACTGTGCGTTGCGGCGTCGCCCCAGGACTTCCCTCAGAAGAAACACCGTCTGATTCAGACGATTCTGGCTGTGAACGACATGTTCGTCATGGCAGAGCCGCACGTCCTGCAGTTGTTCAAAGAAGACGTGGCGGCTTTTCTCAATGACAATGGGATTGCGTACCTCGCGGATTTCAAACTGAGCGGCAAGAGCGGATATGACCACAAGTTCGATTTCGGTCTGCCCAAGACTCGCACCAAACCGGAACGCGTCATGCAGGCCGTCAACCACCTCACGAAAGATCTCTCCACGTCGCTGGCGTTTGCGGTGGGTGACGTGATGGCTTCTCGCCCCGATCCCCTCGGAGCGTTCGCCATCCTGAATGACGAATTGCATCCACCGAACGAGGATCATCTTCAGGCGATGCGGGCCTACGACATTGCCCCGCTCTACTGGACCCAGCGCGAGCGAATCCTTGAGAGCCTGAATGGAGCGGGACACGCGGTGTGACGGGAGAGTGCGGACTCGCAGAGTCCGAATTGTCTGGAGTCAGCAAGCGGAGCAGTTCCTCTGTGGCATGGGCATCCTGCCCATGAATTCCAGCAACCGTGGAAGCTGATGCCCGACGAATTCACCAAGCGCGCCCACAAGCACGGCACCCCCGACCTCCGTCTCTTCACCACCGTCCGCGACGAAACCGCCGCGCTGACGGAGGCGATTACGAAGGTGGAGAGGGAGATTGATGAGAGGGTTGCGGGGTTGCATGGGGTGGACATCCCGGAGAGACAAGGCGTTGATTGATGTAAGGGAAGTTCATCTAACGCGATTTGGTTGATGCAAGCGCATGTGTTACAATTGCCCGGCAACTGAAATCAGTAGCTTCCTGAGGAGATTCTGCGTGGGTGCATTTTCCAGTACAGTTATCTTGGGTTTATTGTCCGACTCCAGCCAGCCGATGAGCCGCATCCGTTTGATGAAGCTGCTTTTCCTGCTGAGGCAGGAGAGCCGCGTTCACCAACATGGAGCATTCTACGATTTCCTCCCCTACAAGTATGGGCCGTACTCGTTTGCTGCCGACCGGGACTTGCGAGGGCTCGTCGAGTCGGGGTTTGTCATGGGAGAGAAACCTACGCTTTCCGAGGCGAAGCGCGGGGAGGCGGTGCAGGCGTATTGCCGGCTACCGGCAGGCATCCGCATGGATGTGTCCAACCTCGTTCGCCGCTACTCAGCCCAGAGCGACAGCGTGTTGGTGGACGACGTGTATGCTCGATACCCGGAATACACGGTGCTGAGTGAACGCAACGGACCGCCGCAACCTCGCGAGTTCGCGCAGGCTGCCGTATACACGATGGGTTATGAAGGCGTAAGCGTAGACAGGTTTCTCCATGCTCTCATCCGAGACGGCATTGCCCGACTGCTGGACGTGAGGAACAATCCCATGTCGCGAAGATATGGCTTCGCGAAAAAGACACTCTCCGGTTTGTGTGAGAAGATCGGCGTTGAATACGTGCACCTTCCCCAGTTGGGCATCCCTTCCAGTGAGCGACAATCGCTGTCTGATTACGCGTCGTATCAGGAACTGCTGGATCGGTACGAGAAAGCGATGCTTCCGCTGCAGGCAAGTGCAAGCGCCCATGTCGCGAATCTGACGAAAGAGAAAGCGACTGTCCTTGTATGCTTCGAGGCGGATGTGACGTGCTGTCACCGGGGGCGTCTGGCCTCCCGCGTTGCAGAACTGTCCGGGCTGTCGATTCATCACCTGGAGGCGCGCGGTGGCTGAAAGGCAGAGAGTCCTCATCACGGTGAAGACCTACCCGTTGCCGTCGGAGAAGTACCTCGAGCTTGTCTGCACCGCGGGGATGTTGGAGGATGGCAGCTTCATTCGGCTCTATCCGGTTGACTACCGATATCAACCCTATTGGCGTTGGTACAGCAAGTACCAATGGATCGAAGTGGAAGTCGAGAAGCACGACAAAGACCCTCGGAAGGAAAGCTACCGTCCCAGAGTCGAGACTATTCAAGTGTTGGGGAAACCACTGGACACGGCCAATTGCTGGGCAGCCCGCAAAGCCATCGTCCTCAAGCAGCTACCTGCCTCGATGGAGACGCTCCGAGAGTTACAGGAGAGGGACGGCACCAGCCTCGGGCTCGTGAAACCCCGAGAGGTAACCGACCTCATCATTGAGCCGGATTCCGAAGAATGGAAGCTTAAGTGGAAAGCCGATATCGAACAGCTTCGCCTGTTCGGGCCAGATCGCAAACCTCTGGAGAAAGTGCCTTTTAAGTTCAGGTATTGCTTCACATGTGAAGATGAACGGTGCAAAGGACACACGATGATGATTGAGGATTGGGAGGTTGGGCAGCTCTACTGGAACCAACTGAAGCGTTTGGGTAACGCGGAGAAAGCCGCGGAAAGCGTCCGCAAGAAGTTTCTTGGAGAGCTGTGCAGAGCGGACAAGGACACTCACTTCTTTGTGGGCACCGTCCTAAAATACAGAACATGGATTGTGCTCGGGGTGTTCTGGCCGCCGAAGGAAGGCACTGTCAAAGCCCGCACACCAAGGCCTTCGGCTACACCATCGCTCTTTGACACCTAATGCGGAGGGTGGAGCAGTTCATCGCGACCTCGGCACATCTCCCGTCGAATCCAGCATCCGCAACCTACTGGTGCGACCGTGGAAGCTGACGCCGGACGAATTCACCAAACGCGCCCACAAGCACGGCACCCCCGACCTCCGTCTCTTCATCACCGTCCGCGACGAAACCGCCGCGCTGACGGAGGAGATTACGAAGGTGGAGAGGGAGATTGATGAGCGGGTGGCGGGGTTGTAGGGGATAACTCCGCGTCTGTCGCTGGGTTGACCTTGCGGGCCGAGTGTTGTTACAATAGCGGCAGATTGAAGTACCCAATAAAATCTCAAAGGAGGGAAGCAGAACATGGCTGAGAAAACATCAGGCAGCCTTGGCCCGGCGCGAGAAGATTTCCAGAAGTCCTTTACGCATCAGGGAGTCAAGCCGCAGGGCGACCCGCCCTCGACACGCCCCACACAGTCGCCGACAACAGGGAGCGCTTCACAACACCCAGTCCAACCGGCGACGGGTTCGGGCACCGGAAAGAAGTGATAGCCAATGGACTTCACGCAGGTCTTCCGGGTGCTCGCATACGTGATTCCTGGTTTCATCGGGTACCAATTGTACCGCGGTGCGTATCCGGTAAAGAGAGTTTCTGACACCGTAGTCGTCCTGTGGAGCCTGATCCATACGCTGATTATCCTTGTCGCTTTTGGTTTTCTGAGTTGGCTCTTCAACATTCACCGCCTCAACTTCTTCGCTCGTCCTCCCGAAACTCTCGGCTGGAAATCGGCCGCTCTCCTCATTGTCAGTGGTTTCCTCTACGGCGGCCTTCTGTCGGGACTCCACTGGCTTCGGCAGAGATTCAACTTGTGGATGCCTGACCCTCTTTCCATCTGGGCGAAAGTCAACCTGCAAAAGGAAGGCTATTGGACCTTGGTTCGCCTTAAGGAAGGAGGAATCTGCTCCATGGGTTGGGTTTCCGACTATGCCTTCGATCCCGACTCCGAGGATCAGGACTTCCTTCTTCGGGACGCACGATGCGTGGATGAGAACCTGCAGGTCAAGTACTTTGTCGCGGGTCTGGGGGTCTACCTCAACACACGAGACGTCCAGGCGATTGAATACATTCATGCAGAGGAATAACCCCCTGTGGCTGATGTCCCTCCGCTTGCCGCCATTGGATGCTGAGACCGCCATTCTCGGCACCGCCCCGCCGAATCCAGCAGCCGCAACCCGTTGGAGCAACCGTGGGCGCTGACGCCGGAGGAATTCACCAAGCGCGCCCACAAGCACGGCACCCCCGACCCCCGCCTCTTCACCACCATCCGCGACGAAACCGCCGCGCTGACGGAGGAGATTGCGACGGTTGAGATGGAGATTGACGAACGCGTGGCAGAGATTCGTTGACCAAGGAGCGACATGTGAAGAAACCGAGGCAAGGCGATCACTGGTATTTCGTCGACGAGACCGGCGACCCGGTTTTCTACGACCGACACGGCAACCTCATTGTTGGGCAGGAGGGGGGCTCGCCGATCCTGACCTTGGGGTTCATCGAGACTTCCGATCCGGGGGCGATTCGGCAGGCGTTGGCGGAACTGCACGGGCAGATTCGAGCTGACCGATATCTCCAGTCCATCTCATCTATCGAGAAGACCAACCGTGCGTTTCACGCGAAAGACGACGCTCCCGAAGTACGTTACCTTGTCTACCAGACACTTGCCCGATTGGACTTCAAAGCACAGTTCGTGGTCGCGCGTAAGATCGAGCGCGTGTTCCGCAATTCGTTCCACGCCAACGAGAGCGATTTCTATGACTATCTTGTGAGCCTGCTTTTTGAGAATGTGTTGCACCGCTATACGCATAACGGCATCTATTTATCCCAACGGGGAACACGGTTGCGGCAGTCGTGTCTGGAGGACGCCATTCGCAGGGGAGTTGCAAGATTCGAGGCGAACTGGAACACTACTGTGGAAACGCAGATTCGGGTTCAGCCACAGACGGCCGTTGGCGAGCCCTGCCTGCAAGCGATTGACTACATGAACTGGGCGGTTTACCGTGCGTTTGTGAGACGGGAGATGCGATACTACCGGTTTGTGGAGGACAAAGTCAGCTTGCTGGTAGATCGTTACGACAGCGGGAACTATCCCAGGAACTGGTATCACCGGGGTAACCCGTTTGAAGTTGAAAAAGCCAGCCCCCTGTAGACTAGGCTCGGATTTCGAGCGCACGGCATGGAGCCGGCTTTCATCCACAGGCGACTGGCTTTTCCGGAGGAATCCTACTGTCCAGTCGAGCCGGGGTTCAGATTCCGATGTCAATGTAACAGGTCGAACCGTGCAAGTCAACAGCAACCCCAACTTTTTCTGGGAGGTTGTTCATTCTCCCCCTGGCAGCGGGTGGAGCAGTTCCTTCGTGGCATGGGCATCCTGCCCATGAATTCCAGCAGCCGTCCCGAGGTGTCGGGACTGGAGCAACCGTGGAAGCTGACGCCGGAGTAATTCACCCGCCGCACGCAACGGGGCAGGGGTGCGCGTGGCATTGGCGTCCCGCCAATGACCGTTCACGGACAGGATGTCCATGCTACGTTCGGGCAGGAGATTGCGGACTCACGGAGTCCGCGACGAGCGAGTGGCGGGGTTGTATGGATTGGGGCCGCCGGAAGAACAGCCAATTCGAGGGTTTATCCGGTATTCCTCTTGGCTTGCTTCACTGGAAGTCGTATAATAACCACGCTCGAGTTGTTATTATGAGATAGAGGCAAATCGAATGGCCGCAGTAGAAGGTTACTCAACGGTGCAGGTCTGCGCTCTGTTGGGTCTGACCCCGCGACAGGTGGACTACTGGGATCGCACGGATTTCATCAAACCGAGCGTGGGCCCTGCGCGCGGGACGGGTTCGGCGCGGCGCTATTCTTTCACCGATCTCGTGCAACTGAAGACGGCAGGACAACTGAAAGCCGGCGGCGTTTCCGTGCAGACTACCCGCCAGGCGCTGGAATATCTTCGCGAGCGGTATCCTGACCTGACACACCCATTGGTGCAACTCCGCCTGCTGGCCGTAGATGGGCAGTTCTATGTCGCCCACGCAGCCAAAGAGATAGAGAACTTGAGACGAAGGGGACAGTTCATTCTCGAAGTGTGCACTGGGAAACTCGCAATAGAACTGCACGGACGTGTCACAGAGCTACAGGAGCAACAAACGGAGATTGACCGGTGGATTGATGTCCAGCCGGATATTCAGGGCGGGGCGCCGGTGGTAAAGGGAACTCGCATCCCGGTCAAGACCGTGGCCCGCTATCTGCGCGCGGGTTACACCCCTGAGGAGATTTGTGACGATCTGCCTTCGTTGACGAAAGAGGCTATCGCCGCGGTGCGGGACTACCACGAAGGACGGCGCGGGCGACCGATCACACCGCGTCAACAGGCGAAGGCTGCATGACCCTGCGACGCTTACTCGATGAACAGCTCTCCCCACTCATCGCAACGGAACTGCGGAACGAGGGCTATGACGCCGTGAGTGTCCACGCGCTGAATCTCGCCGGGCAGCCTGACCCGATCGTCTTTGGGATCGCTCCAAAGGAGGGGAGGGTGGTGGTCACTCAGGACTTCGACTTCAACGCCTTGCAGCAACTCTCCCGACTCAGCAGTGAGGGCGTGATCCTCCTCCGGGCGAACCAACCTTCAACAAAGACGCTTCTTGCCCTGTTGCGGCGCTTCCTGCGGGAACATGGCGAAACCAGTATGCGGGGTCGTGTCGCCTCCGTCGGTTCCACGACTCGATTCCACCCGTCGCTATAACCATGGCTCAGGAGTAGAGCACATTCGCCACGCCGCCCGCGACGAAGCCGCCATGCGGGTCGTGTGACCGCGCTGACGGAGGAGAGTGCATCGGTGGAGCGGGAGATTGATGGACGGATGGCGGGGTTGTGGTGGTTTGAGGAGGTCCGTGTCCGCGGACCCGGAAAAAACGAGCACTCCACCTCGATTGAGGTGGAGTGCTCCAACTGAAGATGCTATCTCCAGCAGTGTTCAGACTGGTTGTATTTTACCGACCACTGCACAGGTTGTCAAAGGCTTTTTTCGCGGATTCACTGTTTTTTTGGGATGAGAGAGGAATGAGCATGCGGGACAGGGAAGAACGCGTCGTCGTTTACATAGACGGCTTCAACCTCTACTACGGGATCAGGGAGACACTTGGCAGCAAGTACCTCTGGCTCGACCTCGCCTCGCTGTCACCGCGGTTGCTGAGACCTGATCAGAGGCTTGTGACGATCAAGTATTTCACGGCAAGGATGAGGAAACCTCCTGAGAAGAGAAAGCGCCAGTCCGACTATCTCGAAGCCGTGGGAAGCACGATCCAGGTCGAGATCCTGTACGGGAGGTATCAGAGATCACTTGTCGAATGCAGGATCTGCCGACGGCCGTACGTGACCTACACCGAGAAGATGACCGACGTAAGGATGGCCGTCGAGTTGCTCGGAGATGTATGCACCAACCTCATGAACACTGCATTGATCGTTACTGGCGATGCAGACTTGGTTCCCGCTATCGAGAAGGTGAAGTCGTTGTTCCCTGACAAACGGGTTGAAGTCGCATTCCCCCCCGGGCGTGAACACAATGCCCTCAAGTCCGTTGCCTCTGCGTACATCGTGATCGGGGAAGACCGGTTGCTTTCCAGCCAGTTCCCTGAGCAAGTCCCCAAAGCCGATGGATTTGTTCTCACTCGGCCGACTGCGTGGACATAGAAACGCAGCGCCAAGCTGCGTTCTGATAGGAGAAAGCCAAAAACCATGCCCACCCATGACATCATCGACAACCGCCACGAGAAACTCGTAGACCACATCAACCAGATTCTCGCCTCCACCGAGGCGGCGCGGTTTGCGGTAGGATATTTCTTCCTGTTGGGGTTGGAGTCCATCGCCGGGAAGTTAGTCGGTGTGAAGGAATTGCGGTTGCTGATCGGCAACACGACGAACCGGGAGACGCTGGAGCAACTGGCGGAGGGATACCGGCGGTTGGAACTGGTGGCGGAAGTGGCGGAAGGACACAGGTATCCGAAAGACGCCGCGGCGCAACGGATGGCGGAGGAGACGACGGAGAGGATCCGGTCGGGTGTGCAGTTGATGGATCAGACGGACGAGGGCGAGGCGTTGGTCAACATCCTTGTGCGGATGATCGAGGAGCGGCGGCTGAAGGTGCGGGTCTACACCAAAGGGCGAATGCACGCCAAGGCGTATATCTTCGACTACAACGCGGACGGGCGGTATGAGAAGGGCATCGCGGTGGTCGGCTCGTCGAACCTCACGCTATCGGGAGTGACGCACAACACGGAACTCAACGTAGTGGTGCAGGGCAACGATAACCACGCGGAGTTGGGGCGATGGTTCGATGACCTGTGGGAAGAGTCCGAAGACTTCGATGAATCGCTGATGCAGGAATTGAAGCAGTCGTGGGCAGTCGCGCCGGTGAGACCTTACGACATCTATACTCGTTACGGGTGAAAACACCCCCTCACCCTCGAACCCAAAGGGTTCGAGGGTGAGGGGGAAAGATGGATTTTCATCCGTAACGAGTATATAATGCGGCGGTGATGAAAGTGAAATGCCACTTCGCGGCGGAAGTGAAGCGCCGACAAGCGGAACGAGATCATACTCTCACGTTGAATCAGGGGCAGCGATACGTGCTACGGGAACTGCGCGTCCACTTCGGAAACACAGATGACGAGGAGTTGAAGGCGCAGATCAACCTGTTGGAGAGGGCATTTCGCGGACCGACTACGCAGGCAGTCGGTCGTGAACTAAACCTCTTGCGGCGCAACGTTGTCGCTGGGGAGGCGCTGCAGAAAAGCCTGATTCACCTCTACCACCAGCACAACCTCCGCGACTGGATTGACCGCCGCCGCCTGCAACTGGAAGAGCGTTCCGTGCCGAAGGTCGTGTGTAATGAGGCACTGGCGTGCGCACGGGTGCATCCTGGAATTACGGAAAGGCGGATACATCGACTTTGTCGCCGTAGGATAAAGCTCCAGCTTTGTCATCGGAACCACGCGAGATGAGAATCCGGGGTGCAAGGATGCGATTCATTCCGCACTCCCCCGATGGTGTCGGGGCAGGCTCTATCCGCATTTTCTGGAGAAGTGTGTCATGCCACAGAAGGATTCTTCCAGCGACGCGTCCCGAACGGGAGCGCCACCGTCCTCGCGCCGTGTTCTGCAGACCATCTATCGATCCGTATGGGTCGTCAGCCTGGCTGCCATCGTGACGATGATCTTTGTTTTTCAGAAGAGGGACCTCACACTCACGAAGGTGGATCGATGGTCCACTTTTTCGGACCCCTCGTCCGGCATGTCTCTTGATTATCCGAGCAACTGGGCAGTGCGGAAGTCTGGGATCTCCGGTGTCGGATCGGTGGTGTCCTTCGTCTACAGCAAACAGATCCAGATGAAGGTCGCAATGGACGAAGCCTTGGGTGCTCTCCTGAATGTCGAGAACTCTCCATCCCAGTCGAACCCGAACATCCCCCAGGTTCCGGGGATCCCAGGTCTCTCGAGCAACGATCTCCAAGGCAAGCGCGTTCCTGTGCCGGAGAGGATGCACCAGTACGCGGGCAGGAGGCTTACTCAACTCGGAAGCGACCTCCAAGAGGGGGCCACGACCATGACGCAGATTGATGGCAAGCAAACCGCGCTCAGCGATTTCACGTACCGTTTACGCACCAGCATTGGGAAGGTGAAGTTCTGGGGTCAACGGGCAACCGTCGTTGGCGTCCGGCGGGTGTATGTATGCGAGATCATAGGGCCTGAAAGTCAGAGAGGGATTCTGGAAAGCGTTTTTGGCAGGACGTTGCTGAGCGCGAGGTTCCAGGAGGGCGCGCAATAGACCTTCCTGCCAGAGGGCACGACAGAACTAACGCCTTCGGCGACCTGGTGAGTGGTGAGTGGTGAGTGGTGCATCTTTTGAAACCTTTGGGATTGAGGCTCGGTGGGGCTCTTGCTCGAACCACCCCATCGGATACATGATCCCGGGGCATTGCTGGCAGCGAAAAGTCGCTGGCTGCCCGGGCAGTCCGGGATCGATGAGATCGAAGTGTTCCAGGACTTCCACCGGGATCGTTTCGGTGAAGTCACACGAA
>Ga0210049_1005686_pt1 | contig 10589 bp, 10 predicted proteins | sample CryGeyCG2014_300_2_FD_183964 | JGI IMG/M metagenome (GOLD analysis project Ga0210049, IMG submission 183964) | Groundwater microbial communities from aquifer - Crystal Geyser CG06_land_8/20/14_3.00 (SPAdes) (version 2) | ecosystem: Environmental > Aquatic > Deep subsurface > Groundwater | place...
TTTGTAAGGATTGGTCCTGGATGTACCCAATATAGTCCCGCCCATAGGCAGTATCCCTGAAACCGATTGAAGGTTTAGTTCAACGGTATCGTTTTCCACAAGGCCTTTCCATCCGTTTTTTATGCCCGCAACCCGGTAATTTTCCTGAATCGCGTATCTTACAACAGCCCTTATTACCGAGTTCAGGCCAGGGCAATCTCCACCGCCTGTTAATATGCCTACTTTTTTCATTGCACCCCCCTCGTATAATTAGTAGCTGCAGCGCCTTGCCCCGTTAGAAATATCAGTAGCCCCATACAGAAATAACAAAATTTCTAACGGGGCTTGCGCTGCCGATATGCCGGCATTGGCACCATAAGATGGTGCAGCTACATCTATTCACCTGCCCCTAAAAGTTTTTCAACGTAGTCAGTCGCAAAATCGCCTTTCAAAAATAAGGTATCGATCATCACGTGTTTATGAAATGGTATCGTGGTTTTTATCGGCACTATCATAAATTCATCCAGAGATCTCTGCATTGTCCTGATCGCCTCCTGCCTGGAGTTTCCGTAGCATATAAGCTTGGCTATCATGGAATCGTAATGCGGCGATATATTATATCCCGAATAAACATGTGAATCCACTCTCACGCACGGGCCGCCCGGGGCTAAAAACATCTCCACTTTTCCTGGGCAAGGCATAAAGTTTTTCTCCGGATCTTCCGCATTAATTCTGCACTCTATCGCAGCACCTTTTATTTTTATGTCATCCTGTTTAAAACCAAGTTTCATTCCGCTGGCTATCTTTATCTGCTCTTTTACCAGATCTATGCCGGTCACCATCTCTGTTATGGGATGTTCCACCTGGATTCTGGTATTTACTTCAAGAAAATAAAAATTCTCGTGTCTGTCAAAAAGAAATTCCACTGTCCCGGCGTTCAGGTAATTACAGGCCTTTGCCGCCTTGATTGCCATGTCCCCTATTTTTTTTCTTAATTTTGAATCTATAACCGAGGAAGGCGCTTCTTCTATTAATTTTTGATGCCGTCTTTGAATAGTGCAGTCTCTCTCGCCGAGCGATACTATATGGCCGTATTTATCCGCAAGTATCTGCACCTCTATATGTCTGGGCCTTTCAACGTACTTCTCAAGATATACGTCCGCGTTTCCGAAGGAGGCCTCTGCTTCCTGCTGAGCGGTTACAAGCGAACTGATTAATCTGACATCATTATGGCACACCCTCATGCCCTTTCCGCCTCCGCCCGCAGAGGCTTTTATTATTACAGGATATTTTAATCTCTTGGCTGTCTTTACTGCCTCTTCTTTTGTTTTTACGACGCTCTGGCTGCCCGGTATGACAGGTATGCCGACTTTCTGCATGGTAAGCCTGGCCGCCATCTTATCGCCCAGCATTCCCATGTTTTGAGGGGTGGGGCCTATAAACGTTATATCGCAGGACTCACATATCTCCGCAAAGTGGGCGTTTTCCGCCAGGAATCCGTAACCCGGATGGATTGCGCCTACATCAGTAATTTCAGCGGCGCTTATAATAGCGGGAATATTCAGGTAGCTTTCGGAACTTTGCGCAGGTCCTATGCAGACAGCTTCATCGGCAAGCCTGGTATGAAGAGAATCAGCGTCAGCCTCTGAGTACACGGCCACTGTCTTTATACCCATTTCTTTACAGGCGCGTATGATTCTTACAGCCACTTCGCCGCGATTGGCAATTAATATTTTTGAGAACAATGTATAGTCACCTCTGAATTTTGTCCGCCACAGAACTTTGGCGGACAAAATTGGCTAAGGAATCATATCTGTTCCACCATAAACAACGGCTGGCCATATTCAACAGACCTGGCATTTTCCACAAGCACCTCAACAATCTTGCCTTTGACCTCTGATTTTATTTCATTCATCAGCTTCATCGCTTCAATAATACATACGACCTGCCCGATCTCTATTGTCTGGCCTATTTCTGCGTAAGGCTTTGCCTCAGGGCTGGCTGACCTGTAAAAAGTGCCTACCATGGGCGCCTTGATTGCGGCAAGATTCAGCTCCTGCTTGGCAGTCTCGCCTGATTTTTCATCTCTTTTAATGACTTGAACAGCCTTTGGCACAACATGTCCTTCCGTAACTGTCTCTATGCTGCCGGCGGATGATTTTTTGAGTCTGACCCTCATCCCCTCTCTTTCAACCTCGAGTTCCATAAGCTCATTCTCGTTCATAAGCGTAATTAATTCTTTGATCTCTTTTAGATTCATGATTAGCTCCCATGCTATCGCGGAACTACGCGGAACGTAACACGGAACTGCGCTGAAGTAGGAACAGAACATTGTTTTGTCCCTACAATTTCCGTGTTTTTCCGCGTGGTTCTGCGATTATTTTATACCCTGCCTACGTAATTTTTAGTTCTCGTATCTATGCGCACTGTATCCCCTTCGCTTATAAACAAAGGTACTGATACAATAAAACCCGTTTCTGTCTTTGCGGGCTTATTGCCGGATTTAGATGTGTCGCCTCTAATACCGGGTTCGGTTTCTACTATTTTTAAATCTATAAAGATAGGCGGTTCAAGTGTAAGCACCTGATCTTTATAGATGAGGGCTGTCGCTTCCATGTTTTCTTTAAGATAATTTATTACTTCTCCTACCTGATTGCGATGAAGAGATATATGATCATATGTATCGTGGTCCATGAATTCATACATGTCTCCGGACGTATACATATATTGATATGTCCTTTTGTCTATCTCAGCTGTTTCTATCTTCTCGTTTCTGAAAGTGCGCTCCAGTATCGCGCCTGTCTTTATATTTCTTAATTTTGTGCGGACAAATGCGCTGCCTTTGCCCGGCTTTACATTTTCATAACTCACCACGTAATAAACAACCCCTTCCAGCTCTATGCTCAGCCCATTCTTTATGTTGTTAATCCCTACCTGCATATTTCACTCCTCGCCGCTCCTTTTGTCAACACCTCACAGCCGTTTTCTGTAATAAGCACCATATCTTCTATCCTTATCCCGCCCCAGCCCGGAATATAAATCCCGGGCTCAATGGTAACAACCATGCCCTCTTCCAACTTTATTTTGCTGTTCTGGGAAATAGCCGGGGATTCGTGGGTTTCCCGGCCTATGCCGTGGCCCAGGCTGTGAATAAAAAAGCTTCCCATCCCTCTATCCGATATATACCGGCGGGAAACAGCGTCTATATCTTTTGCATAAACTCCCGGTTTTAAATTTTCAATGGCTATACTCTGGCTAGACAGGACTATGTTATATGCATGCAAATATTTGTGACTAATTTTACCCAAGAAAACCGTCCTTGTCAAGTCGGAATTATAGCTAAAATACATAGCCCCCAAGTCTATCGTAACCATCTCTTGTCTTTTTATAACCTTATCTGACGCAGCCGCATGCGGCATTGAGGCGTTGGCGCCTGAAGCTACTATTATATCAAAACCCGCAAGATCGATATTATTCTTTAAGGCATGCGCTTCTATCATGCGCTTTATGGTATTTTCGCTGATGCCTGGCTTTGTAATCTTAATCGCATAATTCATCAGTTTTGCCCCGTATTCGCAAGCCTGCCTTATATACCGGATCTCCGTATTATCTTTTAATATTCTCAGGCCCTCCACAACCTGCATCAAGGGAATTAATTTTCTATTGCCAAGGCGCTTTTTTAAGTTTAAGTATGCCTGGTAGGTAAAATTATCAGCCTCAAATCCTATGAGCTTCGAACCGGTTTCAGCGCAGGTTTCCGATATAATTTCCCGCAGATTCTTGTTCCCGGCGATTTTGACAGAACACTTCCGCGCATTTTTTTTATACTCCTCTTCATATCTTGAATCCGTTATCAAGACATTTTTCCCGGCCGAGACGAAAAGAACAGCATCTTCGCCCCTGGCGCCGGTAAGATACGCTATGTTCTCCTTTTTTCTGACCAGAAAAGCATCTGCGGATTCCGCTCTAATGCTTCCTATAAGCTTCTTCTGTCTTTCAGCATAGCTCATGTCCGTTATTTTTTGCCAGATTAATGGCGGCGTCAAGGCCATATAGGTAGCTGTCAATGCCGAATCCGGATATCTGGCCCTTCACTACAGAGGCTATTAATGAATTGCGCCTAAAATCCTCTCTCGCATAGATATTAGAGAGATGCACCTCTACGGCAGGTATATTAACAGCAGATATGGCATCCCTTATGGCAACGCTCGTATGCGTATACGCGGCCGGGTTTATAAGAAGAGCGCTGTATTTATCTCTTGCTCCGCCTATTTTATCCACTATCTCACCCTCGTGGTTTGATTGAAAAATCTCAAGGGTTATTTTTTTCTTTTTCGCGATTGCATTTAATTTTTTATTAATGCCTTCGATGGTGGCCTTGCCATAAATCTCAGGCTCTCTTTTACCGAGTAGATTTAGATTAGGCCCATGGATTACTAGAATCTTTATCATCATGCCCTCCTGAATGTTATCTGAAGTTATCTGATGTTATATAAAGTTATCTGAGGTTGCTTTTGCAACTTCAGATAACTTCTGACAACCTCGGACAACATCAGCTAACTTGTTTACTCCGCTTCTTCTATGAGCATCACAGGTATGCCATCTCTGATAGGATATTTTTTGCCGCATTTTACGCAGCAAATTTTATCATTTTTTAATTCAACGTCTGCCTTGCACGCGGGGCAGGCGAGTATCGCTAACAATTCTTTGTCAATCATAGGCCATCCTTCTCCTCTGTTTTAATTTTCACGGGGTACACTAATTGGAATACACCTCCGATTACGCTGTAAAGCATGATTAAACCCAGGCATAGAACAGAAATCGCGAGCGCCTTTTCCGCCCCGATGTAACTTTTCAAAAAATATACAAACGCCCCTTCTCTCACTCCTAATCCGTTTAAAGAAGGCAGCATGCTTATGGTCCACACAAGCGGAACTATAAAAAACAATCTTAATAAAAGGATGTCCCCTCCCGTGGACAATATGAACAGGTAAACGGTGAATATAGCCAAAGATTGCAATGCCAGGGACACCATCACGGCCTTTATCAAAAGAACCGGGTTGTTTCTGTAAAGATTTACAGCGGCGTATAATTTTGAAGCCTTTGTCTTTATGGCGTTAAATAACCCCTTTTTTTCGGAAAAATTATCCCCTGTTTTATTATTTTTTTTAAATAAGAGCATGATCATGAGTATTGCCAAAAAACATAAACAAGGGACGCTCCAGACAATAAATTTATTATCCATACCCCTGCCTATAAAAACAAGGCCTATGAGAGCTATTATTAGAGTAGCTGCCAGCCCTGAAATTCTGTCCATGAATACCGCGGCATAAGAAGCGGCTGTATTGTTTGTCCTCTTGGACGCGTAATGCGCTTTTGCTATATCCCCACCGATCGCTGTCGGCAGAAAATTATTATAGAAATACCCTATAAACGTGAGATATACAGCGTCTTTTATTGAAAGCGATATTTTTTTCCCGGATAGCAGCATCTTCAACCTGTAAGCCATTCCTATTGAAATAGGGATATTAATGGCTAAGGACAGCGCGATAAAAAACCTATTGGAACTTTTTAGGATTCCAATAACCTCTCCGGCATCTTTCCTCATTATCCAGATCAGAAGCAGGAGAAGCCCGAAGCTTATAGCAACCCTTAATATTAATGATAATTTGTTCTTTACCATAAGACCATCCCTGCATAACCTACCACGGAGCTATAGTCGCCTGATATGTCTCCGCTTGTCTGGTATTTTACGAGCCCTGCTTTTTTTGCGCCTAATTTTTTACACGCCCTTATGAGCACGCAGACAGCGGGAAACCCGCACATAGACAGGCCATTCTCTTTAACTACATTGAATAATTTTTCTTCGTTCATGTCCGAGATGGCATCTATGGCCAGCCTGTCCTTTTCCTGCGCAGACTCTTTTGATTCATAATGAGTCATATCGGTGCTCGCCATAAAAAGGCCGGACCTGCCTATTTTTTTAAAACCATCCGCTATCTCTTCCCCCAATTTTTGATATTCTGACAATTTTCCCTCAGATATGACTATCGGCACTATCCTTATGTCCTTTTCCAGATACTGCAGGAAAGGCAGTTCCACTTCTATGGAATGTTCGTACATATGCGCAAGGATGTCATCTTTTAAAAGAGGGCTTTCTTTTAAAATAGATTCCGCGATCTCGCTGTCTATTTTTACCTCTCCCAGGGGAGTCATCCAGCTCCCGCCGGTCATAATGCTGAATTTTTCCCCCCGGCCTGTGTGATTTGTGCCTAGAATGATTACTGTTTTTTTAAGCCCTACCTTTGATATCGTGGCGCCTGCCACGTAACCGGAATACACGTAGCCGGCGTGCGGCATTATTACGCCTATTGCATCCTGTTTCTCAGAAACAGGCTCTATTAATCCCGATAGCATTTTTCTAAGGCTTACTTCGGTTTGAGGATAAAATTGTCCGGCGAACACAGGTCTTCGTATCAATGTATAGTTACCTCTGACCCTGCACCATTTTCGATGCAACTAATACAAACGCACTAAATAACTTGTCATTGCGAGGGAGCGATAGCGACCGAAGCAATCTCAAAAACGGGATTGCTTCGCCTTCAGCTCGCAATGACATTAATTGCGTTCGTATTAACGCCGGCTACGAAAATGGTGCAGGATGGCTAAGGAACCGATGTATGGAGTACCAATCCGCTTTCACTTGCCTTGCAAGACTAACACCGCGCACTTATCTAGGGTTAAGATTCTCTTCGCCGCCCGCTTGACGTCTTCTATCGTAACAGAGTCTATATTTTTATCAAAATTCTTATAATTATCGTACCCGAGCCCGTAAAGTTCGTCCATTGCCGCGCTGAAAATAAAACCGGAATTTGTCTGCGCCTCCACCCTGCGCATCGCTTTTAAATAATTCTTTGACCTCTCTATCCCTTCTTTCTTCGCGCCATTTCTCGCGAGTAAATCCAATTCCCTGAAGAGGCCGCGCTTCACCTTTTCTATATTTTCTCTTGAAGTCAGCGCATATATGGCAATATATCCCGGGTCAATACCCAGCACATTAAAAGCGCCCACCGCGTAAGTCAGCCCTTTTTCTTCCCGTATGCCATTGAACAATACGCCCGAAGGGCTTGACAATATATTTGTCAGTATTTCAACGGCATACCTATCTTTATCATAAATATCTATTCCCCGGAATCCTATGAGTATGAGCGACTGATCTTTGTTTACAGGGGCCTCTTTTTCTATATTTTTGTCAAGGCTGGGTTCTTTTGCAGGGGGCGGTTTAAAACCGCTCCCTGCATTTATGTTAGAGAAATATTTTTCAACGAGGGCTTCCATGTTCCCGCTGTCAAAATCTCCGGATACGCCTATCACAGCATTATCCGCCGATGCGATATTTTTGTAAAAATCTTTTATTGCATCTCTAGTTATTTTATTCACGCTTTCATGAGTGCCTATTGCCTGGAATCTATACGGATGGGTTTTAAACAACAGCTCTTTTAATAACCTATGTCCGTGATCAACAATGTCGTTATCCTGCATGTCTATGGCTTGCGAGATTTCATCCTTTTCTCTCTTCAATTCATCGTTCGGGAAAGAAGGGCTCGCGCAAATATCAGAAATAAGCTTCAACGCGTCTTCAACGCGTTCCTTGAGGCATGTCATGTTGATTCCAAGGCTATTGTTTCCTGAAAATGTATTTAAAGCTATGGCGTTTGATTCATAAAATCTGGCCATGCCGCTTCTTGACATGGGGCCCGCGCCATCCAGAAGCATCCGGCTCGCAAGCATTGACATGCCGTTGTTACCCTCGCTTTCTACCCTGACCCCGCCTTTGAATAACACAGATACAGCTATTATCGGCAAGCCGTGGTTTTCATATAAAACCACGGGTATATTATTGGAAAGTGAAATCTTCCGGATATCTCCCGCCTTTTTCTCCGCTTGGCCCGGCTCGCCCTCTGTTTTTAAAGCGCTTCCGGACTTGCTGAGGACAGTCACGGTCATATTTTGAGTATTAAAATATTTTGAGGCCACCCGTTTCAAGTCCTCTATTTTTACCGACTTTATATTTTCTACGTACTGTTTGAAAAAATCAGGCCCGCCGGTCAGGACCTGGCTTTGCGCTATATCATTAGCCTGGGCCTCTATCGTTTCTTTCTGGTATACATAATCGGCTATAAAGTTATTTTTTGCTTTTAAAAAATCCTCTTCGCTGACGCCATTTTGTTTTAATCCTTCTATATGGCCAAGTATGCCTTCTATCGCCTTACTTACGTTTTCTTCTTTTAATACGCTTGAAATAATAAAAAGGCCCGGGTCTTTAGGCGTATAATTATACGCGGAAATAGAAAGCACTGTTTGATTTTTCATTCTCATGTCTTCATTTAATATAGAACTTTCCCCCTGCCCTAAAATAAAAGACAAAAGGTCCATCGCGTAAAGATCCGGGCTGAGCAAATCAGTGGAGTGAAAACCGATATTCATGTAAGCGCCGTCTATGCCGGCTTTCTGCTCCGCCAGTCTTTTCATCGCCTGTAAAGGCTCTTTCGGCCTGACAACTACCGCGTTAGCGCCGCGCGGGATATTTCCGAAAGAAGCGCTTATTTTATCAAGCGTATCCTGTTCGTCCAAATCTCCCACGGCCGCTATGGTCATTTTCTCAGGGGCATAGGCAGTTTTGAAAAATTTTACCACATCCTCTCTCCTGAGCCTTTCAAAGTTTTCCTTATATCCAATGGCAGGCAGGCGGTAAGGGTGTTCTAAAAAGGCTGTTTCAAAAATCATCCTGGAAATCCTTCTGGCCGGGTCATCTTTATTCATATCCATTTCTCTCTCGATGACAGCCATTTCTTTTTTTAGTTCTCCCCGGTCAAATAAAGGCTTTGTGAGCATTTCTTTTAATATATCAATGGCCGCGCCTAGATTATCTTTAAGTATGGTTATGCTGTAACCCGTATAATCATACGATGTGAATCCCTCTATATTGCCTCCATATTTATTTAATATATCTTCTATAGAACCAATGGGATATTTTTTAGTCCCTTTAAAAAGCATGTGTTCTATAAGATGACTGATGCCTGTTCCGCTATACCCGCCTTCAGACGCGGAACCGGAATCCACAAAAACAGAAAAGACTACTATAGGATTTCTGTGGTCTTCTCTTACAATGGCCTTAAGGCCATTATCCAGAGTTATACTGCTCTGGGCATTTAAAGGCGCGCAAATAAAAGAGCCTAAAACAAAAAATGCCAAGAGAGATATTAAAATTATTTTTTTTATCATCTTGGACACGATCAAATTATAGCTTGATATTGTAAACCCCGCACCACGCCTTTACAGACGGGGCTTTCTGTGGTGCAGGGTAAATCAATACCTCTTGGTTGACTTGGGCGAACGCTGTTTTCTTCTTCTTTTTTCGCTTGGTTTTTCATAATGCTTACGGGCTTTTAATAATTTTAACAAACCGTCTCGTTCTATTTTCTTCTTAAAGCGCCTCAAGGCTTTCTCTAAGGATTCTCCGGGAGCTATTTCTATTCTCGACATTCGTTTTCACCTCTCAATTTTTGCGAAGTAAAAATTGATCCCGAGTCCGCCACAGAACTTTGGCGGACGAGGGACATTTATCCTTCGCTATTTATTTGTTTTGCTTAATTCTATACAAAACAACCGCCGGTGTCAAGCTTTATCCCAAAATTTACATTCAGACTGTGTCGTAATCCTCTCTGCTGAATTATAATACACAATATATTGTAGTTGCCCAATTTATTGGGCAACCTATTTTGTGCCTGATAAATCAGGCGACTACATTATGACACAGTCTGATTAGAAATTTGTTTGGGATTACCCCGACGAGCAAGATTAAATCCTCTCGGATTTAATCTGTCGGCCATTCCCTGCAGATTTACAAAAGTAAATCTAAACGCAGGGACAAGTCGGGCAGATTTTGCTATTGCAAAATCTGGGTTTATCTCTAATCGTTTTTATCCTTTTTATCACCTATTTCCCCGTCCTTCACGCCTTTTTTGAATTCGCTTATCGCTTTTCCAAGACTTTTACCTATCTCAGGCAGTTTGGCGGCTCCGAATACCAAAAGACATATGACTAATATTAAAATTAACTCCGGCATACCTATTCCAAACATGGTCAATCCCTCCCTTGTTTAATCTTTTTCAATAATTTATCCACATCCACATAATTTTTTACCAGGTCCTCGGCCAGCATGGTTTTTTCTTTATCCTGGGGCCTTATCTTGATAGCGAGATCATGCATCTCTGAAGCTGCCTTGTAAGTATGCTCTTTACTCAAAAGCACCGGGATGTCCGCGCCTTCTATGAGCCTCATTATCTTCTCGTTAGGGACTATGCCTCCTGTCAATATAATGCCTGATATAGAAATCTTTCTCTTGGGTTTTTTTAATAAATGCGCCGCCAGAACCGTCATTATTATATCTTCTCTGTCCCCGGGCGTTATTAAAAGAGAGTCTGTTTCAATAAAATCAAGCACGTTGTGAGGCTCCATCGCGCCTATAAAAATATTGCGCACGACATTGGCAAGGCCTGCCTTTTTGGATATAAGCTTCATGCCCGTCTCTTCTATTATATTCTGGA
>Ga0210049_1005687_pt1 | contig 10586 bp, 11 predicted proteins | sample CryGeyCG2014_300_2_FD_183964 | JGI IMG/M metagenome (GOLD analysis project Ga0210049, IMG submission 183964) | Groundwater microbial communities from aquifer - Crystal Geyser CG06_land_8/20/14_3.00 (SPAdes) (version 2) | ecosystem: Environmental > Aquatic > Deep subsurface > Groundwater | place...
CGCCTCTAGCACCTCCTTGGCGAATGCTTCGCGTACCTCGTTGAAAGATATTGTTTCCATGTTTTTACCTAACTTCCTTTGAGATAATCTACGCTCGGAATCGCGGGCATAGAAGGTTTGATTCTTTCGTACTAAAGTTGATATTTTATTTACATTACCATAAAAGCTATGAATATCAAGACCAGAAAGATTACCACTTCCGGGAACCGTGAACCCCGGAACTTTGAACCTGAATAGTTACGACTTTTCTTTTTTAGCCCGTAATCTTCTATAATAAGGAGACTCAGATAAGTACAGGGCAGCTAAAGGATTATGCCCTGTAACTCTGTCTTTTACCGCCAGCACAGTTATGGGGACATGACAATATTTGATAAACAAAGTGTCGTGTCCAACACAGAGTCCTAACATAATGGCTAAATCAACTGTCTCAGCATTGAGAATCTCTGCTTGAAAAACAGGATTGCACATGGATTCCCAATTTACGGATCCTCTTATCTTTTGTTCCGGTTTTATGCCAATCCTTTCTTTAGCCGTGGCTCCTGCCTTACAACAAACAGACACAACCTGAAATCCTTTATTTTCTAAAATGTCGGTGAGCATTCGTGCTTCATTCCTTAAGCCGGTGCAAAAGGCGATGCCTAACCTGTAATAACCACACTTGTCAGCAAACTGAATCGTCTCTTCAATTCGTGGAATCTTGGTTCTTAAACCCTCTTCAGCCCACTCATAACATTCAAATTCCTGGACAGATGCCAGGCGCGCAAATTCCTCCACCTCCGGTTTATCATATTCCATGACAGTTTTTTCAATAAGCTCGGCGTGCAGCCTCATAGGGCAGAAAGGGGGCATCTCGTCAAAGGGAGGCGTCTCATCGGCTCTTATTGCAGGATGACACACCATTTTGGTACATCTGGCGCATGCAGGGTAGAGTTCTTTAGCCATCTATTCACTTCCTCCTGTTTTAAGGTCGGTTTGGAGTTTCTCAAAAGTCCAGTTGATGGATAATACAAACGATCTCGCCGCTTTCAACCTGGGCGTGGCGCCGGGCTGCCGCAGCATAAGCCATGACCGCAGGCCGCTCTCCCCCCCCCTCAGGCTTTCTACCGCATGGCGTGTCGTCCGGCTGTTGAACACAAAGCCGTCCACAGTCAACAGATAGCGACGCTCCACCCAGCGATAGAACCTGTTCTGCCAGGCATGAGGCGCCTCATTGCTACGCAGATGATGGACAATCGAAACAATAGGATAACCGACCCGTGCTCGCAGCAACCGGTTGAGCAGGAAGAACAAAGGGTGATTCAGTTCATCCTGAAATAGGACGTCCAGAGGAAGCTGCTCCAACCGATGGAGTAGGGAAAGCGAAAGATTGTCCCCTAAATGGCGGATGTAATTGCGCCAGGGCAGAGAGATGATGCTCACATCATCTCCCTGGCGGCGCAGGTACTCCACCAACTTACGATCATAGAGATAGCCGCCGGAGATCGTCTCCAGAGTTCCATAAATCAATGGACCTACACGCAATTATCACTCCTGCCGATAGGAGGCCCAGGTATTTAAACTCATTGAACCAAGAAACGATTTCCGCCATCCCACTCTTACCAAGTATCTTTATAGATACCAGGGGGGTACGATGTGTGTTCCGTGTTCCACCATCCTGAAGAAATATCTTCAGAGAGTCCCAGGCGCAGCGGCTCAGATCGGCAAGAAGCTTCCGATCGTAGAGAAAGTATCAATTTTGCCGCAGTTCCTCAACATGCGGTAGACTAGGGGTGCGGCGGACATATTCGTAATTTCAAAATGCTCCAGTGCTTTGAGGAGGGTTTCCGGATCAAATTTTCCGGAGTATGCTCCTATGGCGGTTCCAAAGGTGAGTGGCGCTACCGAACCATACCAGATTCCGCAACCCCACGCCGGAGATGACGTACAGAAGTACCTGTCATCTTCGCGCAAGTTTACGCAAAGTCTTGCATTAACAGTAGTCAGCGCTGCAGCTTCATGGTTGTAATACACTGGTTTGGGTGCGCCGGTGGTTCCGCTGGAGAACTGGATCATGGCCAGGGTCTTGGCTGAAGTGTTGATTTTATAGCTGGCGCTTTCGTTTTGAATCAGTTTTAAGAGTTCTTTATCGCTGATTACGTGAGGCACCATATTTTTGTCGATCAGGTTTTTCTTTTCTTCGGTTACTATGGCCATTTTTGCCTCGGCTCTGGTGAGCCGGTATTCAATCGCTTCCGGACCAAAGAGGGGGAGGCAGGGAATGCCGACGGCTCCTCTTTTGAGGATGCCGAATAAACTTACGTAAAACTCCAGGGAAGGGAACAAAATCAGGGCTACCCGGTCTCCGGCGTTTTCAAGTTTTCCAAATGCCTGGCATCGAGATTTCAAGGGGTTACACTGATTCCAAAGCCGAAATGTGCCTATCACTGTCGAAGCCGGGCTGACGGTGGCGTCTTATCTGGTCGAGCTGCAAACGGGGCAGGAATGGTCCTGGGCGCGCGGCCATGGCCCGGCGGCTCCTGCCCGCCCTCCTGGTCATTCCGCTTGTGATCGGCTGGCTGAGGTTGTATGGAGAGCGTACCGCAAAAAAGAAAAGGGGCCAGGGAAAACTCCTGACCTTAAGAAAAGGTAAGGATTTTGATGACATTCCTTATTTGCTCGGCCCTCGGATGGTCGGGGTTCAGTTCAAGGCTTTTCTTTAAATGAAAAATGGCCCGGTTTTTATCGTACAAACGAGTCAAATAGAACCCTCCCAGGTCGAAATGGATATCGGCATCATTTGGCTTGAGCTTCAAGGCCCCTAAATACGCCCCGAGGGCCCCCTTAAATAGCCCTTTCTCTTCATAACTCTTACCCAGTTCCCTGTATGCCTGAACGAAACACGGATTTATCTTGATTGCCTTTTCATGTTCCTCTATTGCTAAATCAACGAGTCCCTTCTTATAATAAGCATTTGCAAGATTATTATGAGCTTCCGCATGCTGGTGGTCTTTATTAATGGCTTTTTTGTACCAGGCTATTGCCTCATCATATAATCCCGTAAGAAAGTATAAATGTCCCCTGTAGTTGTAGGTTTTGGCTGAGTCCGGGGATGAAGCTTGCGATTTCTCATAGGCGATTTTTGCCTTAAGATAAGAAGTCCTTTTTTGCTCAAGCTCTTTTAACCTGTAACGCGCTCGTCCATCTTCCGGATAGAGTCTCAGAGTTTCCCTGTACTCCTTCTCGGCAAGGTTAAAGAGGCCCTGCTCAGCATAGGCGAGGCCAAGGTTGCCATGGGCATTAATATCGTGGGGATAAAACCTGAGCGCATAAAGATTATCCCTCGCAGATGCGGCAAAGTCATTAAGTTCATAATGCCCCTTCCCACGCCCAAAATAGGCCCAATAGGAAAAAGGGTTGAGCTTTATCGCCCGGCTATACGCCTTCACCGCATCCTCAGCTCTATCCTTTGCTCGCAAGATATTGGCCTGATGTAAATAATAATCAGAGAAGGTCTGAAAATAGGATAAACCCACCATTAAAATTAACCAGATAACTGAGAATCCGAGAAAGGATAGGTTAAATAACCCTCCCCCATGAATCATCTCCCCTCTTCCTGAGGAAGCTACCCTTCTTACAACAATCAGCCCGGCAATGAGCCAGAAGAAAAGAGACGTAACAGGCATCTGCAAAGGAAAGCTGAAGAAAGACGTGGTCATAGCCCCAACAATGCACCAGAGGAAAAATGGCGAATATTCAGCATCAGAGGACTTCCAGCACATCCTCACAAGTGCAACAAGGATCCATAAATAAAAGGCAAATCCGATAATCCCTATCTCGGCCATCATCTGGAGGTAGTCATTGTGGGCCTCCTCGAAATGTGTTTCACTGCTTGTAACCTCATCTATTACCCGGGAACGACTATATTTTGGATAGACCGCCTTCCAGTTGTTGATGCCAACACCGGCTGGATGATCCCTGACCATATCTATGGTATTGGCCCAGACAGCGAGGCGCGCACTCGCGCTTGAACTGCCAGGGTCTGCTGCCGAGGCCACCCTTTCACTATAATTGACTTCAAGCTTTGTGGGCATAGGTAAAATATAGGGAAAGACGATGTGGATGGATAAAAGAAAGATCAGAAGTGATGTCCTCCAGGAAGGGTAGCGGAGGCGCAGATACACGGAGGCACAGACTTCTTTTACCCTTTGTGCCTCTGTGCCTTTGTGCCTCTGTGCCTGAATCAACAGTGTAACTAACCCACCAAGGGTCAAGCCCAACCAGGCCCCCCTGGAATGGGCATAGACCACATAGGCCACCATCTCAATGGTGGCCACAGCCCATAAAAGCCTTAGTCTCTCATCTTTGGCCCGGAGGAAAAGGGCAATAGAAAGGGGGATTACCATGATGACATACTCAGCGGCCATATTTTTGTTGCCGAAAGTAGCCGAAGGCCTGGCTACCTGATAGAGCCAATCTGGATTGAATGAGGTAAAGTACTGGAAGATACCGAGAATTGAGACTACCAGGCCGCCTGCCACGGCTGCCCCGCAGATATTTGAGATATCCTTCTCATCTTTCACGTGGTTTATGACCAAAAAGAAGAGAAGGATATAGGTTAGCTGGCGAAAAACCTCATAGACGCCCGTATAGGGATTTATGGTGTGGATGAGCGAGAAAAGAAGGGCCAAGAAGTAAAGTAGGATGGGAAGCCCCAGAGGGGAGAAATAAAAACCTGATTTTCTTGGGGAAATGTTTCCAAAGGCCCAAGCTGCCATAAGAAAGGATATAATAAGACGTATGAAACACTCCTTTGGAAGGGTGTATAGGTCCAAAACCTGGGGTAAAAAGAGGATGGGAGTGAGAGTGACCAGTAATAAAAATCCACGGATCATCAGCTTCATCGAAAAGGGGGAAGTCATTAAAGCCATCCTGACCCAATTTCATGAATCTCAGAAAAGTGTCTTGACTTTTGGGTCGCAGTACAAGAGAGATTAAGAAGAAGATAATCGTTCCAAATGCTTCACAACCTTTCCTACCATCTCTTGATTATCTTCTCTTGCTCTGGAGAGGTCAACGAACTTTTGATAGTGAAATATAGCCCCTGGAATGTTTCCAAGCTTTTCCAGCAGGATAGCCAGATTATAATGGGTTTGAGGATGCCCTGGGTCAATAGCCAGGGCCTTGCGAAACACCTCTATCGCCTCTTGGGTTTTATTCTGCTTTTTATAGATCAATCCGAGGATGTTATAGCCTTCCAGATCATTGGGATCGAGAACAATAGCCAATCTGGACTCCGAGATAGCAGACTCTAAATCACCCTTGAGATAAAGGGCGGTTGCCAGATTACTACGGGCTTTCCTGTATTGAGGATCGAGCGTTATGGCCTTCCGATATTTTGCTATGGCCATATCCAATTTCCCCAGATCTTTGTACACTACCCCCAAGTTATTGTGGGCTTCCACATGCGAAGGGGCAAGGGAAAGAACCTTTCCGTATTCTTCCTTAGCCTCTTTTAGCTTGCCCTCCCCTTGATAGAAAACACCCAGGTTAAAATGATAGGTGGACGATTGGGGAGGATTGAGCTCGATGGGCATCTGTTTAGGAGGTTTATCTTTTTTCGCATCCGGTTCCTCGAGAGACTCTCCGGGGGGAGGCGATATTTTGACGTAAGTCTTTAACTCTGGCTGCCTTTTGGGGGGTTCAGGCTTCTGTAACTCCATCTTAGGTTGAGCTTTTCTCTCGCTGGCGGTATCTGACTTGACTATCCTCGGGGTCTCTATATTCTCCTGGTCGTTGTATCTTACCTCCTCTCTTACTGGCGTCTTTGGTGACAAAAGTAATACGGTAACAAGGAAAAAAATTAACCCACCCCCTATTCCTACAAGGGATAGGGTTTTAAAAAGAAAAAACCTTCTCTTCTTTGCAACATCTACCGGAGATAGAATGGTGGTTATTTTAAACCCCCTATCCCTTTCGATCTTGTCCGTCCTTGCCTTTTGGACCCTTTTCAACGCCTCAAGGATGACGCTCATTTTCCACTACCGCTGCTTCGGGAAACTCTTTTAATGCCCCCTTTTTTTCTAATTCTTTCAACACGTCACTGGCAGCATCTTCACCAGGGAAGCTTTCCCGAAAGGATTACGAGGAGAGTTAAAAAAAGGAGAAGGGCAAGGACAGGCCAGACCAACCTTTTAAGGAGGGGAAACCCGGAAGGAAAAACCTCTTCCCCTCCCAGGCTCTCTATTGCACTCTTAACAATCTCAGGAGTAATGTGATTAGTCTGTTTACTGTACCCTCCAAGCAAAGCCCTATCGGATATAAGGTTGATAAGCCGGGGGATGCCTTTAGAACGCTTGAATATTAAAGAAATAGCCCTTTTGGAGAAGGTAATGTCTCCTTTTGAACCGGCTATCATCAACCGATGTTCAATATATTTTTGGGTTTCATTCTTACCCAAGGGACGCAAGTGGCACCTGATGGATATCCTCTGGTTTAATTGCCTCAGAACAGGGAGTTTCAGCTTCTCCTGGAGTTCTGGTTGGCCAACCAACATAATCTGGAGTAGTTTTTCCTTTTCGGTCTCTAAGTTGGATAGCAACCTTATCTGTTCCAGGACGGAAAGAGAAAGGTTTTGGGCCTCATCAATGATCACTGCCACTTTCCTGTTAGAGGCAAGCTTTTCGAGCAAAAACTGGTTTAGTCTATCAACCATTCCTTTCTTGCCTATTTCGGAGGAGGTTATGCCAAACTCGGAAAGTATGCCGGAGAGAAGCTCTTCTTCGGAAATCTGGGGATTCAATATCAGGGCAGTTTCCGTACCCTGTTCCAACCTTTCCAACAGGAAGCGGCATAGAGTAGTCTTGCCGGTCCCCACGTCGCCGGTGATCAGCATAAACCCTTCTTTGTGCGTTATCCCGTAGAGAAGGTGTTCTAATGCTACCCTGTGGCTCTCACTCAAAAAGAGAAACCTCGGATCAGGGGTCAGGTTAAACGGTTTTTCCCTCAGGCCATAAAAATCTTCATACATTTCTCATTCCTACCGCTCCCAGTATCCCCTTTTAATTTCCTCCAACCTCCTGAGCTCCTCCCGGGAAAGATCCTCTATCCTCTTTCCCACAAGAATTGTGGGAGTAAGCAGGATCACCAGCTCTGTTTTCTGTATTTCCTCTTCCGTCCTGCTAAAAAGGTTCCCAAAAACAGGGATATCTCCCAGAAAGGGGACTCTGGTTTTAACCTCCTTTTTTTTATCCTGCATCATCCCGGCAATAACGATGGTCTGTCCATCGTTTGCCCTTACCACTGTGTCTGTCTCCCTTATATCAATCACTGGTGCGGTAGCGTATACCTCACCTTTAACCCTGAATTCTTCAACCTTTACAAGTTCAGTAACGCTGGGATGAATATTCATCGTGATATAACCATCAGGACTAATCTGGGGGGTTACATCTAAGACTATTCCTATGGTGACTGTTTTAGGTTCAACCGAGGAAAGGGATTGGGTGCCAGTCGGGATTCCGGTTGAGGGATTTATATCCTGCTTGTAAATCGGTTCGAAGAATACTTCGTCCCTCCCCACCTTAATCACCGCCTTCTGGTTGTTTAAGGTGGAAACCTTAGGACTGGAGAGGATATTGAGTTTGCCCTGCTGAGACATGGCGTCAAGCAGGGCGGTAAAATCCTGGTTTGAGACGCCAAATTGAAAGACCCCTGTCCCCGTACTTAGGGATTGAGCGAAACTCATACCTCCCGAAAGGGCTCCACGAAGACTACCCATTTTGGAGATGGCACTCCAATCCAGACCCATCTTGTACTGGTCGGAAAGTGATACTTCCACTATCTTGGCCTGAATCATCACCTGTCTCTGGACAGAACCTTCTATCCTCTCCAAAAACTCGGCGATTCTCTTCAGATTAATGGAAAAATCGGTGACTAAGACGGTATTGGCCAGTTTATTGATCACCAGCTTTCCCTCTTTAGAGACCATGTTTTTTAGCCCCTCCTCTACCTCCTTCCAGAAATCAGCAGTATCAGGACCCGTTTCTATGGCGCTCCCACCCTTAGCCTCTTCTCTACTAGCACCGCCTCCACTGGCCTGATAGCCACTGACACCGGTTACCGCTTGAAGCTTACCCGTTCCTTTACGGGTAGTAGTAACATAATTAAGGGTAAAGATGCGGGTATCCATCCTGGGCATGGATACCCTGATAATCTCACCTTTTATTTCATACGCAAGTCCTAAAAAGGAGGTAAGTGTATCCATGACCTCCTTTAAAGTAACCTTTTTCAGATCCATGGTAACTTTTCCCTTTACCTCGGGATCCACTATGATGCTATAGGGAACCTGGCGAGATAAGGCCAAGAATACCTGGCTAATCTCCTCGTCCCGGAGGGTAAGGGAAAATAGCCTCTCGATCTCTTTCTTTGGCTCCACCTTGCTAACCACCAGCTCTTCCATCCTCTCCTCTGGAGGCAAAGGAGCTCTGACTACCGGTGGCGTAGAAGGCCTTTCCACCCTCTGAGGAGCTGCACAACCGGAAAAGAAAAGGCACAAAGCGGCAAAGGCACAGAGGCACAGAGTTTTTAGTTTTCTACCACTCATCTCGAATATTCCGTTGCTCATTTACTGCATTGCCGCGCCACTCCAGATGGCCCGCCAAGTCAGAAAAATCATACTTATGTTTACAGGACTCGTCATCAGGTATGGGGACTATAATGACCTCAATCTTTTTATTGATATAATGTTGAGGAATTTTGATCGTCAGACTATCCGTATTGGGTATTACAGTTTGCTTTATTTCTTCCATTGTCTCACCTTCAATTTATTAGGTTGAATTTATCTTCTCTCTTCTACCTTGATAAGAACGGAAGGCTGCCTCTGTCTGAGGACCCGCCGCCTCCCCTTGCTGCCTAAAACCACACTGTCTTCTCTGATTTCCAAAATCATCTCTTCTCCCAGGAAATCCCCTGCTTTCACGATATGATCATTCACCGTGGCTACCCTACTCGAGCCGCTGGTGAAGATTGACTTCACCTCCCATTGGGGGAACACGGGAAGCGAAATGACCGCCGAGGCGGAAGGCACGGTTGAATGCCCTTTTTTTTGCAGGGAATTCATCTCTTCTCTGGTCAAGAAGGGATTTCTCTTCCAGGGAACCTGATCCAGCCCGAAAGAGCTATTCAGTAAAACAAATAATAGGGGCACAGAAATATAAAGGCATAAGGTGGTATTAATTTTCATTCTCTTTGCCTCTGTGCCTTTCATCTTCTACCATAATACGCCTTTACCATCAATTCCACCGAAATCAAGGGAAATCCTCTTTTAATGACAAGGGACTCCAGCAAAAGGAGGCGCTTGACATCCTGAATCTCTTTCAGGAAGAGGGCCAGATCCCTGTACTGGCAGTGGAAATAAAGTCTGAGAAAAAAATACTCCATGCCTTCTACGGGTGTTGGTTTGCCTTTAACTGAGGTTTCCGGGGAAACCGGCTTCCTTCCTTCCGGAACCTTGCTTTCCTTTTCCTCCTTGAGGGAAATATCCAGGATATTACATCTCCTGGCCCGACCGGCCAGTTCATAAATCAATTCATGAACATTCTTTTCGGGAGGAATCAGCGAAGGAAAACTGAATTCAACTTCTCTCCACCTTGCCTCCTCCTGGGAAGAGGGTTTGAAGTCTCTCTCCATCCTCTTTATTCTTTCTATCTCTTTCTCCGCTTGAGCTATCTCGGCCTTGATTCTTCTCGTCTCCTTGATCTTGGGAAGATAAAAAAATAGAGAGAGGCTTACCAGGAAGAGAGTGGAAACCCCTATAATCACTCCCCTTTTCAAACCTTCCGGTATATCTCTCATACTTCTCCCATTTTCTCCCTTAGCTGGCACTTTATCTCAAAGTCGGCTTTACTCTTTTCCTTTTTTTCGGAAGAACTGCCCATGCCGGCGCCTGCAGCTTCCTCCTTAAGCCGGGTTATACTCATCGGCATAAGTTCAATATGAGAAAAAATGGGATTGGACTTAAAGCGAGAATAGAATTGATTAAAGATTCCCTGAACAGTGAATGAATCGAATGCCATTGTCTCTCCCTTGATATTGACCTCCCACCCCCCCTCTATCCTTCCTGCCTCAAGGGAGTGAAACACCATCCCGTCGGGTACTATGATACTGAAATACTGAAACATTTCCCACCAGGGAAAACTCTTTTTATCATTAAGAAAAGACAGGGATCTGTCGTAAAGCCTTCTCTTTTCCTCCCATACTGTTGCCTTCTCTAAAAGAGGTTGAAATTCTCTCAGGACGGCTTTCCTCTGCTGAAGAATCTCAGCCTGTGCATTTAGCCTCTGGGATAATCCCCCATATCCTGCCAAAAGCCCCAAAAGTATCATCGCCGCCAGAGATCCCACCATCGCCCTTCTTTTAAGCTCCTTCCCTTTTCTCTTAACCCCGGATGGAATAAGGTTGATCACGGCATCCTCAGGGTATTGTCCCACCAAACCCAGGATAATGGCCAATCGGGGAAGAACCTTTCCCCACTCCTCGGCCTTTCCTTTAATAGGGGTAAGATCCAAACCATAATGGGGATCAAACACTTCCACCCTCACTCCCAGGCTATC